>JACLAC010003244.1_pt1 | contig 18788 bp, 18 predicted proteins | sample 8027881 | NCBI WGS metagenome assembly JACLAC01 (sample SAMN15725517, study PRJNA655200) | protist metagenome | isolation source: fluorescence activated cell sorting (FACS) single amplified genomes of... | place: Spain: Blaines Bay Microbial Observatory, Mediterranean Sea | collected 2016-01-19 | reverse complement strand
TTTCTGCAGGGTAGCCAACCACAAGCAGCAAATAGGGGCGCTCAGACTTTGGGCGTCCCAGGATCTTATTCAAAAAACGCATCGGACTTGGCGTATGCGTCAGACAAACCAAGCCAGCGTTATGCAACGCCGTGACCAGCATACCGGTTGCGAGCCCCGTTGATTCCGTCGGGTAGTAGTGCTTAACCTTGCGACCGTCGGCTAGGTGACCCACTGTCTGCGCAAACACCGCAATCAAAAGCGGTGCGGTTTCTAAAAATTCTTTGTTGGCATCCGTGCCAAGAGGCGCCAGCGCATCCAACCACGCTTGTGGCGCACGCCGAGTGTAAAATTCGCGTTCTTCCTCTTCGGCTGCCTTCCGGATCTCGCGCTTGGTCTCAGGACCCGACACCACGCCAAAGTGCCACGGCTGAAGATTGGCTCCACTGGGTGCAGTGCCCGCAGTTCGCAATGCGTATTCAATGACAGAAGAGGGCACTGGCTCGTGCGAAAAGTCTCGCACCGTTCTCCGCGTATCCATTTGCTCGTAAAAGCGCTCCGCTCTCGCTGTCATGTCGTCTACAGATCGGCGCACATAGGCATCGTATTGCACAAACTCAGGTTGCTTCATTCAATCAATTCCAGCAGTCAATTCCAGCAGTCAATTCCAGGGGGGCAACAGCCCATCAGGGTACGTAACGGCTCGCACTAATTTCAACCACATCTGCCTATAGCTGCAGACAAGGCACCACGATATTCTAGCGCCCAAAGGATTATCGGCTAGCAAGCATGTCAGAAACCGCACAGCCCGTCGCACAAGACGCCGTTTTCGTTGACGACCTGGCCAATCAAATCGACCCCGTTGAATGGCTCCCAGAGATACTGTTGCCCTCTTGGGAGCTGGTTCAACACTACCCTATTCTGGGTTCGTTGACAGTTTTGCTATCGGCATACTTTTTCGCACTTCTATCACGCGCTTTTTTCAGTCTGGTGCTGGTCAGATTGGTTACCAAATCTGAGTGGCATTTGGACGATGTCTTGGTTGATCGCCTGAAACGCCCTGTCTTCACGACAATTCTGTTTCTGGGAGTTATCCTCGCAGTTCGATTAGCAAATCTCGCGATTGGGATCGGATTTTTCATAAATCTGGCAGCCTCTGCCATAATCATCAGTTGGATGCTTGCCTTTTTACGTCTCTCTACAGACGTACTAACGCACCTATCAAATTATCCAAAGGCTTCGCTCGTCGAACCAAGAACCATCCCTCTGTTCGACTTGATCATCAAACTGGTCACTATTTTATTCGCCAGTTACTCCCTGCTACTGGTCTGGGGAATCAATCCAGTTGGCTGGTTAGCCTCCGCGGGCATCGTCGGCATTGCGGTCGGTTTTGCCGCCAAAGACACGTTGGCGAACCTTTTCTCTGGCTTGTTTATTCTCGCAGATTCACCTTACCAGATTGGTGATTTTATCAATCTCGATAGCGGCGAACGCGGCGAAATTATAGCGATCGGCATGCGCAGCACTCGATTACTGACACGCAGTGATGTCGAGATTACGGTACCAAATGCGGTCATCGCAAATGCCAAAATTACCAATGAGAGCGGTGGTCCCACACCTAAACTTCGTATCGGGATTCCTGTAGGAGTCGCTTACGGGACGAACGCGGACGAGGTTGTCGCACTCTTGCAAGCAACCGGACTCGCTCATGCTGAAACCTGTTCACACCCAGCACCTCAAGTACGGATGAGGGCTTTCGGAGCCTCTAGCTTAGATTTTGAATTGTTGTGTTGGATCTTAGATCCTCGCGACCGTGGTCGTATTCGCCACGAACTACTCTTGGCGGTGTACCGCGCCTTCGGCGAGAAAGGAATTGAGATTCCTTATAGCAAGCACGACATCTACATCAAACATTCGCCAGACGAAGAGTAAGCGAACGCCCTCAAGCCCCTTGATCGAGACAGCTGACCCGTTAAGCAGTCTGAGAATTGGGCTTTTTGTCCAAGGGTTGCTGGAGCAGAACGGATGCGACAAGGAGACCGGCGAGCGGCACCATACAAGCCAATGCCGCTGAGCGAAAGTCTCCAACGAAATCGTTCGCGAGAGAAAACACAACAGGTCCAATCGCGCTGGAAAGCACTGTTATAGACGTATTTAGACCGCTGATTTCACCCAGGTGCAGAATGCCAAACTGACGGACAAACACAAGATTAGATAAAACACCCCAGAGGCCACCACCTGCACCAAAGCCCAGAACCAGCATCCAGTAACCCGAAGTTTGTTCAAGTGTCGCAAGACCATAGGCACCTAACAAAAATGCACACAACATCACAACAAGAAATGGTTTTAGGCGCGTGTAGTCGGACAACGCACTGGCACCCAGGTTTACACACACAGAAACAATCGCAGACGGTACAAAGTAAGCAAACGCTTCCGTGCGAGAGCGTCCTACTTCTGCAAAAATCGCCGCAATGTGAAACGTGACGGCCGTACCGAACATCGCGTGCATCGATAGGGCAAGTGAGTACATCCAAAAAACGGGATTTCTGCGAACTTCCGCAAGACCCTGTGAAGGCTGCAGCTCATCTACTGCCTGATCGATCGAATCAGAGCGCAGGCCATCTACCTTCAGGCCACATACGGACGGGGAATCTCGAACCATGAGTAACGCAATCGCCCCGAAGCCCAATCCAACCGCCGCTGCCATCACCCACAATCCGCCTCGCCAACCGAAGGTATCTATAAGCAAAGCGAGTACGATAGGGGCGATAGAAAATCCCAGAGAAACAAAGACACCTCGGACGCCACTCACCAAGCCACGACGTCGTTCGAACCAAACCAAAAGAACGTTTCTCGATGCACTTGTCAATACACCTTGGCCGGTAAAACGCACGCCAAAGTAGCAAAGTGTTATTAGGACAAAAGAAAACACAGATAGGTCAAGACCAGACACCACCGCCAGTTGACTGCTCACCCAATCGACCACCCCAATGACGAGCAAAGTAACCGCTAAACCCAGAGATGCCGCCACCATGAGCACCCTAGCTCCCAGCATGTCATACCATCGACCGGCGCGAGTCAGAAAAAACGCACTGCCCATCGTACCTATGAGATAGGCGGTCGCAAGCTCAGTCCGCGATAGATCAAAGGCGGCAATAAATTCATCTGCGAACACGGCCATCCCCATGGTTTGCCCCGGGATGCTCATCAAAAAGCCGAGCGTCGAAACAACCGCGATAACCCAGCCATAGAAGTAGGGCTGTTTTCCAGCCGCGAAAGGCCAGTCTGCATTTAATTTATTGCCGAGCGAGGTCATACCTCTCCGCATATCAGGACGAGTGGGATTTGTTAGGAAATCTAGAGTATGTACGCGTCACCTGAGGCACGGACCGTGATCTCGCTGATGGCAACGCCCCAGGGCTGATCCATGACGTAAACAATCTGCTCGGCAAGGTGCTCAGGGTCGAGCGCATAATACTCGATATGTTCAGAATCCGTGTACTCAGCGGGTAGTTCTCCCGCCTGATGTGCTTGCATCAACTGACCATACGCCGGGGCATTTTGGCCGAGAATACCGACGATGGCATCCGGGTTGACAATGCCAGCCCCTAGGTTCGTGCCCGGCACACCGGTGGGTTTTACCGTCGTCACTTTAATTTTACCTTGTGCCTCCATGCGCAGCGAGGACGACAGGAAATCTACTGCAGCCTTGGTCGCACCGTATACGCCAGCCCCGACAACCGGAAAATTGCCGTAGATCGATGAGAGATTAATGATTTGGCCCCTCTCTTGCGAAATCATTTGATCGTAGACCGCAACGATGCCATGCAAGACACCTTTGAAATTAATATCGACACAACGGGTCCATGCATCCATCGCTTGGTCATGATCGCTATAGAATGCCAAGGGCATGACCCCGGCATTGTTGATCATTACATCGACCCGTCCCCATAACCCAACCGCTTGAAGGACGGCTGCCTTTAGCTCATCTAGCTGGGTCACATCAGCCACTGCAATGTGTACTCCCGGCAATTCATTGCGTAGGGTTTCAAGGGCATCGGGATTTACATCCACCGCCAATACCTGAGCGCCCCGCACAACGCTCTTGTGCGCGACAAGACGCCCAAAGCCACTACCTGCGCCGGTGATGACAACGACTTTATCTTTGAGATGATCCATTCACTTCCCTAGTACTAAACGATTAACAAGCAAGCAAAGCCGACAACTAGGCATCCATCTGGGGCACCTCGGCGGCCAAATCAACCCAGTCCTGTTTAGTGCTACACCAGGCGTGAAATTGTGGTTCAAAACCAGAAGTGTCATCCATCGTGCCAGTCTTCAGAAACAACGTGTCTGGTTGCGACGGGATCAGCGAATAGATCGGAGAACCACAGTTACCACAAAAGTACCGTTCAACTTGATTGCCACTTTTTGTCGCGCTATCGAGATACAGCATGGGCTCACCTATCATATTGAACTCTACCTTTGGCACACCGGCTAAGGTTGAGAACGCAGAACCCGCCTGCCTTTGACAGTTCTTGCAATGACAAACCCCCGTCATAGTCGGTGCGTTCGGAAAATCATAAGATATCTTGCCACAAAGGCATCTACCTGAATTGATCATGCTGATGACTCCTCAGTCTTGCTCTATGAGAGCTTAGGCTAACTCTTTTACGCGTTCACGGAGGCGGAATTTTTGGATCTTTCCGGTTGAGGTTTTTGGTAGCCCTTCGAAAACAATCTTGCGCGGTACTTTAAAGCCCGCCAGATGTTCTCGACACCAGTTAATAACCTGCTCTTCCTCTAGGTTAGCACCCTGAGCATTGACCTCGACAAAAGCACACGGCGTTTCGCCCCATTTCTCATCCGGCATAGCGACAACCGCAGCGGCTTCTATCCCAGCATGTTTGTAGAGCACGTCCTCAATTTCAATCGAAGAAATGTTCTCCCCGCCAGAAATAATAATGTCTTTAGATCGATCTTTGAGTTGGATGTAACCGTCGTCATGTTGCACCGCGAGATCACCAGAATGGAACCAACCACCGGCAAACGCTTCCTCGCTTGCTTGCGGGTTCTTAAGATAACCTTTCATCACCACATTGCCCTGAAACATTACCTCACCAATCGTCTCACCGTCGGCCGGAACCAGTTGCATCGTTTCTGGATCACGAACGCTTAAACCTTCGAGCGAAATATAACGAACACCTTGGCGCGCTTTCAGAGCAGCTTGGCTTGCACCGTCCAGACTATCCCAGCGGGTTTGCCATTCATTCACAACTGCCGGACCATAAGTTTCGGTCAAGCCGTACAAATGTGTGACGTTAAAACCAGCTTCACTCATCGCTGCTAGCACGGCTTCTGGCGGCGGTGCTGCGGCTGTCATAAACGAAACGTTATGTGCCAACTCGCGGCGTTCCGCTGCCGGAGTCGCGAGAAGCGTTGACATCACGATCGGCGCACCACACAGGTGCGTCACCTTATGTTCGGCAAGCGCATCCCACATGGTCTGTTGTCTCACCCATCGCAAACAAATGTGGGTTCCAGCAACAACTGAAAGGGTCCAAGGAAAACACCAACCATTGCAGTGAAACATTGGCAGCGTCCACAGATAGGTCGCATGTTTCGGCATTGCGGCGGTGAGCGCATTCCCCTGTGCTAAGAGATAAGCACCTCGATGGTGATAGACAACCCCTTTCGGGTTCCCTGTGGTACCGGACGTGTAATTCAACGAAATCGCATCCCACTCATCCGTTGGTCGAATCCACTCAAAGTTTGACTCGCCTAGCGCCAGCAACTGCTCATACTCCATGCCGCCCAGAAGTTCACCGTCTTGCGGAAACTCCAGATCATCATAATCGATCACTAGCGGCTCCACGCTCGCCAGTTCAAGGGCCGCTTTCACGGTCGGTGCAAATTCGCGATCAGTGATTAGCACCTTCGTCTCGGCATGATCTAGCTGGAACGCAATAATTGCCGCATCAAGACGGGTGTTCATGGCATGCAAAACCGCGCCGGCCATAGGCACGCCATAGTGCACCTCCAGCATGGCGGGGGTATTTGCGAGCATCACGGATACCGTTTCCCCTGGCGCCACACCTTGCTTGCTCAATGCAGACGCTAGTTTGAGCGATCGAGAATAAAAATCGCGGTAGCTGGTTCGCGCTGCGCCGTGCGCAATCGCCGTATGGTCAGGGAACACTGCCGCCGCGCGTTGCAAAAAACCCAGAGGGGTTAGCGCCTGGTAATTGGCCTGGTTTTTCTCCAGGTCGTTCCGGTATTGATTGTTAACTTGATCGCTAGTCATCGCCACGCATCGTTCGTTTTCGTTGTTCTATTGTAGGTACTTTGGCGACTGCTTGCTGCCTTTGGTTGGTACGCTTTACTCAGGCCATGGCTGAATGCGATAGTGGAGGCTCTCGGGTTATACAGTCGGCTAATGCAACATCCCACCGAATTTAGTTTGTTACAGGACACAACCCGTGAATGCCCATTCCCCTATTTCAAAAGCATCCGTGAGCAACAACCCGTTTACTTCATGCCCGAAATTCAAGCCTGGTACGTCAGTCGCTACGAAGACATACGCTACGTAAAAAAACACCCGGAACTGTTTTCAAGCAACGTTTCAAGAGGCGGCTCGGTTCGCAACGTTGCTGAAGACTACAGAACCGAACATGGTTGGAAACGAGTCTCCACGCTGCAACGTACAGACCCGCCTGTCCACACCAAATACCGCAAGCTCATCAACGATGCGTTTTCCGTCAAGCGCGTCCGTGGCATGACGAATTACATTGAAACAGCAGTGAATGACTTAATTGACACATTCATCAACGACGGCAAGGCTGACTTCGTCTGGGACTACGCAATTCCTTTGCCCTGTACAGTTATCGCAGACCAGTTAGGCGTACCTCGCGACATGATTTGGCAACTAAAAGCCTGGTCAGATGCCATGCTGGCGCCGGGGAGTGGTTTTTCAGACGAAGCCCGAGCTATCGAATCGGCCAAATTAGTCGTTGAAGCTCAACACTTCTTTGCCGAGATTATCGCGGCGCGGCGCAAAGAACCCCAAGACGACATCATAACGGTACTCGCTCAAGCCGAAGTCGTCGACGCCGAAGATGCCTCACCAAGACCTCTCGATATGTATGAACTTCAGGATCTACTTGATCAGCTACTGACCGGCGGCAACGAGACCACGACCAACGCTCTGGGTTCGACCCTCATGTTACTACTGCAAAGACCCGGTCTGATGGATCAGCTACGTGACAACCCAGCAGCCCTCCGTAACTTAGTAGAAGAGACGCTACGTTACGAAACGCCGGTACTGCACCTTTGGCGTCTTGCGACCCAGGATACGGTCATTGGCAATGTGCAGATACCAGAGGGCGCGAGCGTCGCACTCGGCTATGCTTCGGCAAACAGGGACGAAAAGATCTTCGCGAACGGTGAAGAGTTTGACCCTTTCCGCAAGAAGGCCGGCGCCCACCTCGCGTTTGGGTCTGGGCCCCACCACTGTCCGGGCGCTGCGCTATCGCGTCAGGAAATCTACTCTACCTTTACGATTTTATTGCATCGGTTAGACAACATTCGGACTCAAGACCCACGAGAACAATTTCTTCACGTGCCCAACATTTTTCTACGCGGACTAAAGAAACTACCGATACAATTCGATGTCCGTAACCAGGAGCGCTATTTTCCGGGCGCCAGCGTGTACTAGCCTCATGACCTACCAAACCATAGAGGTGGAACGACGCGATGGAGTTCTAATCCTGCGACAGAACCGGCCGGACAAGCTCAATTGCCGCAATAGCCAGATGTATGTTGAAATCATGGCCGCCCTAGACCTTGCAAGCCACGACGACAACGTAGCGGTTGTTGTTCTCACCGGGACCGGTAAATTTTTTTGCGCCGGAATGGATTTCGCAAACGACCCAGAAGTGGCCTATACCGCACAAGCCTGGGACGACGAGACAACTGTGCGCATAAAACAGGCGCTACCCAAGCGCCAATCGGACGATGTCACCACTTGGCTGCCCGTTAAGTTTATTGAAACATTCATCGAATTTGACAAACCTTTGATCGGCGCTGTCAACGGCCCTGCCATCGGCGAGGGATTTTCCTCTCTTCTGCACTGTGATGTGATCTACTGTACTGAGGCTACCTACTTCTGGGCACCATTTGCACGAGCAGGTGTTGCTCCAGAATTCTGCAGCACCCTCTTGTTAGAAGCGCGTCTTGGCAAAAGCCTTGCCGCCGCAACTCTTTATCTCGCTCGCCGGATCAATGCTCAAGAAGCCCAAAACGTTGGCTTTGTCGTCGACATTTTGCCTTCATCGGAAGATTTTTTAACCCGCGTGGTCGCGCTGATACAAGACGGACTTGCCCTTTCCGGGCCACCGGAACTGCGTGCCAGCACATTGACCCGATTCAAGCAACTCGTCTACCCACGTCAAACGAAGGCGGCTCTGCTGGCACAATGCCACGCCGAATTTGAACTGATCCGAGATCGAGCCATTTCAGGTGAAACCAACACAGTTCAGAGCTATTACCAAAGTGAGCTACCGTCCTAAAATCTGAGAGCAACCGTGATCGCACCACCGTCAGGTAACGGTCGGTAAGACACCCCCACTCGATCGGGTGCAAAAAACGCGTTGCGCACAAACTGTGTTGTGAAGTGGCCGATTGCATAACCAAATAGAACATCACTTGGATGATGTTTGCCCGCTTCAACCCGCGCCCAGGACCCCGCAGTGGCGATACCATAATTGGTTAACATGCCCGCTATGCGAACACTATTCGGTAAGCTGATCTTGTCCAGATTGCGACTGGTGAGATAGGTCAGACCACCCAAACGAGTCGCATGCCCCGACGGGAAGCTTTTGTTGTTGTCCATATTCGGACGCTCACGGCCAACCGCTGTTTTTAAACCACGGGTCACAAGATGGGCCGCTCCAATCGACACAACATCTTTGCCTAGCAGAAGTCCTTTTTGCGAAAAATTCGAATCCCGATCTGACAAAGCGGTCAGTAAATAGAACGCAGCACTGAGATCTCTCAGATCACTGCTCGATCCTTGCGGATCGCTAAACACAGGTGGGTCTTCACGCATACGATCCGCGATCTTGTTATCCACATTGCCAATGGTCATTGTTGCTGCGGCAAGAGTCGGTAGCCAAAAATTGGGGTCTTTCGCAGCGTCACTGGCCGCCGCTCTAAGATCTTTGAGCGGCGGCAAGAAACCATCGTTCCGAGTTGCGCAGCCCGTTGCCAGAAAAATCACACCAGCAACAAGACCAATCGTTTTAGTTAGCTTATACACAGTCCCATCCACACGATTCGAGATGCCGCACTGTAGCTTGAACGTGTACTGAGCCAAAGCCATTTATCGAGCAGTGAAATTACTCTCGTGGCACACCCCATCCCACTCCCTGAGACTGATAGACTAACGAAAGAATCAAATTTGAGTGTGTGGTGACTCTATGTCTGAACTGAAACGGAAACGGTGTGTCGTGGTCATGTACGACACATTGTGTCGGCATTTCATGCCGAGCTATGGCAACGAATGGATTAAAGCACCCAACTTCGAGCGCTTGGCCAAACGGAGCGTCCAGTTTCAAAATTTCTACGTAGGTTCTATGCCGTGCATGCCAGCCCGTAGAGAAATGCACACCGGTCGCTACAACTTTTTGCATCGCTCCTGGGGGCCTTTGGAGCCATTTGACGACTCTATGCCAGCGATATTAGATCAGCATGGCGTCCACTCTCACAAGGTGACCGACCACCACCACTACTGGGAAGATGGCGGCGCGACCTATCACCAAAGATACACAACGTTTGATTTAGTACGTGGCCAGGAGGGCGACAAGTGGATCGGGGATGTTGCCAAGCTGCGCGACGCAAACTACGGCGCAGATCGCTGGCCTGAACAGCAGCGACTGAAGTTTCAGAAACAAGACAATATCAATCGTGAACATATGACCCGCGCCGAGCAGCAGCCACAACACCGAACCTTCGACCTAGGTTTAGAGTTTATCGAACGGAACAAAGATCAAGACAACTGGTTCTTACAGATTGAAACTTTTGACCCACATGAGCCTTTCTTTACACAACAAGAGTTCCAAGATCTTTACCCGCACGAGTACGACGGTCCAGCGTTCGACTGGCCACCCTATCGCGAAGTTCGAGAAGACGAACAAACCGTCGGACACATTCGCTACATGTATGCCGCCTTAGTAACTTTCTGCGACCAACAACTCGGAAGGGTGCTTGATGCATTCGACAAGTACAATCTCTGGGAAGACACATTATTGATCGTCAACACAGATCACGGCTTCTTGATGGGGGAACACGACTGGTGGGCCAAGGTCATGACACCATTTTTTCAAGAGATCGCTCACATCCCTTTTTGGATATATGACCCACGTCTGCCAGACCTAGTTAACAAACAGAGCGATGCACTTGCTCAGACCATCGACCTAGCTCCGACGCTATTAGACTATTTCGACATTGAGCAACCGCCTGGCGTGCAGGGCAAACCGATATCCCAAGCGGTCAGGGCCAATGATAAGATTCGTGCCGCCTCCCTATACGGGGTCATGGGTGGCCAGGTTAATGTCACAGATGGTCGCTATGTATATATGCGCGGACACGTCACCAAGGACAATACGCCGTTATACGACTACACGTTGATGCCAACCCACATGCGCAGCCTGTTCTCAACCAGAGAACTCCAGCAGTGGGACAAGTTCGAGGGATTTTCTTTTCTCAAAGGGTGTCCGGTGATGCGCATCCCCACCCGAACTCCGCGGACGTTTCTACGCGATGATCATCCTGTAGGGAAAGGTAAACGTGTCACCCTGCTGTTCGATATAGAACAGGATCCGGGCCAGACGAATCCGTTAACTGATGTCATCATCGAGGCACGTATGATTCGACTCATGCTCGTTGAAATGGCTCGTAACGAATGTCCGTCCGAGCAGTATTTACGTTTAGGTCTACCCGAACCCAAACGTCTAGGAATTGGCCACGGCGACGAGCAAATCGAGCTCCCCGAGGACGCAGTGATCCTTGCCGCCTGTGTGTTGCAATCAAAAGAGGGCCGAGAGGCTGCGGAGCACGGTGGCTCAGGCACACCGAAAATGCCGTTTCAAAAAATCGCTTGGGAAGGTGAGGCCGCCCTAAATGCTGCGACTTTTCCCGATAACCTACGCCTGCGTCCCGGCTATGAATTCAGCCAGACCGGTAACGAACCCTTAGTCGACGACTGACAGTAAACACAAACCCGGAGAGATGAATGAAAATAGGGATTAACGGTACAGGACTGGTACAAAAGGCGTCCACGGACGCGATCATCGCACATGCGACGCAAGCGCATGCAGAAGGTTTCGGCAGCTATTGGCTAGCAGAACATCCAACCGGTGGATTTGATGCTCTTACGGTACTCACTGCAGTTGGTATTAAGATTCCAGGGCTAAAACTAGGTACCGCAATCATCCCCACCTGGCCACGCCACCCGGCTGTCCTTGCCGGACAGGCGACAACGACGAACAACATCATCAACGGTAATTTGACGCTTGGTATTGGCTTATCTCACCAACCCATGATGGCCGAACTCGGTATTGGCTTTGACAAGCCAATTCGGCATCTGAAAGATTTTTTAGGTGTTCTCATGCCACTCATTGAGGAAGGCTCGGTCAAGATAGAAGGCGAGATGCTGTCCGCTTCAGCACGATTTTTCCGCCAGTCTGAGTCCGACCTCCCGGTTCTCGTTGCCGCACTTGGGCCGCAAGCGTTGCGGGTAACAGGTCGACTTGCTGACGGCACAATCCTCGCCTGGGTTGGACCAAAAACAATCAGCGACCACATCGCTCCGACTTTAAATGAAGCAGCCGCGAATGCCGGCAGACCCACGCCACAAATCGTCGCTTCACTACCCGTCTGTGTGACCGACAATGAAGCAGATGTTCGCGCGAGAATAGGTAAAGGATTACGCATGTATGGCCAGCTACCTTCCTATCGAGCAATGTTCGATCGCGAAGGTGTCGAGGGTCCGGCGGACGTTGCAATCGTCGGCAGTTCAGCACAAGTCGGCGATGGTATCGAGGCAATGCGCTCGGCTGGTGTTACAGAGTTTTCACCAACAGAATTTTTTACCAATCCGGAGGAAGCAGTGCGAACTCGCGAGCTCCTGGTTTCCCTCTTGTAGACGCTCTCTTGTAGCGTGCTCTCGACCTGATTCGATCAACCATATAAACAAAGGTAGGCGGTATCTATTGCAGCTCGGACCTGAAAACTGCTCCCTCCCGGGACCGTGAATTCGCCACCCGTGCCAAATGTCGACCACTGCTCCTGGCCAGCTAGTTTGATGACAAGCTCACCCGCGACAACTCGCATTAACTCGGGCGCTTGCGTGCCGAATTCATACTCGCCTTTGGCCATGACACCAATAGTGGCTGGCTTATCGTGACCCTCTAAAGCAAGCGATTGAACATTGCCGTCAAAATATTCGTTGTGAAGGATCATAGTCCATCCCTAAAATGTCGTATTCCCGTAATGATAACGATTAAAATCACAGCCTTCCGAAATTTAAGGTTTCGATTGCACCGAACGAGGAGAGATTAGTGACCGGCGTAAGTCCAGCAGAGAAAAGTGCATTTTTTCAGGCGGTGGATGACGCCTGCAAAAAAGCAGTCTGGTGCGCTATTGCAACAGTCGACGGCAACAAACCCAGGGTTCGAATAGTTCACCCCACCTGGGAAGGCGACACGTTATGGTTTGCTACGGGTCCGAAATCGCCCAAAGCAAGGCATCTACGAAGCAATCCACTGGTTGATGTTCAATTTCAGGTTGCCCCACCAGACTTTATCCACATCATGGTACGTGGTGTCGCAGAATTGGTCTCTGATGTCGCGGCTAAAGAGCACGCATGGAACGTCATCGACTACGACCTCACTCAGTTTGGCAGCACTGGACCGGAAGATCCTAATTTCCTGCCGATCAAGATCGTCCCCACCCGGGTGGAACGCTCCGAGATGTTCGGTTCGATGAACAAACAAATCTGGCGAGCCTAGTGCGCACACCAATGCCTCTGAGACCGGCCACAGGCGATCAGCGAGTCGCTCGTTGGCCGCAACATCCGCAGCTGACGGGACATAGCATGAGGTGCCTGCGCCTCGCAGAATTGTCTTTGTAACGGCGAACATAAAAAGCCCCCGCTCCATGCAAGCACAGGGTCTGTGTGGCGTTCCAGGTTGGTGCCAATCACTCCCGGGTGTAACGAGTTGGCGGACGCACGTCCCGCAATACTCGTACACTCCTTGTTTCTAAACCGATGCCATAAGTCGCGCCTGTGACCAGCGCGAGCTTGCTGCTGAGATCGACCCCTTGAGCAACTCTTCAGCCTTGCTGTGCTTACCGAAACTGGTTTGCGACGTTTGTCTTCTTGTGCGCTCTGTTCCTAGCTGCGGGGTAGCACTTCACCGCGCCGTTACAGCCTCACCGTAGCGCGATCTGATAGCCAGGCGCCTCTACATCAGATGCTAACCCGCCGGTGAGATGAGCGATATTGATCACCACCGGAACGAGATTCTGATCGTCTCACAGTTGTAGCCGCAGTGTGGCTTGCATGCTTGCCTAGATCCGGGCCTCGATTGCCTGCATTCAGGATAAGACTTCTATACCAACAAGCTCACCCGCCACGACCGAACAGAATCCAGTCCTTTGCAACGCTAGCGTGCAGACAAAAATTTCTTGTCATTAACAGAGTTATTTACTTAATCTCTGTGTACCGCGTATATCGAATTCGCAGACTCCAAGAAAAAGGGCAGACTCCATGGCGAACAAACTACCTGAAGGCTTCAATTGGCAGGCGTTCACCCCAGACGATTCACCCCTAACCCCGTTGGAGGTCTTAGCCGACGAGCAACACCAGAACCTTGCAACCGCAAGTGTTGCCGAAGGAGAGGTGGCTTATAACTTCCGGAGCCCGATCTATGACTATTCCACAGGGGCTGAAAAAAGTACGGGAATAGAGTTCGATTTACTCGAAGCCGCAAAAGAGAAACCTGTTGCGCTGATTTTCGGCTCCTACACCTGACCGCCGTTTCGGGTTCAGTTGGAACCCCTACATCAGCTTTGGGAAAAATGGCAGGACCAGGTCACATTTATGGTCGTATACATCCGTGAAGCTCACCCTGAAGAAGGTTGGGTCGTTTCGATGAATCGCGATGAGGGTATTGAGATCAATGATCCAACCAGCAACAAAGAACGATTAAACGTCGCGGCATCATGCGCCATCAACTTGAAGATCAGAATGCCTGTTGTCGTTGACGACGTGGATGACAACATCGCATCCGCCTATGGCGCTTTACCTGACCGACTGTACCTCATCGGCAAAGGGGGCGAAATTGTGTTTCAAGGCGATGAAGGGCCGTGGGGATTTGATCCCAAAGCACTCGAAGCAGCAATCGAAAAAGCCGCGGGGTGAGTTAAGTCGTGGAACTGAAATTACTGAAATGTGACTGGGGTATGGAACATCTCGGCGACATGCCAGCGCGGCTGCGTGCGTACGCAAGCGCGGGTTACGACGGCGTCGAATGCGCAAATATCGGCATGCAGCCAGACGAATTCGGCGAGCTGACTAGCGAGCTAAATCTGGACTACGTGGCCATGATGTTCTGTGACGATGAAACTGCTTTTGCCACTCAGCTCGAAGCGGTCAAACAGACCCAACCTATTCTCATCAATTGCCACCCTGGACGAGACTGGTTCGACTTAGAGCGAAGTATCCGCTTCTTCAATGAAGTGCAGGAAATGGCGACCGCCATCGACACGCAAGTTGTATTCGAGACGCACCGAACACGATGCCTGTACGCCCCCTGGAGCACGGAACGCATTCTGCACGCATTGCCTTGGTTGCGCATAACGGCGGACTTTTCTCACTTCACTAACGTCGCTGAAAATCCGCTTACCCAACCTCCCTATAGCGACATGATGGATCTCGCCATCGAGCGGAGCGATCACATTCACGCTCGCGTCGGAAGTCCACAAGCGGCACAGGTGCCCGATCCAAGAGTTGGTGCAGGTTATCGATGGACGGAACGATTCGAGCGCTGGTGGGATCGAATCATAGCCGCGCGCCTCGCAGACAACCGCCCATTCCTGACCATTAACCCCGAATTTGGACCTCCGCCCTACCAGCCAGTTTCTCCCGAATCTGAAGAACCACTCGCAGACATTTCAGAGGTATGCCTGTGGATGACGGAACGGTTTCGATCACGTTGGGCAGGCAGACTCGATTAGTCGCCAGCGCAGCTGGCCCTTACTCAAGTCTATGTTCAATCGAGCCGCATTCGGGGTTTTGTTCGCAGTTCTGTGTTACCAACTACATACACACGACATAGAACCTCATGTCCTTGTAAATACTCGTTTCGAACAAACAGACAACGGGCTGGATACCTTGGTTGGCGCACCGCTAGCGACTATGCGCGATATTGATTTGCCACTAACGTCCTCCGCAAGCCTCGACTTGAGCTATCGAGGTGTTGTCGAGCATGACACGCTGAGTGTTGATTCGTCCTGGGCTCGGCTTAATTTGCAAACGACGACGTCGATCATTTTCACCTAAGTGCGCGGCGACCCTTACCATGGTCACAACAATACCCGAATCAAATCTAGATAGGCTTTACGATAAGGAATACGCAGACGGACCCCTAAATCTTGTCCCTGCATAGATACCCTGAAGGCACCGAAACGTTCACCTCAGGCCAACCAGATCCAATCAGACCGAAGGCGATAGCGCTCTCAGGTAGCGCTGCCTAACCCCTGCTCCGCTGGCACTAGCCTGACAATTGAGCTCCCTGCTTTGTTCTCCAACAAAAGGTAGACCAGCCCATCATAGCCAACCTCTACGTCACGGATCCGTGCCAAGTCCTTAATCAATGTTTCTCTGTGCAAGATCTTGTTGCCGTCGAACACCATCCGAAACAGTGAACTGCCCTTGAGAGATCCGATCAACACATTCTGGTACCAGTTCGAAAATCGATCGCCCGTGTAAAAAGCGAAACTCGAAATTGCCGGTGACGGTGTAATGTCCACCAGCGTCTGTTCCATCTCCGTCACATCAGACTCTATAGCGTGGATTTTGTGTCGCTCCACGAGCGTGCCGGAATATTCAAGTCCTAGGGAAAAAAACGGCCACCCATAGTTCCTACCTGGGAGCAATTCATTGACCTCATCACCACCACGAGGACCCATTTCAGAGTTCCAAACCGTCTTGCGTTCCGGGTGAAACTCAAGACCCTGGGGGCTACGGTGGCCGTATGTCCAAATGCTCTGACGGGTGAACTCAGCGGTCTTGTAGGAGCTCGCAGGACCTTCGATAAACGGGTTGTCCGGCGGGATCGTTCCGTCATCGTTGACTCGGTGAATCTTACCGTAGGGGTTGCTGAGGTCTTGTGCTGTGCTGTCTGAAGTACCATCCGACGATTTAATACCAACCGAAAGATACACATGACCATCATTGTCGAACGCAAGACGTCCTCCGGCACCTGTATCGGGAGTTGCTTGATAGAACTTTTGCGGGGCTTGCCAAATCGTCTCCACATCAACCCATACGCCATCAACAATCCGCCCGCGATCTACCCGATTCATCGAATAAGCGACGACCGAACGTCCACAGGGTTCTCCGCATAGGTGCGTGTAATGCAAATATATCCATTTATTCTCTTTATAGTTTGGGTGTGTCGCGACATCAAGCAGCCAGCCAGAGCCATACTGAACACCCATGATGTCAATCGAACCACCGGTTTCAGGTGTGCCCTGAATGAGCGCGCTTTGTTCACCTTCGGAAGAAACGATAGATAAACCGCGCTCCTTTTCTGACACCAGGAAGGAACCATCGGGTAGTGGTTCGATCGAATAAATTAGCGGTTCAAGTTCTGTGGCGACCGTCTCTATTCTGAAATTGTGTTCTTCACTGACCTGGATATCGCCAGGCACAGTCACCTCAGAAGCAAAACGAAAATCAGTAAAGCTCTGTCCAAGACGACGTTCACCGATATAGATCGCAAGTCCTTTGACCTCAATATCGGTCAATTCCGCAGCAAAAGCCGGTACGCCGAGTTGGCGGTGTCCTCGGCGTATACTCTCCTGTAGTGCCGCAACAGTATCTCCACCTTTCAGTGGTGTGCCAATCAGAGCGATACCCTCAGACGTACCCTCCATACTAGTGCCATGACAGGCGCCACAATTGTCAGCGTACAGCGGAACATACAAATCCAATTCTGAGAAATTCAGAATAGACCAGACAGCCCCACAACCGATCACCACGAAAATGACAACGACGCTCAAGACTTTCTTCCACCTCGCCATTGCTTTACTCCATTAAACACCCAGGGCTTGCTAATGTTTTATACGCCTTTCCCCCGATAACTGCGACGACGCTAGCTCTGATACTCGGGAGAAGATGCCTTCATAACCCGCGATTGCATCAACATGCTGGCGACTTTTTCGTTGTTCTCATTGTATGCCTGCGTTTCGAACCAAACATATTCGGTTTGTGGACTTTGGCCAACACAGATCACCTGGCTACTGAGATGGTAATCTCGGTTCATCAGCAGGGGTCCATGCGCAAAGCCTATTTCGATGGCGCCAAATAAGCCAACTGAATGGCCGACATAAGGACGCAAACCTGCCATAGGCATACCCCATAAAAATTCAATCACCGTGCAAGGCGCTGCCACAGGCTCACCCCACGGAGAATTCTCTCGGTACCATGACAGCGGGTCACTGACCACGTTCGTATCCATGCGCTGAAATTGCTTTTCCGGAACCGTATGCACGTCGTACTCGCCCAGCGACATACCAGCGGTTAGACGCTTCAGAATCCGCAATTCTCCAGGCTCACAAGGCCGGTAGCCTTTGCTGCGAAGTTCAGACTGCGAATGATCGCCCACGCTGGCAGTGCCTTGTGCAACCAACAAACCATCTTCGCGTTCCATCCAAACGCGCACGCTGTCGGCCCCTGGTTCGAGCGATTCTGCAAATACTTGCACCTTTTCGAGATCCACCGTGGCATTTTTGAAACTCAGCGACAGGTTACCTTGCTCGAACCAATCATTGCCAAAGACCTTTAATAATACCGGCGGAAACTGATTCATATGCACATCGCCGGCTACGGTTCCACCGCGAAAGCCAAGGTCCGTCGCGGTATCGTCGTCGTGAATACTGCCTGCACCTTCATCAGCCGACCAGTTTCTCGCCGCCCACAATGGCCCGCAAATCACCTCTGCCATACCAATCTCCTTAATTAACCTTAGCAACTACTCATTCTAATCAGGTAATCCGAGCACGCGCTTGGCGATTATATTGAGCTGGATTTCATTTGAGCCACCGGCGATAGAAATCGACTTCGCTTCCAGCCAGAGTCGACACATCGATATCTCCTCTTCGGTAAAGCTACTGCCTTCCCAACCAAGGCCTTGCGTACCTCTGATTCGAAGCTGCAGTTCGAGCTGTTCCTTAACGTAGTTGGCCTCGACCAATTTGAATATTGATGTTGCCGCGCCCGGCGTTTCCGACGCCGACGCTTGCAACGTGCGCAGTTGTGTCAGCCGAAAGGCCGTGATCAACATATCATTGCGGATAAGATCGTCGCGCAACGCGGCGTCAAGATCGTCAGGCCTTACCGCGTAGTTCGTAAAGCGCTCATTCAGGGCACACCTGAAACAGAGGGTTTGATCCGCTCCATCGGACCCGCCATATCCGCACTGGCTAGCGCCGCCAGACCGGAGCGTTCGTGCTGCAGCAGCCGT
>JACLAC010025594.1_pt1 | contig 18791 bp, 19 predicted proteins | sample 8027881 | NCBI WGS metagenome assembly JACLAC01 (sample SAMN15725517, study PRJNA655200) | protist metagenome | isolation source: fluorescence activated cell sorting (FACS) single amplified genomes of... | place: Spain: Blaines Bay Microbial Observatory, Mediterranean Sea | collected 2016-01-19 | reverse complement strand
CCGGTGAATCCGTGCACTGGTTGCGCGATGGTGCGTTTGATATTGGTGGCCGGGTGGCGGTCAGCCCCTCTGGCGGACTCATTGCGATGGGACACCCGCTGGGTCCTACCGGCGTAGGACAAATCGGCGAGCTGGCACGACAGCTACGAGGTGAAGCAGGAGTGAGACAACAACCGGACGCTCGTGTGGGACTCGCGCACATGGTGGGCATAGGCGCGGTCTGTTATGTGCACATGCTGGAGCGCGAATAGAAGCAACTACGCCCGCAACGCGTCACGTAGACGTTGCTGAAAATACGCCACGCCGCGTTCGTGGAACGGCGACAACGGCCCTGGGGTGTAACCGCCGGCCACGAAGTTCTGGTGAATTTCCTCGCAGATAGAGAAGTCTTCGCGAATGACGTCCATATTCTTCTCGATAGTTTCCAGTTGTGTCACGCGGGCGGACTCGTCCGCGTCCTGGAAATAGAAGTGATACAGGAGCTCCGTCTCACTTTCGGAAACTGCGTTGATGCGCGAGGTATTGAACCCGCCGGGGTACAACGACAAAGTCCAGTTGGGCCACATCCATAACCAACGCCCACGATAAAAGAGCTCCCCTGCAGTTGGCGCGCTCATACGTACGAGGCCGTCTTCAGCCTCGGTCCTGAACTGCGAAAACTCGATCGCCTTGAAGAACGCTGGATGGATACCGGGGATGTGGTAGCCCTCTACGAAGTTGTCAGTGTAGATCTTCCAGTTTGCAGCGAAACGCAGACGTCTCGTCTCCACCAGACAAGACGTTTCCATAGGTTCCTCAGCCATCTCCGCGACCGTAGCGCCCAGCTGTTCCGCGAGGGATTGCTGCGGTGCCAGCGCGGCGAACACCAGCCCACGCCAGTCGCAAACGGACACTGGCAACAACGGCCACTCGTCCAGATCGATGGCATCATCGTCGCCAAAATGAGGCGCCCGCCGCAGTGCGCCATCCAGGCCGTATACCCACTGATGATAAGGGCAGTGGATGGAACGCACCTGGCCCTCGCCATGCTCGAGCAGCCGCGCGCCACGATGCCTGCATAGATTGCGAAAACCGCGCAGCGTGTGTTCTGTGTCACGCACGACAATTACGCCAGCACCAGCAATGTCCGTCGCGATGTACGACCCTGGCTTCATCAACTGTTGGGTATTTCCAACCAATTGCCAGGTCCGCCAGAAAACGCGTTTGCGCTCAGCCTCGAACGTATGCCGATCAACATATTGATCTGCAGTCAAATTGCGCGGCATTGGATGCGTGGCGTCAGGCACGTGATCACACACTCGCTTGATTGCGAAAACTTGGCTAAAACTTTGGCTGAAACTTCGCGCGCGAACGAAGACCAGGACGCGTCAGGCGGCGATACGCTCCAGGACAGGCAACAGGTACTCGCGGAATTTGAGCGGATTTTCCGACATCGGAAAATGCCCCATGTCCTGCATGATTTCACAGTGCGTCGCGTTGATTTCGCGCGCAAGCTCAAGCGTCATCTCTGGCGTCGCGGAGTAGTCATATTCCCCCGTCAGCAGGTACACGGGGCATTTTTCTACATCCAGCGCATTGAGCGCACCGTTGCGCAGGTCGCCATCCGAGAAGTAATAGTGCAAATCGCCCAGGAAGATACCGGGCCCACCTTGCATGTAATGCCACATGGTTTCCCAACGGTCCGCGTCAGGAGAGCGCGGCGCCGTCAAGCTTGCCATCGACGCACCAGCGAGGCGTCCGGCGTGTACGTCACCCCGATTGAGCGGCGTCAGCTCAGCCTCATCCAAAACACTATTCTCAGCGTAGGTGGCGGATTGCAAACCGATGGCGGCGCGGAAAGACTCGCCATGCCTGAGAGCCAGATGTAACACTGCGCGCCCGCCGATCGAGCAGCCCATCACAACAGGATCATCGAGTTTTAGCGCCGCGCAAAATGCCATGACAAAACCAACGTAGCCGTCTGTGGTCAGCCGGTAGGTTTCACTGCCAAATCCCGCGGGCGGTGAAGATTTACCGTGCCACGGCATATCAAACGCGATCACGCGGAATTTTGCTGTCACCTCAGGGTCGTTCAGCAGCGCGCGATACTGACGACCGTCCGCACCCGCCGTGTGCAGGCAAACAAGCGGAATACCGCTCCCGGCTTCTTCGAAGTACACGCGATGCATGCGTCCGTCGAGTTCGAGATGCAGATAGCGGCCGACCACATTCTCAATCGTGCCCGGCGGGGGGGGGCGCGTGACCTGACGCGGCAGCACCGGGGTCAACGTCGAGTGAGAACAGCAGCTCCAGCAGCAGCAGGTTGCGATAGAACTCGATCTGACGCCCCGACACAACAAGATGACCCACACGACGCATCGCACTCAGCGTCTGAAAGCCAGGCGGCGGTACCGCGCTGAAGTGCTTCTCCCAGGCGTCCGCCGATGCCTCAAGCACTAAATCGGCTGACGATTGCGGCGCCTGGTCCAGTTTTACGCCATCGTCGCTCACGCGGATGTGGCAGGGCTCTCCAGCACCGTCCACGCGCACAAGAAGCTCAACGTGTCGGCATAACGTGGGGATGTGTGGGTTCTGGACGGCGCGCTGCTCGACGATCTCCAACATGGTCATTTCCTGAGCTGGTTGTTGATGCACGCCATGGTCTTTTGTGGCTTCGGGCGCACATGGTTGACCCGAAGTCTACCGGCATCACCCCGTCTATGCCGCCTCAAAATTCAACAACGCAATATTGAACGCCGTTCATTATTGTATGTAGTGGCCATTATTGAACGACGTTCAATACAGGAGATAAAACGATGACAGGACTCAAGCGCACCGGCGCGAAAGAGTCCTTCTACGATAACGAAGAGCCTGATACGGGCCGTATGCCCGAAGAAAAGAGCACCATCGAGCACATCGCCAGCACGGACGGCTGGTTCGAACAGGCAGGCGCGCTGTTAAGCGCCGCAACAGCACCGGTTGTCCCGCAAGCGGCGCCCGCCCCTATTCTCGTCCGTACATTTGGCGGCTTGTCGATCACCCGCGGTGACGCAACCGCTGAAGTCAAGGGCAAAGCACGTGCTGTGCTGGTTGAGGTGCTGGCACGCGGAGGCCGTGATGTCTGCGCCAAGGAAGTTGCACACGCGATGTGGCCACATGGGGAAACAGAGTTTGCAATGGGCGCGCTCAACACAACGTTGTTCCGCGCCCGTCGCCGCTATGGCCTTGAGGGCCTGCTGGTGCTCGAGGACGGACACCTCGGGCTGAACACAGAACTGTGTCTGGTTGACCGCTGGTTGCTCGAGTCCGCTCTGGACTCCGCGGCGACGATTCTGGAACTGGGTGACGGTTCTGACCCACGCAGACTAAAGGATGCACTTCGCGTTATCGCCGCCACCTATCGCGGCCCGCTACTGGAACAAGGTCGCAGCGAAGCCGTGGACGAGGCACGCGACCGTGTCCGCGCCCGCATCGCCCTGGTGTGCAAGCAGGCAGACGAGATGTTCCGCGATCTCGAAACGACAGCGCTGGGCTGGCTGGAGCGCATCGCTGCGCGCGACCCGTGCCCCTGGATGTCGGCCGCCTGAGAAACCCTTGACTCCAGGACTTCCTCCTCCAGAGGCTACCTCATCTGGCAACTGTTGCGCTGGTGCCAGGGACAGGCGCCAGCGCAGAAGAGCGGGACTGTATTCCTGCCGCTTGTCGCAAGGTTCAGGGAGGACGGCTAGAGCGTCGCACGCGCCAACGGTGGCAAGTCGCCTGACACCCCACTCGCAAGCTTGCAGAGTTTGCGACGCAGCGGCGTGTTGGCTTGTACCAGGTTGACCCCCATCCCTCTCAATTCACGCAGCGGGCGCGCCGTGCGACCAAATACCCAACCAAGCGCGTCCATCGCATTTTGCGTCGCAACGTTTTGCGCTTTGCGCCAGCGCTCGTAGCGCCGGAGGGTCGAGCGCCCGCTAAATGAGCGTCCCGCTTCACGCGCCTCCACCAGCACGGCGGATAGCGTGGCCGCGTCCATGATTCCGAGGTTAAGGCCTTGTCCGGCCAATGGATGAATGGCATGCGCCGCGTCGCCGACCAATACCGTGCGTGTGGCAACATACTCGCGCGCTTGTACCCGGCGCAGCGGGAACTGGACACGTTTGCTGCACCAGACCATGCGCCCAAAACGCCCGTCGAACGCCTCGGCGACCCTCGTTTGGAAGGCATCAGTATCCATCGTGACGAGTGCCGCCGCTTCATCTGGCGTTGTGCTCCAGACGATAGACCCGTAGTCACCGGGCAATGGCAACATGGCAATGGGACCGGTCGAAAGGAAACGTTGCCAGGCTGTCTCCTCGTGCGACAATTCCAGACGCAGGTTGGCAACAACGGCGTTCTGGTCGTAGTCGCGTACGTGGGTATCAAGCTGCATCAACTGGCGCACAAACGAATTGGCGCCATCCGCTCCCACGATAAGCTCTGCTTCCATCGGTTCCCCGGAAACCCGGGCAACCACACCGTCAACGTCTGCATGCAGAGATTCGAGCTTGGCGGGGCACCGCCAGTCACACTGGCCTGGATACACCTCGCGTAACACAGCTTCCAGGGCCTCGGCCACGCGACTGTTCTCAGCCAGCATGCCAAGATGTGGCTCGCCCACGTCTGCCGCCGAGAAATGTAGCTCGCCAGGACTACCTTCGTCCCAGACGCGCATATCGAAGAACGGTTGGATGCGCGCGTGCGGCAGAAGCGCCCACGCGCCCAGATGGGTCAGGACGTGTTCAGCCCCCCGCGTCAGCGTGCTGACGCGAAGCTCGTATCCTCCAACGTCCGCGTTCGCAACGTCGGGTACGCCGGCGTCCACAACACAGATCCGGAAACCGGCCCGGCACAACGCAGCGGCGGTCGCGAGACCAACAACGCCACCACCCACCACAAGCACGTCGTAGCGCACGTCAGGCCCTCATGGGTTCAGGCCGCGCAATAATCTGGACTGCGGCGCGGCAAGGCCCATCGCCGCAGATGCAAAGCGACTCTTCAGCCCGGGTGCGAATCCGAGTGCCGTCATAGACAGGCCGCGCGCCAGACGCAGGCCCGGCCAATCGCGCACAAAGCTCTGCGCGAGCACATCGGTTGCGGCGCGGACGCGCCCCCGATCCGCCCGCCGCGCGCGCTCAAACTGACCGCGTAACGTCTTGTCACCGAGGTCAGATCCGTCACGGGAGACGCCAGCGACCAGATCCGCCAGAGCCGCAACATCGCGCAACGCAAGGTTCAGGCCCTGACCTGCAACCGGGTGCAGTTGCACAGCAGCGCCGCCCAGCAATAGCGCGCGAGCGCTGTGATCCTGCAGGACGCCGGTGCGCAGCCGGAGCGGAAACATCCCGCGTTGCCCCGGGTCGCTGAAAGGTGCGAGCCAGTGGCCTGCCGCGCGGGTCAGCGCGTCACAAAATTCGTCATCTGACAACGCGTGCACGCACGCGCCTGCCTCCGGGGCGAGCGTCCATACGAGACCGGCGCGCCCCTCCGGTAGCGGCAACAACGCCAGCGGACCTTCGCGGGTAAAGCGCTCGTAAGCGACTCCCGCGTGTGCGCGTCCGACGCGCGGCGCGCAGGCTATCGCCACCTGTCGATAGTCGTGTTCGCGGATATCGATGGTCAAACCGCCAATACCGTCAGGACCCAGCTCGGTCGCCACCAACAGCGCAGCGGAAAAGCTGCGAACTGCGCGCGCCGGGTCCGTCATGACGGACCCGGTCAGGCGCGCCTCGGCAACATCGCCATGCCAGTCAAGATGGTCCACGTGGTGACGCGCCACAACGGCCGACTCCGCCTCCAGTTGTCTGGCCAGGGCCTGCGCCACGTCGCCCGCGTTCACGACGTACCCAAACGCCTCCACACCACAGTCACGTGCACGCATCCGCACCTTGCCAAAACGACCCCGCTCGGACACATGAATACTGTTGATGGCTTCCGCGGTTTCCGCCAACGCCGGCCAAACACCCAACGTGGTCAAGATGCGCACAGAGCTCTGGGCCAGTGCCAGCGGTCGCGGGTCACGCAACGAATACTCGGGCGGACGTGTATCCACTAACAACGGGCGCACGCCGGCGCGCGCCAGAGACAGACACAACGCGGGTGCCACCAGCGACGCGCCCACCACAATGACGTCGGCACGGTCCGTCATACCTGGCTACCCACCAGCGCTTCGATCTCGTTGACCTGTTTTGGCACCGCTTCGGTCAGTACCTGCGGGCCGTCGCGGGTCACGAGCAAATCGTCTTCGATACGCACAGCCATGCCACACCATTCGGGGCCAACAGGTGCGTCGGCGGCGATATAGATGCCCGGTTCAACCGTCAGCACCATGCCAGGCTCGAGCGCGCGCCACTCGCCATCAAACTTGTAGTCCCCGACGTCGTGCACGTCGAGGCCCAGCCAATGGCCCGTAGGGTGCATATAGAACTGGCGGTAGCTTTGCTCTAGCATCACCTTGTCGAGCGGTCCGCTCAGCAAACCCAGCTCAACTAATCCCCGGGCTATCACGTCCACGGCTGCGCGATGCGGGGCGTTGAAGTCAGCGCCCGCCCGAGCTGCCGCGATCGCGGCCGCCTGCGACGCGAGCACGAGCTCGTAGATAGCTTTTTGCGCCGGCGAAAACCGCCCATTGGCCGGAAACGTGCGAGTGATGTCGGCCGCGTAATACTCATACTCTGCGCCAGCGTCGATCAACACCAGATCACCGTCTTTGACGGGCCCGTCATTTCGCAGATAGTGCATTACACAACCATTGACACCGCTCGCGACGATGCATGGATACGCAGCGTGTTTACACCCGGCACGAGCGAACTGATAGCGCAATTCTGCTTCCAGTTGCTGCTCCGTGATGCCCGGCTCGCAAATGGCCATGGCGCGCAGGTGCGCACTGCCGGTGGCCTCGACGGCTGCACCGATCGTCCGCACTTCGGCAGCACTTTTGATGAGGCGCATGTCGTGAATGATGTGGTCCAGCGCGACGATCTCACCAGGACCACCCTCATACCGCGCACGACGGCGCAGATCGTGCAGCCAATTGAAGACGCGATGGTCAAAATCGGTGTAGTTACCCATCGAGTAGTAGACGCGAGAGCGTCCCTCGAGGATGCCAGGCAAAATGTCGTCGATATCGCCTATGGGAAAAGCGTCGTCAGCGCCAAACCGGGTAATTGCGCCGTCGATACCCGCGGTTGGACCATGCAGCATCGCCTCGTCTTCGTCTCGATCCTCACAAAACAGCAGGTATTCGCCCTGCGCCCGCCCAGGCACCAGTAACGCCACGGCGCGAGGCTCGGCAAAACCAGTCAGATAATAGAAATCGCTGTCCGGCCGAAACGGATATTCGATATCACGATTGCGCCGCCGCACCGGCGCCGTAGGAATAATGGCGATCGAGTTCTCGCCAAGTTCTTCCAGTACGTGTCGTCGGCGACGCGCATATTCTTTGCGTTCAACCATGTGCTCGCCGCGTCTACCTGATGTCTGCCAGCCGACGGTCAAAAGTCTTCCAGTCGGCTGTCACGGCTGCCACGCGACTAATGCAGCCGACCGATCGCCGTGTTCCTGGCCGCCAGCGAACCGATCTCCTCGCGCAACAGCAACACACCGACGCGCAGATACTCGACCAGCTCCGCATAGGCGGCTTCAGCCTCATCATCTTCTTCCGGATCCGACTCGATGCGGCTCATCTCCTGGACGTCATCCAGGAATTCGCGGGCGTCGCCGGAAAGTGCCTTGTGGTGCTCGCCAACGCCTGCCAGACCGAGGCCAGCCAGGAATCCGTGGCACCAGGAGCCGAGAGCTGCCGTGCGCTGTTCCAGTGGCTCTTCGTCATCCGGCAGCAGCAGATCAAACGTAAAGTCGGTGGCGTCTAACGCCTCTGTAGTATGGTCCCAGGCCTTCTGCAGCATCGCGCGCACCGGCGCGGCGGCCGGCGCGTCAACATCCGGACCCAGCACTTCGCCCTGCAACACCGACATACGTCCAACCCCTGGCACGCATACCAGGGCGCTCATCAAGCCATGCACCTCTGCAGGGGGCAGTGGGGATTCAGAACGGGCGAGAGCTTCCGAGAAATGTTCAAAACTGGCCATTTTGATGGGTTACCGTGCGACAAAACCCGCAGCGAAACTAAACGGCAATGCTATCATTGCGGCGCCATGTCCCGCGAGCATCAGGCGCATCTCAATCACCGACATTTGAGCCGCAATGTCGAGATGTCTGCGTCGCGCGAATCTGGTAGTGTTTTTAACGGTGCAAGCTGAACTCACGTAGATGGATAACAACAACTTACATTCCCTGGAGAGCCATGTTGACGAGCTCATCACCGAGTGTGATGAGTTGCGCGCGGAAGTTCGGGCGCTTCGCATGCAGCAAAGCAATCTGATGGCTGAGCGTGCATCGCTCATCGAAAAGTCTGAACTCGCACGGACGCGCGTCGAAGCGATGATCGCGCGCCTGAAAGCGATGGAGGTTAACGGGTGAGCGAGGCTGGTGTTGCCGTAACCATTTCGGTGCTGGAGAAAAATTACGTCGTCTCCTGTCCGCCGGGTGAAGAGGATGCCCTGCGCGAGTCGGCAAGGGTGTTGCACGAGCGCATGAGCGCGGCACGTGATGCGGGCAAGACGCTCGGTACAGAACGAATCGCCGTAGTGACCGCGCTGAACATCGTGCATGAATATCTGACGTTGGATAGTGAGCGCCGCGAAAGTGACACGGCGTTCGACGAACATCTGTCCAGAGTTAGGCAAAAAATCGAGGCATCGCTCGGTCGACGCTCTGAAACGGAGCAGGTAGACTAGCGCCGCCTTCTGGGTCGTACGTAGTCGGTTCCGACACTCTTGAACCTAGTTGAAAAACCCCCGGGAGCTGGGGCCGCAGTTGTTGTGCAAGACCGCCAGCGTAGCGGGAAGCCTGAAACTGCTGACGTGCTCCCGTCTTGAACCTTACTGGTTCAAGGACCCGGTCCCGGGTACGGCTTCACCGGTTGGCTTATGAACAACACTGAGTTGCGGCGGCACATGCGCAAGCTTCGCCGCTCCCTCTCCCCCCCAGATCACGTACGTCGTTCACGCGGTCTCGCGCGGCACGCGACAAAGCTGTTGTATCGCGGTGCCAGCAGCTACACGTGTTTCCTGTCTGCGGACGGCGAGGTTGATACCAGCCTAGTCATCTCGCGCATCCTCGCGCGTGGCAAAAGCGTCTGGCTGCCCTGCCTGGGGGAGCCCATATTACGATTTCGACAGTATCAGCCCGGCATGCCCATGCGTACCGGCGACTTCGGGATACGAGAGCCGGCAGCAGGCCCTTATCGAAGCGCTCTGGAAGTTGACGTAGTGCTGACACCGCTGGTCGCCTTTGATGACCAGGGGTACCGACTCGGCATGGGTGGCGGTTATTACGATCGCAGCCTCGCCCGACGCAAGCGTCTGACGCGCTATAAGCGACCGCGCATTATTGGCCTCGCATTTGACGCCCAGCGCGTAGCGTCCATTGATGTGCAACCCTGGGACGTACCGCTGGACGCGGTGTTGACCGAAAGCGGCTTACACACGTTTGCCCGCTGACAAAGGTTGCCCACAAGCAGAGGTGAGCAATATGAATTGGTTGATGAAATCGGAACCGGACGAATTTGGCATTGATGACCTGAAAGCGTGTCCAAAAAAGACTGAGCCGTGGGACGGCGTGCGCAACTATCAGGCGCGCAACATGATGCGCGATGAAATGCGCAAAGGCGACCGCATCTTCTTCTATCACTCGAACTGTGCAGAACCTGGCATCGTTGGGATCGCAAACGTTGCGCGCGAGGGGTATCCCGACCCGACCGCATTTGACCCGGAAGACAAGCACTACGACCCCAAGAGCGATCCCGACAATCCACGCTGGTTCCTGGTTGACGTCAAATACGTGCGCAAGACCAGGCGCACCATTTCGCTACAAGAGTTGAAGTTGCATCCAGAGTTGGAGGAGCTCGCTCTCGTCAGGCGCGGGAATCGTCTGTCGGTGATGCCGGTCAGTGACGAACACTGGGACTTTATCCTGTCGCTGGAATAGGCCCGGAGCCCCCTTACTTGAGGAACATTAGTTGAGGAACAGGCGATATGCGTCGTTACCAGTCTCCGACACATACGGGTAAGCGATTTCCTCCAGAAACGCCTGGAAGTCCGATTTGTCGTCGTCAGGCACCTGAATGCCTACGAGGACCCGTCCATACGCCGCTCCGTGGTTCCTGTAGTGGAACAAACTGATATTCCAGCGGGCACCCATCCGCGATAGAAATCGCAACAGCGCTCCGGGGCGCTCGGGAAACTCGAAGCGATACAGCATCTCGTCAATCACATTCGTGGCGTGCCCACCGACCATGTGACGCACGTGCAGCTTCGCGAGTTCGTTGTCCGTCATGTCAACGACGGGGTATCCCTCGGAGCGCAGGTTGTCGATGAGTGAGTCCTTGTCCGCCACACCCTCGCGTAACTCGAGCCCGACAAACACCTGAGCATCTTCGTCATCCGCATAGCGGTAGTTGAACTCCGTCACCTGACGATGCCCGATCGCGTGGCAGAACTTCTGAAAACTGCCTTTGCGCTCAGGAATCGTGACCCCCAGCAAGCCCTCGCGTTGCTCACCAATCTCAGCGCGCTCGGCGATGTGACGCAGGCGGTCGAAATTCACGTTGGCGCCGCTGTTTATAGCAACCAGCGTCTGACCTTCGATGTGGTGATCGACGGCGTAACGTTTAATCCCCGCCACGGCCAGGGCGCCGGACGGCTCGGCAATCGCCCGCGTTTCCTGATACATGTCTTTTATGGCAGCGCAGATCTCGTCGGTGTTGACCAGCACCACCTCGTCCACGGTCTCCCGGGCAACCGCAAACGGCTCGGCACCGATCTGCCGCACGGCCACGCCGTCGGCGAATATCCCTACCGAATCCAACATCACCCGTTCGTCCGCCGCTAGCGCCGCATGTAACGTTGGGGTCTCCTCTGGCTCGACGCCGATGACCTTGACGTCCGGCCACAGGCTTTTGACGTACGCGGCCACACCGGCAATCAGACCACCGCCGCCGACCGGTACAAAAATCGCGTCCAATTGGCCAGTATGTTGCCGGAAGATCTCCATCGCGACCGTCCCCTGCCCAGCAATCACATCAGGATCATCAAAAGGCGGTACGTACACGCAGCCACTCTGGCGTTGCATAGCCTCCATATGCGTGCGGGCATCATCAAATGAGCTGCCGTGCAAAATGACTTCAGCACCAAATTGGCGCACCGCCTCCACTTTGATGGGTGGCGTGGTTTTTGGCATGACGATGATGGCCCGCACACCCAGCTTGCGCGCGGACAGCGCAACACCCTGTGCGTGGTTGCCTGCCGATGCCGCGATGACACCAGCCTCGCGCTCAGCCGCACTCAGCCGGGAAATACGGTTGTAAGCGCCACGAATCTTGAACGAAAAAACCGGCTGCAAGTCCTCCCGCTTCAGGAGCACGTTGGCGTTCAGTCTACGCGACAGATTCGGCGTCTCTTGCAGCGGCGTCTCTCTCGCCACGTCATAGACGTTAGCTTTAAGAATGCGCTGCAGGTAGTCCTTGTACATAAATATGAAAGTCCGTATTGAACGCCGAGAGTGTCCGCCGCAACCTGTATATAATACCGGTACCTTGGATGCTCGCCACGACCGGCGTGCCAGCTGCAACGGGGAACCAGCGGTGACGCAAGACGAACAGAAGAAAGCAGTCGCCGAGGCGGCGATCGAATTCATCCCGGATGACACGATCGTGGGCGTCGGGACGGGCAGCACTGCCAACTATTTCATCGACGCGCTCGCACGCATAAAAGGCCGTATCGACGGCACGGTATCGAGTTCCGAAGCGAGCGCGGAGCGCCTGCATAGCCACGGTATTCGCGTGTTGGATCTCAACACCGTCGACGAAATTGAGGTCTACGTAGATGGCGCGGACGAGTCAACCGAGCAATTGTATCTCACGAAAGGTGCAGGTGGCGCGTTGACGCGCGAGAAGATTGTTGCGGCGGTGTCCAGGAAATTTGTCTGCATCGCTGATGCCAGCAAACTGGTACCACGACTCGGCGCCTTCCCGCTACCAGTAGAAGTCATTCCGATGGCACGCAGCTACGTGGCCCGCGAGATCGTCAAGTTAGGCGGCAATCCGTTCTGGCGCGACAGCTACATCACGGACAACGGTAACGAAATACTGGACGTTCACAACCTGGAGATCCTGGATCCGCCGGTGCTGGAGACGACCCTTAATCAGATTCCCGGCGTTGTCACCAATGGGCTGTTTGCGTTGCGCCCCGCTGATGTACTGCTGTTGGGCCAAGATGGTGGTGTTCGGCAGCTTACGCGTTAGTTAGCGCCGCGACATGCCAACAGACGCCCGCATGGAGCAGCGGCAGCAGCGGCGCAAGGGTCGCGGCGCGAGCAGCAATCGCGACGGGCGCTTTGAGACCTACCAACACGTTGCCGAGGACGATGGGTGGGGGGTGCATGACGGGCCATTGGCGCCGCTATACACCACGCTCATCGAAGATCACAGCAAATCCATTATCGCGCGCAACAACTCCCCGGATGTGCCGTTTAGCAGGTCGATCAACCCGTTTCGAGGATGCGAACACGGTTGCATCTACTGTTATGCGCGTCCTACGCATTCCTACCTTGGTTACTCGGCGGGTTTGGATTTTGAAACCAAGCTCTTGTACAAGCCGCACGCTGCTGTCCTGTTGCGGGAAACATTGGCAAAACCGGGGTATCGCTGCGAGGTCATCACACTTGGCGCAAATACGGATGCCTACCAGCCTGTTGAACGCAAGTTGCAGATCACCCGTGCGTTGTTGGAGGTCATGCACGCGTCCAGACAACCGGTCGCCATCGTCACAAAAAACTCACTGGTTGAGCGCGACATCGACCTCCTGACCGAAATGGCGCTGCAAGGACTTGTGCGCGTCAGTGTGTCTTTGACAACACTCGACAACAAACTCGGGCAGGTCATGGAGCCGCGCGCCAGTGCACCTCATCGGCGACTGCAAACCATTGAACGACTGAGCGCCGCCGGCATCCCGGTCAATGTCTCGTTTGCGCCGGTTATCCCGAGCATCAACGATGCCGAACTTGAATATGTGCTGACCAAAGCGCGCGACGCCGGCGCCCTCGATGGCACCTACGTCCTGTTACGTCTGCCACTCGAGATTGAAGACCTGTTCAAGGAGTGGTTGGAAACGCACTTTCCGCTGCGCGCGGAACATGCACTGGCACGTATTCGCGATATGCGCGGTGGCAAACACTACGAATCTCGCTTTGGTACACGTATGCGCGGCCGTGGGCTGTTTGCACAGTTGCTTGCGGACCGGTTTGCACTGGCACGCAAGCGGCTGAAGTTCGAAGGTATGCCCACACTACGCGAAGATCTGTTTGAGCCGCCGCGTGCAGCTGGCGCCGCACAAGACCAACTGGCACTTTTCTGACGATGCAAACCATCGCCTATCCGATTTCCGTTGGCGTCGTGGGGACACCCCCGCGCGCGCAATCGGACTCACGGGCCGAAGTCGACGCGAGGAACATGGCCGGACGCGTACAGGATTGCGTCGAAATCGACGGCAGTTTTGCGCGCTTACCACGCGCAGAGCAGGTGGCAGCGTGGCAAAGCGGCGCGCCTGCAACCTCGCGCTTCCTGCTGACGGCACCGCGCGCTCTCACGCATAGCAAACGACTACAAAACTGCGATCGGGAACTGAACGCGCTGCGTGCGTGCGCGAATCTGTTTGGTCCTTCGCTGGCGGGCATCGTCTTCAGGCTCCCCACTAGCCCACCAATGCCTGCGCGACAATTACAACATTTTCTGCAACAAAAACCTGACCAGATTCCATGGCTGTTTGTAGTGCCGGAGGGCCTGCCCGAGATTGCGGAATGTCGCCAGGCGCTGGATGCGGCTAGCGCCGCCGTCGCCTGCAACTACGATGCGGACATTCCAGGTCGCCACGTTCCAAAACTAGCTTACTGGCGCATCACAGGACTGCCGGCCAGCCAACGATTTTCGGTAACCCGGAAGCTCGCGGCTCGCGCACTCACCTGGCAGCGCCAGGGTGCCCGCATTTTTATTCAATTCGGCGGCGACCGCGCCAGGCGTGACGCGGCGCGGGTATGTCATCTTCTGGCGCAGCCCGACACAAGTATGCCCTGATTTTTCCCGTATACTTGAGAACTCCCACCCGAAGCGCGTCGTTCGGCCCGCATGCAAGCAGTCAAGGTCTGGTTCAAGGAACATTTCAGCAATCCACAGGTGTTCACGCTTGCGATGTTGTTGATCGGTTTTTTTGTCATTGTCACGACGATGGGCGAAATGCTTGCGCCTATCCTTGCGGCCGTTGTCATCGCGTACTTGTTGGAAGGCGTGGTCGCGCGACTGGTTCAATTTGGCGTGCCGAGACTCCCTGCCGTGCTGGTTGTGTATTGCGCATTCCTGGTATTTGTCGTGTTCGTGACCGTTGGCCTGTTGCCATTGGTCTCGCGGCAGGCCACCCAACTGGTCACCCAGATACCTACAATGATCGGGCAGTTCCAGGGCCTGCTGATGCAACTGCCCGAACAGTATCCGGTGCTCTTCTCGCCTGAGCAGGTGCAGGAACTGATCGATCTTATTCGGCTCGAGATCACCAACCTTGGCCGCGACATCGTATCCGGGTCTGTCGCATCCGTGGTTGGCTTCATCACATTGCTGGTGTACGCGATCCTGCTGCCTCTGCTGGTGTTTTTCTTCATGAAGGATAAGCGCCGCATCATCCACTGGGTATTGGAGTACCTGCCGCAGGACCTGCATCTGGCCGAAACGGTGTGGCGCGATCTGGACAGGCAAATCGGTAACTACGTCCGCGGCAAGTTCTGGGAGATTCTGATCGTCTGGTGGGCCAGTTACGTGACATTCGCCATTCTTGGCCTGGAATACGCCATGTTGCTGGCGCTGTTAAACGGTGTTTCCGTGCTGGTGCCGTACATCGGCGCTGCCGTTGTGACGTTTCCGGTAGCGTTGGTCGCTTATTTTCAATGGGGATTCACGTCCGATTTTGGCATCCTTATGGGCGCTTATTTTGTCGTCCAGGCACTGGACGGTAACGCGCTGGTGCCCGTGCTGTTTTCCGAAGTAGTCAACCTGCATCCGGTTGCGATCATTACCGCGGTACTGGTGTTTGGCGGGCTCTGGGGCTTCTGGGGCGTGTTCTTTGCCATTCCGCTCGCCACACTGGTACAGGCGGTGCTGACAGCGTGGCCAACCAGCGCGGTCGAGCCCGACGAACCCACTACCATCACGGAAACGTAAGCCACGATGCACCAGGTGCGCAAAGCGTCCGCCGATGATGTTGAAACGATCGCACGCTTCAATCAGGCAATGGCGCTGGAGACCGAAAATCTGCGTTTATCGCTACCGACGCTGATCGCGGGCGCACGTAACGTCGTGGACGACCGATCACGTGGCCAATACTTCGTTGTGGACGGCCCCGACTCATTGGCTGGTAGTCTGCTGATCACCTATGAATGGAGCGATTGGCGTAACGCCTGGTGCTGGTGGATTCAAAGCGTCTACGTATCTGCCGATATGCGCAAGCAAGGGGTGTTTAGCGCCCTGTACGCGCATGTTATGGCCGAGGCGAAACGGGCCGGCGCGTGTGGTCTCAGGCTGTACATGGAGCGCGCCAACGAACGGGCGCGCGTTACCTATCACCAACTTGGCATGGTGGAGACACACTATGCATTTTTTGAGGCCATGTTTGAATGAGCATCAGCGAGGCCACAGACACGAACAACGTCACCATAGCGGATATAGCCGCCGCGGCTGAGCGTATTCGCCCTTATGCGCACAGAACACCGGTGTTTTCCTCACATGGCATCAACGAACTGGTTGGTGCCAAAGTGTGCTTCAAAGCGGAAAACATGCAGAAGGTTGGTGCGTTCAAGTTCAGAGGCGCCTGTAACGCCGTCTTTTCGTTATCAGACGAGGAAGTGGCACGCGGCGTTATCACCCACTCATCGGGCAACCATGCGGCTGCGCTAGCCCTCGCGGCGCGCCTGCGCGGTTGCGAGGCCGTGATCGTAATGCCAGATAACGCGCCTACCGTCAAGAAAGATGCTGTCGCTAGTTATGGTGCCCGTATTGAGTTCTGCGACTCCAATGAAGAGGCGCGCGAAGCAGCGGTGCGCGCGTTACAGGCACAAAGGCCCCGCGAACTGGTGCACCCGTTCAACGACGTACGCATTGTCGCGGGCCAGGGTACGGCCGCGCGCGAATTACTCGAAGACTATCCAGACCTGCAGGCGGTGTTTGCACCCGTTGGCGGTGGTGGTTTGTTGAGTGGCACCGCGATCGCTGCAAAAGCCCATGGCGCGACTGTTTACGGAGCGGAACCTGCGGCGGCAGATGACGCTGCCCGCTCCCTGCGAGCTGGAAAAATTATTCCCGTTGACCATCCACGCACGATCGCAGACGGGCTGCGCACTTCATTAGGGCCTGTCACCTTTGCGATCATTCGACGCGACGTAAACGACATTGTCACCGTCTCGGAACGTGCAATCATGCGCGCGATGCGCCTGCTTTGGGAGCGACTGAAACTAGTCGTTGAACCGTCCGGCGCAGTTCCGCTGGCCGTTTTGCTGGAGCACGGAGTGCCGTCTGGCGTTGAGCGTGTGGGCGTCATTCTGTCGGGTGGGAACGTAGATCTCGGGCGACTGCCATGGGCCAACATACCTCCATAGCCACGCTGTTGCTGTTGGGCGTCGCGTCATTTGCCCAAGGCGCTTGTGCCAACGAGTGGCAACTGGAATCGCCGACGGACGAAGCGACATACCCTCGGGCCGAGGTCGGCAGTGCCGAGGGGGATATCCTGCGAGTCGCTCAGGACCGCTTCCAAACCATCACCATGAGCCTGCGCCTCAGGCCAGGTTTCGAACGCGTGGACACGACGGTCTGCCCAACTCTGGAAGTGCTTAGCGCCGACGGTCATGCGCTGCCCGCCGAAAGCACTGAGGCCTGTCAAGTTGATGCAGGCGGAGCCCGCTTTCGACTCGGTCAAATTGTCGACCGGATCATCCGCTCGCGCGTCCTGAGCGCGCTGATGCTCGGCCATTCCATCACGTTCCGTATGCACCTGACCGACGCCGGCTATCGCGAAGCGCACTTCTCTTTAAATGGTTCCAGCCAGACGCTGCTGCAGGTGTTGGGTGAGGATGTACGCGTGGAGAACACGCGTCGCTGATTCATGACTTGACCGCTAAGCGTTTGGCGTCTTTGTGGTCCTTTACCTGGCAGCAAGTCCTGGGCTGAACCCGCATACATTCATTCGTCCAGCAGGCGCTTGCGCTCAGGAACCGTCTCGCATTCCAGGAAGATGCGTTTGTCACAACGTGCGCAAATGCTCTTGTCTAGTTTCTCGAAAATCGAAGCGATGGCTTCGCTCTTCGACTGATAGAGATTTTCCTCGCCGATGTCACGTAGGAATCCACCGCGCTCCAGAGTCTGCCGCGGCGCGTCTTTGAGTGAGTGCAGATACATCTGTCCGCCCATATCGCGGCGGTTGCGAGCCTCGCGGGCGATCAGTTCAGCACCGGCCACATCGACAAAGCCTATAGCGCGTACCAGCAACAACAGGTGTTTCTGCTGCGGTGAGCGACGCGCGATAATACGCAGGCGCTCTGCCACATAGTTGACGGCTCCAAAGAATATGGCCCCGTCGATACGAACAATTTTCACTTGCGGGCACTCGGGCAACGCAGGGTCTGTATCCAGTCTGTGTTTGGGTTTGGCCGGGTTGGGCGCGCGCACCAGTACCTGCGGATGGGACGCCTGCGCCAGGTACACAACCAGCGATAGGAACACACCCAACAGGATCGCAAACTCGAGTTGTAACAGCAGCGTGGAAGCAAAGGTCACAAACAAGACTGCCGTCTCGGGTCGGCTCGAGCGCACGATGGTCACGATGTGATGGGTATCAACAATGCCCCAGGCAACCATGAACAAAACGGCGGCCATCGCAGCATTCGGCAGGTACTGAAACAGGGGCGCAACCAGCAATACGATTGCCATCAACGCCACGCCCGCACTGAGCGCCGCAAACGGCGTACGCGCACCCGCCTGATAGTTCACGCCCGAGCGATTGAACGAGCCTGTGGCCACGTACGAGGAAAAGAAGGCGCCAGCAAGATTCGAAAGCCCCTGACCAATGAACTCCTGATTACCATCGATCAGCTGTCCCGATCGAGCTGCAAGTGAGCGCGCGATGGACACCGCTTCGGCCAGTGCAAACAACGTCACGGCCATCACGATTGGGGCGAGTTCGCGGATCGTCTCGAAGTTGAAGTCTGGTAGCGATAATGGCGGCAGCGACGCGGGAATGGACCCGACCACTGCGATTTCTGCGCCACCCAAATGTATGAAGCCAACCGCGCTCAAAGAGCCCACGACCATGGCGACAATCATGTACGGCAGCTTCGGCCACAGTCTCCGCGCAATGATGCCAGACGCAAGCGTGGCGACCCCTACAATGGCAGTGGGTATATGGATGTCGGCGAACGTCGAAATATTCAGCCAGATGACTTCATAAAACGGCAACCCGCGCGGCAGCGTCAGTCCCAGGAAATGTGAGATCTGGTTCGACGCAATCAAGATGGCGGCACCCGCCGTGAAGCCAACAATGACCGAATGGGAGATAAAGTTGACCAATACGCCGAGCCGTGCGAACCCCATGATGAGCTGCACCAGACCCACGAGGAAAGTCAGTGTCAGCGCGTAT
>JACLAC010015631.1_pt1 | contig 18799 bp, 14 predicted proteins | sample 8027881 | NCBI WGS metagenome assembly JACLAC01 (sample SAMN15725517, study PRJNA655200) | protist metagenome | isolation source: fluorescence activated cell sorting (FACS) single amplified genomes of... | place: Spain: Blaines Bay Microbial Observatory, Mediterranean Sea | collected 2016-01-19 | reverse complement strand
AATAATCCCTAATGTTAAAATAACAAAAAGATAAACATAACGAGGAATTCCCGTTATTGAGTCTTGAGAAATAGGATCTACTTTATAATAAACTTGATGAGGTTGGTTTGAATTAAACTTCTTTTTATTTATTAGATTGTCAAGATCTGCCAATTCGCTAGCAAGATTTTGTTGCTTGCTATGAAAGTGGGCTGGATTAAAAAGTATTTTATGTTCAACGCGTCCATTTAACATATGAGAATGCTTATTATTCATATTACCTCCCTGTAATCATTAAACATGTGATTAATTTTTTAATCATAGTGTCTATTTCTAATTATCAATAAAACGTGAAATTTAAGCCATTTTTTCATTTTGAAAATGTCGTGTTGTGTCAAGTAAAAGAATAATCTTGAGTAAAAGAGGGGCATTTCGCAAAAAAATACGCTTTGAATTATAGGTGCTACCTCTTTGTTTTTTTAAGACTATACCACTATAAAATGGGTTTTAAACCAAAAGAATACGCTATTTTTTGAGCAAAATCATAGGGGCGCTTTTTCTAATATAAAGCACACCTTCATCTTTGAAATTGCAGATGCGCTGGCGGCTCGAATTAACCCTAACCATATAGTTTATCTATGCTCATAGGGAATGATGAAAGGCTCTTGCCTTTCAGCGGAGGAAAGCGTTAGTTGTTCTAATTTTCACCCGAAAATTAGTCGTTTGCCGCCTTTTTGCATATTCAAGTGTCTTGGATATAAATAGATAAAAAATTTTATCGGGGTTAGGTGAAAGCATGGAAAAGTAGCAGCTCAAATTAGACGATTTACATGAGACAGCTATAAAATAGAAATGTTCATTTTAAGTTGAAAATACAGAGATATTTACACTCGCTGATCTCGAAAATGTAAGGTTGTTGGCGGTTCGAATTCACCCTAATCACATCGTTTATCTATGCTCATAGGGAATGATGAAAGGCTCCTGCCTTTCACCGGAGGTAAGCGTTAGCTGTTTTAATTTTTCCTAAAAAAAATTAGTCGTTTGCTGCTTTTTTTTGTATCTTTTAGTCTCTTGGGTATCGGTTCTTTTGTTATTTTTTGTTCGCTAGGTGCGTATGGCGAAAAAAAGGAATATCTGTAATTTCAATGGTGTCTGTAGGAAGGTCTTGACCTAAATGCGCATTACCACAGCTGTGCATGATAAGCCTGTCAGATGTACGTGGTTTGAGTTTTTCAACTACAAATTTAACCATATCAGCCCGTGACATTTTTTTTATGGCATCAATGATTTTTTTTCTTTGATCAAAATGCTGATCTTGATTGATTATGCTACTCCAAAACCGTTGAGATTGTGCGCTTAAATTTGCTTCTGGCTCTTCTAGTTTTCCAATAAGCCCTTGTTTGCTCATTTGCCATTGAGATTCGGTTAATGCCAATAACACCATAAAAAAAGCGTTTAGAAAATCATCAATGGCATCAAGAAGAGAGTTAGGTCCTACTTGGGGAGATTGTACGTAAAAAATTAATCCAGAGTGGCGATTAAGCGGCATATTACTCGATCCTACCACGTAGCCTAATTGTTGTTTTGTGCGTAACTGGTTATAAAAGGTTGCGGACATTAATTGCTGAGCAAAAGTATGAAGAGCTGTTTGCTCTGCTGTCATTTCTTTACTTTGGTAATACACCAAAACCGCAGAATCATCATGATTGCAATCATGGTGATACGCCATACTTCCCGCCTTGTCTAATAAAACTAACGGACGCACTATTTTTTTTATTTTTTCAAAATCATCAAGGTGTAATTGTTTTTTTACTTGGTGGGCTAAAGCGATTGCATCACTTTCTTGCCAATTACCATGCACAAACAGGGTGATATTGTTTTTAAACAAAACGTGCTTTGTAAAATGGTGAAAATCAGAAAGCTTTAATGGTTTAAGTGCGTTCACTAATACTTCATAGGGAGGCGTGTTAGGCTGTAAAATGCCAAGCATTAAATTATGAAGCTGACTAATAGGTTTATTTTTTTGTGCGTTACTCCAATTGCGCACAAGCTGATGTTTAATAATATCAAACCGTTTTGAAGTAATATTGGTATGATTAAATTTATCAAGGAGCAGCTTTAGCAATAAAGGTATCTTCTCATTAAAGCCACTGAGAATTAAATTAACCCCCACTTGAGTGGTATAACAATGATAATTTAGCCCTGCGACTTGAGCGTGATAGGTAGATTCATTGATAGAATCTAAAAAAAGCTCAATATAGAGCTTTGTTTTCACAATATTTTCAATGCTTGAAACCGTATATTGACTTCCAATAGACAGGTGTATTGTGCCTTTAGGTACCAAGTAATGTGTATCTTGTAAAAACCATAAATCGATTCCATCAATTTGAGTTATTTGCTCTGGAAGTTCGGAATGTTTAATAGCTGAATGTTTTTTCTTTTTATTATTCAGGGCTTTGAAAGGTTTTAATTCATTGTAAATAAATGGATTTTTGGTGGCGAGTTTTAGTTTTTTTGAGATGGGAGTATTTTTCCACTCATGTATTTCTTTTTCACTAATGGCTTGCACGCGATAGGGCGTATCATACCATTGTGCTTTTTTATCATAGCGCTGATCTTTAGCAATGAGGCTAATACGGATTTTATCAGGGGTTAAATAATGAAGCATTTCTTCAATGCTTGCTTTATCAAAAGCTTGCATCATGTAATCCCCCATTAAAATATCGTTTTCTTCATAATGCTGCATGTTAAGAGCTAAACGACTGACTGTATTTAATGGGCGTGAAGGCTCTTGGTAACGAAAAGCCATTTCTTGTACGTATTTTTTTTCAAGGTAGCGCCAAGGTGCTAACCCTTTTGTTTTTATTAGCTTAATGGTTTGAAATAAAGCACAAATGATCGTATTTATGTTTTCAATCCCTTTTTCTGTCAAACTGAAATTGACAGAAAATTCTTTAAATGTTGACCCATTGACTCCACCTCCTGCCGATAAATGGTTAATTAAGCCTTCTTGTTTGAGTAAAGAAAGTAAGCTTCCTTTGCCTTCATCACCTAATAAATGGGCAATAAAAGAGAGTGGTTTTGTTTTATAAGCATTTTTATACTGAGGCACAGAAAAGGAAACGCTAAGTTTTCGGGTTTCTTTTAATGGTTCAATATAAATATATTTTTTGCATTGCTCAGACGTTACAAAGGGCGTTTTAGGATTATTTGGTAAAATATTTAAATTACCAATAGCACTAAAGTAAGTACGTGCTATTTGCTCAAGTGCCTCTAATTCCAAGGGTGCTATTAAGGCAAGCGTCATTAAATTTGCGCTGTAATGAGTGTGGTAAAACTCTAATAAATCATCATAAATTAAATGATTTTTTTGATCTGATAGAGTGCTGAGGTTGCCAACTGAAAATTTTGCGAAAGGATGATGGGGATTGATGGTTTCCTTTTGGACTTGGTAAATGCGTCTTATATCATCTTTAACTTTAAGTTTATATTCAGAATCAACCGCAAGCCTTTCTTTGTTAACAGCATCTTGATTAAAAAGTGGACTAATGAAAAATTGACTAAATCTATCTAGTCCTTTTTTAAAAAAAGCAGGTTGAATATCAAAAAAATACGTCGTATTTTCAGCACCTGTCCATGCATTGTTCGTGCCACCATGACGTGTGATAAAAGATTGAAATCCTCCTTCTTTTGGGTGTTTTTTTGTGCCTAAAAACAGCATATGTTCAAGAAAATGCGCAAGGCCTTCGCGGTGTGGTGGATCGCTAAAATGGCCTACATTAACAGATAAAGCCGCAGCGCTACGTGAAGCTTGCTCGTCTTTAATGAGTAAGATACGTAGGGCATTGTTAAGTGTGATATAGCGATATTGGCGATGATCATTTGGACTACTAAGCACAGCGTAACCTTAATCAAGAGATCTCTTCATTGTTGAAATTGCAGGTGTGTTGGCTGCGTTCATTCACCCCAGTCACATCGTTTATCTATGCTCATGGGGATTAATTAACTTGCCGCCTTCCTGCATTTTCAAGCGTATAGGATACAGTTTATCTTGCTGGCGTTCTTCTTGCATCCTCATTTTTGAAACCTTAAAAGATCATTTTATATCCGAGATATTTGAAGTTGCAGGAAGGCGGCAAGTTTATTGGGTATAACCTGATATTGGGCTTATTTGAATGATTGAAATATAAGATTAGGATATAAGATAAAGGATTATTGGATGAATAAGATATTGTATGCAAATTTATATCATGCGCCACGGCGAAGCACATGCTTACGCTAAGAGTGATGAAGAGCGCGCTTTAACTGAAAAAGGCGAACGTGATTCAAGTGCAATGGCAAGCTGGCTTGCCCCTAAGTTACAATACCCGCACTTAGATTTAGTGCTTGTGAGCCCTTACTTACGCGCTCAGCAAACGTGGCAAGTCTGTGAGGGCATACTGCCTGTTGCAACAAAAATAATAACGGATAATGAGATAACGCCTTACGGTAACAGCGAGCAGGTTGCTACCTATTTGCGGGCACTTATTGGGTTAGAAAAACCACATTCGATATTGCTTGTGTCTCACCTTCCTTTAGTGGGTTATTTAACGGCAGAATTTGAAGCGGGCATATCAGCGCCTATGTTTCCTACTTCGGGTATTTCTTGTATTGATTACGACCTTGATACACAAGAAAGTAAGCTTGTCTTTTTAGAATATCCTGATTCAATCTAATCAAAAGGCGTGAATTCACGCCTTTCTCATGTTGAAATCATTTAGGAATATCAATTAAAACAAGTAAAGCACCATTACCACCAAACTCCAGCGGTGCTTGGTGGAAAGCTAAAATATCAGGGTGTTGTGCTAACCAAAGCGGCGTTTTTGTTTTGAGTATGTGCATACCTATCCCATGCATAACACAAGCACATAAAATATTTTCTTTTATGCATTCTGCTATTAATGCCCCTAATTCTCGCTTGGCTTCTATTTGTGTCATTCCATGTAAATCAAGAAAAATATCAGGTACATAAATGCCACGGCGTAAACGTTTCACTTCATATTTTGATACATCCATACGGGCATATTGAGTAGGGCCTTCTTCTTTTAGCAAAGGGACGAATTCATCTGAAAAATAAAAGCTATGATCCCTTTCATTTGATTGGTTTAATTTTCGCGCAGTGTCAGGGGTATTCTGGCGTCTTGCCGTGATTATGGTATCCTGTTTTAGTTTTTTGGCTCCTTGTACCGCATCACGAAACAAAGAGAGATCGTCATCGTCAATTGACATGTGGGCCTCTTTTCTCATTCCTGTTTTCATTGGCGACATTGTACGCTAAACCATAAAAATATGAGTATAGCGCGTGTGAAAATAGTGTTTTTTGATGTAATCAATGAGAGGCACTTTGTCCCGTAGTTTTGAATTTAATAAATAGTTAAGGTGATGCGATGCAACAAAATGGGTTAGTAGAGAAGATGTTGGATAAAATTATTGTTGACGAAGTTGTCAACGAAATGCGTACTTTGCAAGATATGCTGAGATGGACAGTCAGCCGTTTTAATGCCGCAGGTTTGTTCTATGGACACGGAACAGATAATGCGTGGGATGAAGCTGTGCAATTAGTGCTACCTACTTTGTACCTTCCTATTGATATTCCAGCTAATACTCAAGAAGCACGTCTAACCACCAGTGAGCGTCTTCGTATTGTTGAACGTGTAATAAAACGCATTAACGATCGCACACCGACGGCTTATTTAACCAATAAAGCCTATTTTTGTGATTTGGAATTTTATGTTGATGAACGTGTTTTAATTCCTCGCTCACCAATAAGTGAATTAATCCAAAATAAATTTAAGCCGCTATTGCCTTATGAACCTCAGCGTATTCTTGATTTGTGTACGGGAAGCGGTTGTATCGGTATTGCTTGTGCTTATGCATTTCCTGATGCAGAAGTTGATTTAGTTGATATCTCAACCGATGCGCTTGAAGTGGCTGAAATAAATGTTGAAAGTCATGAATTAGAGCATCAGGTTTTTCCTATTCGCTCTGATTTACTGCGCGATATTCCTAAAGATAAATATGATCTTATTGTGTCAAATCCGCCTTATGTGGATGAAGAAGACATGAGCTCTTTGCCGGATGAATATCGACATGAACCAGAATTAGGTCTTGCCGCCGGCTCTGATGGTTTAAAATTGATGCGCCGCATTATTGCTAATGCCCCGTATTATCTTGCAAAAGAAGGTATTTTAATTTGTGAGGTGGGAAATTCTATGGTGCACGTTGAAGAACAATATCCAGAATTACCCGTGACATGGCTTGAGTTTGAAAATGGCGGACACGGTGTGTTTATGATGACATATCATGATTTAATGAGTGTTGCTGACGAATTTTCAATCTATAAAGATTAGTTTTTGATAAAGCGTTAAATTTAGTAATCCTTTCTTGTAACGCTGAGTGTCGTGGATAACCTGAACTTAAGGGGCAAAAAAGCTTTTATACCCTTCATACTTGAAGTTGCAGATGCGCTGGCTTTGCTCATTCACCCTAATCACATAGTTTATCTATGCTCATGGGGATGAATGAATTTGTTGCCTTCCTGCATCTTCAAGTTTATTGGGTTTAGGTTGTTTTTTAATTACTGACTGACGAACACCCCAAATATTTGGACATGCAAGAAGGCGGTAAGTGAGTGCCTTTGCGATCTTACGAATAATGGGTTTCAATGGATGAAAAAAGAGGATGTATGGCAGGAAATACAATAGGTCACATTTTTCGCGTCACGACTTTTGGTGAAAGCCATGGTCTTGCTCTTGGCTGTATCATTGATGGTTGCCCACCTGATCTCGCAATAACAGAAGCAGAATTACAAGTGGATCTTGATAGGCGCCGTCCTGGTAGCTCTAAATATACAACCCCTCGCCGTGAAGCAGATAAAGTGACTATTTTATCCGGTGTGTTTGAAGGTAAAACCACAGGTACTTCAATAGGTTTACTTATTGAAAATACAGATAAGCGATCGCAAGATTACACCAATATAGCGGATCGTTTTCGTCCAGGTCATGCAGATTATACTTATCATCAAAAATACGGTATTCGAGATCATCGCGGTGGTGGGCGTTCATCGGCACGTGAAACTGCAATGCGCGTAGCGGCAGGTGGCATTGCTAAAAAATATTTAAAGCAAGCACATAACATTGAAATAAAAGCTTATTTGTCTCAAATGGGTGAAGTGAAAATTGACACACTAAATTGGAATGAAATTGAAAATAATCCATTTTTCTGCCCAGATCCTACCAAATTAGAAGCCCTTGATGCCCTTATTCGCCAATTAAAAAAAGACGGAAATTCTATTGGCGCAAAATTAACAGTGGTTGCCCGTAATGTTCCCGTGGGGTTGGGCGAGCCTGTTTTTGATCGTTTAGATGCCGATATTGCTTATGCATTGATGGGTATTAATGCAGTAAAAGGGGTTGAAATAGGTGATGGCTTTGGTGTTATTTCGCAAAAAGGCACAGAGCACCGTGATGAGCTTACTCCTAAGGGGTTTAAATCTAACCATGCTGGGGGCATTTTAGGGGGCATTTCTTCAGGACAAGAAATTATTGCTCACCTTGCGTTAAAACCAACATCAAGCATTTGCATCTCAGGAGATACTATTAATTTAGCAGGAGAGGCCGTTGAGCTTATCACAAAAGGTCGACACGATCCTTGTGTAGGTATTCGCGCCGTACCCATCGCCGAAGCGATGCTTGCGATTGTTTTGATGGATCACCTTCTTCGCCATCGGGCGCAAAATGCCAATGTGATAACACAAACCCCTAAAATTTAAGCGCCTTTTAGTAATATTCTACGCGTTAAATATACCCTTCATACTTGAAGTTGCAGATGTGTTGGCGGCGGGAATTCATCCTAGTCACATAGTTTATCTATGCTCATGGGAATGAATGAATTTGCCGCCTTCCTGCATCTTCAAGTTTCTTGGGTATAAAAACAAAAACAAACATAAAAACAGCAGATGTGAAATATAAACGTGAAAGATGTAAAACATAATTATAACGATCTAATTCAAGTATTTAATAATACGTTTTTAGCTGAATATAACACTGAGCTTTTGCTTGGTGCTGATGAGCCTATTTATCATCCCGCGGATGAACATTATCCTCGACATCGGATTATTTTTGCGCGTGGTTTTTATGCATCCGCTCTTCATGAAGTGGCTCATTGGTGTATCGCGGGGGCTAAGCGGCGATTGTTAGAAGATTATGGCTATTGGTATGAACCCGATGGACGGGATTTCATAACACAAAAAGCATTTGAAAACGTTGAAATAAAACCCCAAGCCGTTGAATGGATTTTAGCTGCAAGCTGCGGTTTTTCTTTTCAAGTTAGTTGCGATAATTTAAGTGGCATTGAACCTGATAGAGCGGCTTTTACGCAAAAAGTACGAGCGCAAGTATTGATTTATCTAACAGAAGGTATGCCCATTCGCGCGCAATCTTATTCTGATGCTTTACGTGCTTTTTATCAATGCGCCCCATTAAAAGTGGATGATTTTCAAGCCTGAAAGGTCGAATTTATTTGGCAAAGTATGTTGGCTACCAAGCAAAATCCACATAAAAATGTAGATATTATCGAGATCAAAGGTGAAAGCTGACCACTTTTCACACTAAAAACGCTATTATCGAAACGAATTGGTATGTTAGGAAAACAAAATGAAAAGAGCAGTTATCACTGGCATGGGAATTATTTCTAGCATTGGAAACGATGTAGAAGAAGTGCTTGTTGCATTAAAAGAAGGAAAATCAGGGATTCGATTTTCTCAAGAATTTGCTGATATGAAGCTTCGTAGTAACGTATGGGGCGAACTGACTTTAAACCCTGCCGACCACATAGATAGAAAAAAATTAAGATTTATGGGAGATGCAGCAGGATTTGCTTATCTTTCAATGGAACAAGCTATTAAAGATGCTGGATTAACAGAAGATCACGTATCAAATGATAGAACGGGTTTGGTTGCAGGTTCAGGTGGCGCTTCTGCGATTAATCAAATCACATCGGTTGATATTTTACGCGAAAAAGGCGTGAAGCGTGTGGGACCTTACATGGTGCCTCGTACTATGTCTTCAACGGTATCAGCGTGTTTAGCTACGCCTTTTAAGATCCGTGGGGTGAACTATACCATGAGCTCAGCGTGTGCAACATCTGCACACTGTATTGGCCATGCCCTCGAATTAATTCAATTAGGTAAGCAAGATATTGTTTTCGCAGGTGGCGGTGAAGAACTTAATTGGGCGCAAAGTATGATGTTTGATGCGATGGGCGCTTTGTCATCAAAATATAATGACACCCCTGAAAAAGCGTCACGCACTTATGATGTTGATCGCGATGGCTTTGTTATCTCTGGCGGCGGCGGTATGCTTGTTATTGAAGAGTTAGAGCATGCCCTTGCTCGCGGCGCTAAAATTTACGGTGAAATCGTAGGTTATGGCGCAACATCTGATGGATATGACATGGTTGCCCCTTCTGGTGAAGGTGCCGTGCGCTGCATGAAAATGGCAATGCAGGGCATTGAACATATTGATTATATCAATACGCACGGTACATCAACCCCAGTTGGCGATGTGAAAGAGCTTGGAGCGATAAAAGAAGTTTTTGGTAACAACAGCCCAGCGATTTCAGCGACAAAAGCAATGACAGGCCATGCACTTGGTGCGGCGGGTGTACATGAGGCAATATATTCTACGCTAATGCTAAATCATAATTTTGTAGCAGCAAGCATTAATATTGAAAGCCTTGATCCTGAAGCCCAAGGGTTAGATGTTGTTACTAAAATGCGTCATCTTGATCTAAACACGGTGATGTCAAATAGTTTTGGCTTTGGTGGCACAAACGCAACTTTAGTGATAAAAAAATACCAAGATCAATAAGCGTATATACCCTTCATCCTTGAAGTTGAAGATGTGTCACTCATTACCCTAATGACATCGTTTATCTATGCGCATGGGATGAATGAATTTGCCGCCTTCCTGCATCTTCAAGTTTATTGGGTATACATTATTGATTTATAAATTTTAATGAGAATAAAACCCAGTCTTTTATGGCTGGGTTTTTATTTAAAGTAAAGAAACGAGATATGGCGTGAACCTACTAATTGATGAAAATATGCCTTATGCATACTCCTTATTTAGCCAATTTGGGAGTGTAACCGCAAAGGCGGGGCGTACATTAACCGCTGACGATCTTATTGATGTAGACGCATTGATGATCCGCTCTGTAACCAAAGTAAATGATGATTTATTAGCAAAAGCCAATAAATTGCGTTTTGTAGGAACGGCAACTTCAGGTATTGATCATATTGATTTAGATGCACTTAAAGTGCGGGATATTGCTTTTTCTTCCGCTTCTGGTTGTAACAAAATTGGGGTGGCTGAATACGTATTAAGTGCTTTATTGGTTTTTGCTCAGTCTCAAGGCTTTGCATTGCATGAGCGCAAAGTCGGTATTATTGGTGCAGGGGAAGTGGGAACTTATCTTGCGGGCTGTTTGGCGGCTTTAGGAATAGACTATAAATTATGCGACCCTATTAAAGAAAAAGAGGGCGATCCGCGGGATTTTATTTCACTGAATGAAATCATAAAAGAATCTGATGTCATTAGTTTACATACTCCTCTCACGAAAAGCGGGCAAGCACCTACTTATCATCTCATTGGTGAAAAAGAGCTAATGGCAATGCGTGATGGGTGCATTTTTATTAATGCCGCACGCGGCGCTGTTTTGGATAATCTGGCATTAAAAAAAGCGTTAAAATCAAAATTGTTATTTACTGTTTTAGACGTTTTTGAACACGAACCTCAGGTTGATCTTGAGCTTCTCGCCATGCTTTCTTTTGCAACGCCTCATATAGCCGGTTATGGGCTTGAGGGGAAAGCGCGTGGCACAAGTATAATATTTAATGCATATTTGGATTTTATTCATCAAAATACTTTAAAGAAAGATGCTTTTTCGTCAATAAAACCGATTACATCTATTGCATCATTACTGCCTAAAGCGCCTTTTCCTGCCATTCGTTTAAGCAAAGTATGGGATCAAGATAATCTCATGTCCCTTACTCAGCTTGTTTATGATATACGAAAAGATGATGCTCTATTTCGGCGTATGATGGGAAATACCGCCCTTCAAGCCACTCATTTTGATCAATTAAGAAAAAATTATTGGGATAGACGAGAATACAGCGCGATAACGCTTACAGCTTCTCCTGAATTTGGGGTACATTCCCTCGCTCAATTAGGCTTTACCGTAGAGGAAATATAAATAATGACACAAGAATTTGATGTTGCGTTTGATATCGCTGTATTAGGTGCAACGGGTGCCGTTGGGCGAATGGTAATAGAGGTGCTGTCTGAGCGTAAATTTCCTGTGCGCAATTTATATTTACTAGCGAGTGAAAAAAGTGCTGGTGAAATTATTCGTTTTAATGGGAAAAGTGTGCGTGTTGAAGACGTTGAGAGTTTTGATTGGACTCAGGCGCAACTGGCAATTTTTTGTGCAGGTTTTGAAGCTTCAGATAAATGGGCACCTTTAGCCGCAGAAGAAGGGGTGATCGTGATTGATAATTCATCTCGTTTTCGTTATGACTATGATGTCCCTTTAGTGATCCCAGAGGTTAATCCTGAGGCATTAGCGGATTTTCGTAATAGAAATATCATTGCCAATCCAAATTGTTCCACTATTCAAATGCTGGTTGCATTAAAACCGATTTATGATGCTGTAGGGATTGAACGAATAAATGTTGCCACTTATCAGTCTGTATCAGGCAGTGGTAAGAAAGGGGTTGATGAATTAGCCGGTCAAACGGTTAAATTACTTAATAGCCAAGAGGCCAGCTCTACTGTATATAAAAAACAAATCGCATTTAATTGTTTACCTCAAATTGATGATTTTATGGATAACGGCTACACCAAAGAAGAAATGAAAATGGTGTGGGAAACACAAAAAATATTTGCAGATGATGCGTTAACCGTTAACCCTACCTGTGTTCGAGTGCCTGTTTTTTATGGCCATGCAGAAGCGGTTCATATTGAATGTCAGCAATTTATTGATGCAACCGATGCTATGGATCTACTTTCACGCGCTGAGGGAGTCGTTCTTTTTACTGGAGAAGATTACCCCACACAAATAAATGAAGGCTCAGGCAAAGATGAAGTTATGGTGGGAAGGGTACGTAATGATATTAGCCATCCCAATGGATTGAATATGTGGATAGTTGCAGATAATGTACGTAAGGGTGCTGCAACTAATGCAGTACAAATTTTAGAAACATTAACTAAATATTATTTGTAATTTTTCACAGAAAATGTTGGTAATGCAAGTTGCCAACATTTAAATTTCAAAGCAATCTATTTTTTGATCACAAAATAAGATTTTATATTTTAATATGGCATTTTTAATTAATTTATCCGATATAGTCAATTAATAAAGGAATAAATTAAAAGCGCGTATATCCAAAATAGATGTAGCTGTGAAAGATGCAGTCAACACAGTATTATACCCATGAATACACCCATGATGAATACACTAAGATACTTGAAAGTGCAGGAAGGTGGTAAATGAGTAAGCGCCGTCAAGGTATCTGTAGTTTCAAGTAGACAGGTATATATGCTTTAAATGAAAAAGCGTATACACCTGAAACTTAAAGTGTTGTGAGTATAAAAGGTATTATGTCAAATAGGATGGATATATACCCAATAATGACGGGTGATGAAAATAGGAATTGTCTCAAGTGGATAATTAACGAATATCATGAATAAAAAATTAAATCATTTAAAAATAAATGCGAATATAGAAAATACTCATGCTAAAAAAAAGAGGGAAATAGGTTTATTTCTTATTTTACTTATAATGAGCTTTGTTTCGTATAAAATAAGTGCTTCTGAACTTGAAAAACATTCAACTTCTTATACTTCCATTGAGCCGTCTTCGCCGACTTTATCATATGCGATTGATGATAAACGTATTTTAGTAACAACCGAAGTGCAAACCCGTTATGAGGGGCCAACAAAAGCGTCAGATACATTGTGGTCTATAGCTGCTAGATATTTACCTGATGATGCTCGCATTGATGTGTACCAAGCTGTAGGCGCTATTTATCGCTTAAATCCTGAAGCCTTTAGAGATGAAAATATCCATGGTTTGATCCCTGGAAGTTTTCTTGCTTTGCCAACAATGAAACAAATTGAGCAAGAAAACACAAAGGAAATAGCAAAGCGTTTACGTCTAGATAGGGTGATAAAACTAGAAAAAGAAGCACTTGATAAAGAAGCGCTTAATAAAGAAGAAAAAGCTAAAGTTGCAAATAGTTTACAAGCTGATCTCGCTTTATTTGTACAAAATCAAACAGCAAATAGCCAAGCAATAAAAAATGAACCAATAAGAAATGAAATCACGGGAAATAGCTCAGATTCAAATGCAATGGGTATAAATATTGCGCAAAATAACAGTGCAAGTATTAGATATGATCTTGCTGATGATAAGGCGGCGATTGCAACAAATGAGCCTGCTTTATCGATTATGCCTCTTTTTGATGAGATAAATTTTGGTGATATAAGCCATCAAAAAAGTGTACAACTTAATAAAAATCTGACGCGTTTACCAATTGATGTTTTGATATTGCAAGAAGAATTAACAGGCTCTGTTTCTAATGTTGACAAGCTAACTAAAAGTAATCAATTGCTTACTGAACGCTTAATTGAGATGGAAAAGGAGCTTAATGCTTTAAAAATCTATATCGAAAGTGATGAAGACGTTAATCAGGAAATTCAAGAGTTCATAGAAGTTCAGCGCGAATTGAACACATTGGTAAATGCTGAAAGCCAATTTAGTTGGGAAAATATTAGTGCTAATACACTGGCATTAGTTGCTTTAGGTGCTATTCCTAGTTTTTTAGCTATGAGTCTTATCGCTTTTTTCTTTTCTCGTCGCCTACGCCTAAAAGCGCAAACACAAACAGAAAAACTGCCTGTAAAAGATGAAAAACAAAAAATGGCCTTTCATATTTCAGATTTTATGCAAAATGAAATAAAAAACGAGCCGATTTTATGCATTAACAAGATAAAAAACGAATCAAAACAAGAAGAACCAAAACTAAAGAAAGAACGAGAACGAGAAAAAGAAAAAGAAGCATTATGTCTTGATGAAGAAACATGGCTAAAAGATAAAACAAAGCTCATAAAAGAAGAGCTTGAAGCGATTAAACCTGAAGCAATCCGATTTGCAGAAGATGAAAGTGAAGCTATAAAATGTGAAAATGTGAAACCTGAAGACGTGTCTAAAGATGATGTCATTGAGGGGGGGAAAGCATCGATTAGGCCGACTCAACCTGAATATGTAATGGGTCTTGCTCAAGATGAAATCATTGATTTGGAAAAGATGTCAACATTTGAAGAGGATGACGCATTAAAAGCTGTACTGGCAGAAAATGCGATGTCAGATTTAGAGGATCGGGAAGAAAATAAAAAAAGTCCATTAACTGAAATCATCACAGATTCTCCAATCATTATTCATCTTGATGAAGCGATAGATAAAAAACAAACGGTGAAAATAGAGCCTATAAATGCAGAAGTGAGTATAAAGCAAGATGCGTACCAAGCCTTATTAAATGAGCTTGATGTGGGTGAGGAAAAAATCCACCCTGATTTTAATTTGCAAATGGATTTAGCAAAAGCTTATATAGAAATGCAAGATTTTGAAGGGGCCGTTGAGTTACTTCAGCAGGTTTTAAAAAGTAAAGATCCCCATCTACAACAACAAGCAAAAGAAATGCTAATAACCCTAAAATAAAATTTTTATATATAATCGGGCATTATTTTGTTTGAGTAGTTGAGATCAACATGAGAATCGCCCTTGGTGTCGAATATGACGGTTCGTGTTTTTATGGCTGGCAGCGGCAAAAAGAAGTCCCAAGTGTACAAGCGCATTTAGAAAAAGCCTTGTCAAAAATTGCAAATACATCGATAAATGTACAATGCGCAGGTAGAACGGATGCAGGTGTGCATGGGACCGGTCAAGTCGTTCATTTTGATGTTGCTGTATCGCGGTCACTAAAAGCGTGGTCAATGGGGGTGAATACTCACTTGCCAGATAGCATTGCAGTGCGCTGGGCTAAAAACGTTCCTGATGATTTCCATGCTCGCTTTTCTGCCACAGCACGCAGATACCGTTATGTTATTTATAATAATAATCTAAGATCGGGGATTTTACGCAATGGTGTGAGCCATTATCATGGGGAGCTGGATGTTGATTTAATGCATCAAGCGGCGCAATATCTTCTCGGTGAAAATGACTACACTTCATTTCGTGCTATTCACTGTCAGTCAAAAACGCCTTGGCGTAATATTCATCATATTAATGTTAAACGTCTCGGTCCTTACGTTATCATTGATATCAAAGCAAATGCGTTTGTGCATCATATGGTGAGAAACATTGCAGGCAGTTTGATAACTGTTGGGCGTAAAGAGCAAGATCCAGCATGGATTCAATGGTTATTAGAGGCAAGAAATCGTACTTTAGCTTCAGCCACTGCAAAACCAGAAGGTTTGTACTTGGTTAAGGTGAGCTACCCTGCAAAATTTGAACTTCCGACCTCACCAGTAGGACCTCTCTTTTTACCAGACCAACAATTAGAGTAAAGATATATACCCAATAAACTTGAAAATGCAAGAAGGCGGCAAATTCATTCATCCCCATGAGCATAGATAAACGATGTGATTGGGGGGTGAATGAGCAAAGCCAACGCATCTGCAACTGCAAGGATGAAGGGTATACTTGTTATCTAAAAATGATAGATATTACAAGAGTAAATAAAACTTCACGCGTTAGATAAGGTGTTATATGAGCTGGCTTGAAAAAATTCTGACAAAAAGCAATATAGGATCGTCACGTAAGGCTTCTATTCCCGAAGGTGTATGGACAAAATGTACCTCTTGTGAGCAGGTGCTTTATTTTGCAGAGCTAGAGCGTAATCTTCAAGTGTGTCCTAAGTGCGGCCATCATATGAGAATGGAAGCGCGCAAAAGGCTAGAAGCTTTCTTAGATAAAGAAAGTGTTATTGAAATTGCGGATGAGCTAGAGCCTAAAGATTTATTAAAATTTCGTGATTCTAAAAAATACAAAGATCGCTTAAGTGCTGCCCAAAAAGCGACGGGGGAAAAAGATGCGCTTATTGTTATGAAAGGAAGCGTGCTAGGAATACCTGTTGTCGCTTGCTCTTTTGAATTTTCCTTTATGGGAGGCTCAATGGGGGCTGTGGTAGGGGCGCGTTTTGTTCGCGCGGTCGAGCAAGCAATTGAAGATAAATGCGGTTTAGTGTGTTTTTCTGCAAGTGGCGGTGCAAGAATGCAAGAAGCCTTGATTTCTCTTATGCAAATGGCAAAAACAAGTGCGGCGCTTGAAAGATTATCAAAACACCACCTGCCTTTTATTTCTGTTTTAACAGACCCTACATTTGGCGGCGTCACAGCAAGTTTTGCAATGCTTGGTGATATTAATATTGGTGAACCTAAGGCATTAATAGGCTTTGCCGGACAACGTGTTATTGAACAAACGGTACGTGAAAAGCTTCCAGAAGGCTTTCAGCGGAGTGAATTTTTGTTAGAGCACGGTGCAATTGACATGATTGTGGATAGACGTGAAATGCAGCAACGCATTGCGAGTCTTTTAGCCAAAATGCTAAATGTGGACTCACCTTTAGTTGTATCTGTTGTGCATCCAGAGCAAACACCTCTTCCTGTTGAGCAAATAGAATATAAAGATCAAGATCTGGCTCAGTAATGCGTATTTCAGTAAAAAAAGCGCTTAAAATCATCCAATATTTGGATGCGGCGCTTTTTATTTAAATGGATAAATATGTTGGCGCACACTTTGTTAAATAGGTATCAAGAACGATGTCTTTGACTTTAAAAAACACGATGCCCCCTTCTGCTAAAGCAAGCTTATTAGAATGGCAAGCCTACCTTGAAACTATCCATTCAAGTGCGATTGATTTAGGTTTAGAGCGAGTTTCACTTATTGCTAAAAAAGCACATTTAACAAAACCTGCTCCGAAAATTATTACTGTTGCAGGTACAAACGGTAAAGGTTCGACGTGTGCAATCCTTGAGTCAATTTTATTAAATGCCGGTTATAAAGTCGGTGTGTATAGCTCTCCGCATTTTGTGCGTTACAATGAGCGAGTGCGGATTAATGGTAATGAGTTAGAGGATGCAGTGCATGTTGAGGCCTTTTCTTTTATAGAAGCATCGCGTGGTAAAATAAGTTTGAGTTTTTTTGAAATAGGTACACTCGCAGCCCTGTGGCTTTTTAAGCAAAAGCAATTGGATGTGGTTATTCTAGAGGTGGGGCTTGGGGGGCGTTTAGATGCAACCAATCTGGTTGATCCCGATGTTAGTGTGATAACAAGTCTTGCAATTGATCATGTTGATTGGCTTGGGGATGATATTAACAAAATTGGTTATGAAAAAGCAGGTATATTTAGAGCAAATAAGCCCGCTGTTTGTGGTGAGCCATCTCCTCCTGCAAGTGTAAGTGCTTATGCTGATGAAATAAAAGCAAAGCTTCATCAGATTGATTACCAATATACATATCAAATTAATGAAAGCAGCTGGACGTGGCGTTCTGGTGCGTTTGTTTTAGATAATTTACCTTTCCCCCATTTACCCTTGCAAAATGCGGCTACCGCCTTAATGGCACTTGGTTTATCAGAGCTTGCTATCACAGATGAAGATATTGTATCTGGCTTAAAAAAGGCCAAATTAGCTGGCAGAATGGAAATAATTTCTAAGCATCCGCTTATTATATTAGATGTTGCCCACAATCCGCATTCTGCACATTATTTAGCCAAGCAGTTACAACGCTATCAACAAAGTCATCGCGGAAAGATACATGCGTTAATTGGTATGCTATCAGATAAAGACATTGAAAAAACCATTAATGAAATGAGCGTGATCGTTGATAATTGGTATCTAGCAACATTAAATATGCCAAGAGGGGCTACATGGCAAGAATTAGCCACTTATCTGCCAAGTGAAGTGAAGGGGTTTGATTGTCCTCTTGATGCGTATGAATGTGCTAAAAATAAACTAGATAAAAGAGCTGATATATTAATTGTTTTTGGTTCATTTCATACTCTTGGGCCTATCATTGAGCAAATTAAACAAACTGTTATTTTGGAGTAATTGTGGCAACTCAATTCCAACATCGTTTAGTCGGTACAGTGGCTCTCATTTCAATCGGTATCATTTTTTTACCTGATGTTTTTGATGGTGAAAAACAGCATTATAAAGAAACTTTTCAAGCTATTCCTTTGCAGCCAGTTATAACGCCTCCTCTTAATGAAGATCTTGTCTTAGCGCCAAAAGGGATGAATGAAAAGGATGATTTAAATGAAAAAAATGATACTGAAATAACTAAGATGAATGATGATTTTATTGATGCAGAAAACCCCGCCACTTCAGAGCTAGCAACACAATATCAAGAAATTAATATAGTTAGCTCTGAGTCGTTAGATGATTTTGTTGAGTCGCTTCCTTTATTAAGCATGGATGACTCGGCATGGGTTATTCGTTTAGCGACGTTTAGAAATACAGAAAATGCGAAAAATCTTGTTGATAGTTTGCGGAATAAAGGTTTTCCTGCACAAATGTCGCCGCGTAACCCTAAAGAAGGGCAATTTGTACGTGTTGAAGTAGGCCCTGATCTTTCGAAACAAAAACTCGTCGATATGGTTAAAGAGTTAGAATCAATGACAGGGCTAAAAGGACAATTGCTACGATTTGACCCGCTAAAA
>JACLAC010019051.1_pt1 | contig 18805 bp, 13 predicted proteins | sample 8027881 | NCBI WGS metagenome assembly JACLAC01 (sample SAMN15725517, study PRJNA655200) | protist metagenome | isolation source: fluorescence activated cell sorting (FACS) single amplified genomes of... | place: Spain: Blaines Bay Microbial Observatory, Mediterranean Sea | collected 2016-01-19 | reverse complement strand
CACAAACGTGTTGCAACGATCTGCAACATTAAGATCCGTTGGAGTCATGGAAAATTGCATTCAGACATATATTTCACAAAATAAATCATCCAAGCATCACTGCAACCCCAGAACATCGTGACTGTCAAGCTAAGTCAAGTGCCGCCGAAAACTGCCGGCTGGGTCAAGTGGCGTCGGCGATTGGCGTCGACGATGACAGCGAACGTCGACGATGACACACGGCTAGGTTCTAGCAAACGCTGACAACGAACGAAGACGTGGATGACACTTAGACCGAGCCTAGTCATTCCGATACTCGGGGGGAGAAGGTTTTACAAGCTGTGGAAAACAACGTGTGCGTCAGCACTAGAATAGATCTGCTCTTCTTACGCATTCAAAAGTACAAGGGATCTGGATGCATTTACGAATTCAATTTGTACTATCGAAATGCAATAAGGCAGTCGGCACAGAAAAGATTCATGATTGCATGAGCCATGAGTTGCACTTACACTCGCAGAAGAATCGATGCGGGCCTTATGTATCAACTATCGCTCCAGCTAACTGACTTTCTTTTGCCAACATCTCATTACTCGATCATGAATTCGCAGGATCGATTTGAACCAGGATCGCCCTTGTAGAGCTCCACGAGCAAAAGAACGCGACTCTGAAGGAGCATTCAACGTCTGAGATCGCGTAGCCCATTGATGGAAGGGGGAGCCCATAGATCGCCCACTCTGTAGCATCCTGCCGCGTTGGCGAGTGGAATCGCATTGAATACTCCGAATTCCGAACAGAGTCAGAGAGATCGAAGACGGTAAACGTTGATGTCATGATTGAGGGTAGTATGGCCGTGGTATGCGAAGATCGGATACGATACTTCTACGAGACTCACCGGAAACGTTAGCATAAACGAGCACGCTATGCCTGTCCTAACCCCGCCTTCAACCAAACCACTCATTGGACGACGCGACGTGAAGTAAGAATTTGTCCTGACGGGAGCGAAAACCAACTCTTAGAAGAACACGGAACCGCAAATTGAAAGGTAAAGAACATGACAATGCCGCTTGCGAGGGCTGAAATCCTGGGTTTTCGCGTAGACGCGTGGGCGCTCATTCAATATTTTTCGGGCACTCACGGATTCCTTGAAACGCCAAGTGTAGAATCGGCGCACCGGGCCAAATGAGCTCGACTCGTCTCCATGATCATCCAGTCGTTTCATTTCCACTGCATCCGCGAACAAATCCACTTCCCGCACCCCATCCCCGCCAACGAAACGGGCGCTCTGCCGAAGCTGATCAGCTAAGTGTGCTGTCTCGCATGGAAAATGACCATTTCTTACTGTACCGTTTCCCCCCCGTAGCCATATGTGGCTGACGATGATGGAGTGCACGAGGAGTGAGCACGTCGCTCCTATTATCAATGACAACATCTGATCGTTTGTTATACTGCTACTGCTGTTCTCCAACCCGAAAGCAGGGAGATCGCGCGAAACGGAAACCATGGCCAGCTGCTCACACTGAATGGCTCGTGCGATCCTTATACCCCGTGGGATCATTTTTGTACAATATTCAAGACAATGCACCAACGCCTGTCACATCGTAGCGAAGAGCTTCCTGCTGCTCTTTTTTGCCAAAAAAAACTCCTACGCTGCAACAAATGAAGGCTTCACTGACATGATTCCGTCTAGGCGCGGACAACGAATCCGCATGTGCACACAAACATTCCGCGATCACCCAGGGGCACGAATACAGCTGCGTCCTCCAACTCACCCTAAACCCCATGTGCACCACTCGTTACTCGCTTCCTTCTGAGATGCTCGACTACTGACTTGCTGTACAGTCAGAGGTGTCTGCCTGCTGCTTCAATGATTGCTTCTAACACTACAGGCTAGCAACCCCAGCTTCCGTCGCGGTGCTGATCTCCACCGATACAAACTCGTCTATCGAAATTCGAAACGCTGAACTAGAAAAAATACCGGGGGTCGGTTTGTCCACACAAGACGCATGCCGTAGGCTCAATGATTGCCACCCGGCCAGCTATCATTGATACAATGAACGCCGGAGTGCCGGGTCTCTACCTCAGGAGGCACTGACTCTTCCTACAAACATATTCAACACATCACATGGCTATCGACACCAATGAAGGCAGGAAAGAGCAGACTTGAAGGTGACCGTGGGGATCACATTTCAAGATAATGAAGGTGAGGATGAAGGCGGACATTCAAGAAGGGCATGCATGCATGACAGCATGAAGGTCGGCGACTCAAATCTGCTAAATGCAAGGACACCAAGGCGCGCGAAGTGGAGTCAAACCTGCTAAATGCGACGAAGACTGGCGATGCACAGAGGAGAATCTCCCATGACTTTCAATAGCGAGCGGCGCACTAATTCAATTGAGCTCGAGACGTGGTTGTGCTGCTAGTGGAACAGCGGGCAAATGTTGATGAGTTTCTAGCTGCCCCGGTTAAGAGCTGCACTCGACGACGCAGTTCCGGCGTTTCGCTGCTCCGAGGGCCCTGCGCCGCTTGTGCTGCCTTTCTTGGGGGATGGGCAGAAGATGTTTTGATTCAGCGAAACGTGGATTTTGCCTGCACTCACCGCTTCGATCAAAGCGTTCGTTGCCTTTGTCTCTTCCTGTCAATTTATGGACATTTTTTTTTTAATTTATGGGCATTGAGCTTTTTGAATGGGCATTCAATGAATAAAGCTCGCTTTTAGACGGTGCGAAATGGCCAGTGAAGTCACGGCCGAAAAGCCATATTACTTTTCGAGTCAGTGGACAGTGCAGCATCATGACATCAAAAAAAAAAGTGACAAGTAATAATAAGGCTAAGTGCCAACTAGATTTACCCGACGCGCCTTATCGAGGGCCTGTTTGCCCAGGTTGTACTTGCGCTCCGCCTGCAATTTCAGCTTTGATTTGGTCATTCAGAACGCAAATTCTCCATCACATCTGCCACTGCTGAAATTGACTAGTACTTTTCTTGTTCACAGAGGATCAAAAAAGAGTTAAAAAGAGCACGACTTTTCAAGCTAGTACGCCCAGCAAATTCTAGCATACCGTTTCCCGCTTTCGCTTGGCTGCCACGAAGTCATCCCACATACGCTTATGCTTGATCTTGTCCTTATACTTCAGGTTCTTCATCTATTTTTGTGCAGTACGAAATCATCAGTAATGTGGTTGGCGCATGGGAGTAGTACATGGGAGTGTCCAAAACCTTTTGAAACTTAGTCATTTGACTGCGCTTTCACCAGGTGAGGTGCTTCAACTCGTCATTTGGGGAGGAGGTCATCTTATGGGATCGGAGGTCGCGTGCAATAATGGCTGAAAGCTAAGAAAAGAAAGTACGAAACCTGATCAGCGTCTGTCTGCTTTGTGGTTGCAGTTCCCTGCAATCGTTCTTCTGCGGCGAAGGCCCCCTCGGCAACCTGTTGCAATGAGCAGCAATTCAAATGATCATTTCCACTGCCTACTCCTACTGTCATGAAGTCTTCTGCCTTCATGCTTGTGTGGGGAGGTCACCAGGATGACATTGTCGATGTCACGTATGACGTAGTTGCCAATGTCATTTGCGATTAGCACACAAATGCGAAGCGGAAAATCAATGAAACTCAGTAGCATGAAATTACGACCGCTGCCTCGTCGTCGTTGTTATTTTCATCGTTCCTGTCTCGATCTGCTTCCGCGTAAGCACCGCCGGCTTCGCCGAACACCTTCATAGAGAATCGATATCACTACTCACTGTCCTTGGTGTACTTTCGAAGTGCGGCAATACGATCCAATAAGTGCTTGCCATGTTATTCTGTTCTATCATTCACTAATAGCGGCACGCCAACTAGTCCGCCTTGGCGGCCTTGCAATGACTGAGACTGAGTGCCGTGCACGGCGACGTGATAACAACGTACAGCAAGCGCCACCGGCAGCTGAAAAAGCTGTGAGAAGGAAGAATCGAGCAGAAAACAACAATACTTGCTGATCATTGCCACCGTCGTTCCCGCCTCCGGCCTCGGCGCCTCCGGATTCAGCGTCAAGAACAACCTCGGGAAGCGACATGGTGTCGTATTCTTATCGTCTAATCACGAGAATTCAATCACAATTTTAAAACAGTGAGAACTGTCTCAATCACACTTTTGAAACGATGGACGACGACGATGATCTGGCTCACAAAACGACGAGGTCTGATGAACCGTGGAGGATGATGACGACGATGCCGATGACCATGTGCCTTGCGGAATCGCCTCCATACTCATCTCGATGTCAGTCGATCCCTGCGGCGGGCCCTTTTTTGTTTGGTTTTAAATCTGAGCTTTTCGCCGCGCTGGTAATACGACAAACCCTCATTCATTCGATAATGTTTTTCCCAACTCGCTCGTCTTTTATCGTTATTGAAATCACGGTGCACTTTCACTTTTCTTCCCCACATAATTGTGTTTCATGCGATGTCATGATCCCGAAACAAGCCACGCCCACACCTGCTCGTATCTCGCGGTAGAGGGACTCGTCTGAGAGCCGGAGCTCGCTGCTACCTGTTACGTCAAGAGAAGCAACCAGTAACAACTTTATACCACTCAGGGTGCCACCATACTTGCGCTTTTCTTCATCATGCAACGTTGCTTGATATGACAGTCACGAAAAAAAGACCCACTGACCCATTTCAGATTTGAGGCGACGTGCCGCCCCCATCCATTTCGACGACTGATACAGTCGCATACTGGGTCATTCACTTTTTGTTCATCAGATGCAACCACAAAAATATGACCAGCATACCTGCGCTGGCTTCTCCGCGACTAAGCCAGGCGGCGGTGGCTGTTGCGCTGCTAAGGGCCATGGCTGGCCAGGAACGGGGCGCTTCGGGGGTGGGGATCGAACCGACGGACTCACACGCGACTGGGCAGCTGGCGGCGCCCTGGTGAAATGGATGCCCTCCGGAGTAACGACGACCTTCGTGGGTGCCAGTATTTTTCACACAGCATCGAAACTCATGAATTTCTTCAACTTACATCCTACGTGCTTCCATGCTTCATCGAAGTACAAACGAAACAGAGGAAAGATAAGATTTGCACCTGGCCAGGATCGCCGAAGGCGGAGTTGGTATAGAACTGGGAATTGTTGCCTTCCTGGGTGTTTCGTTGTCATTTTTGTGCCGCCCCAGTATGCGATGCCGCACGGGGTGAGATCTGAAAAGCTAGCAACATCTGCATTCATCGCAATCTTGACTGGACGCTGGCGCCGCATGCCCAATATTTCATAAGACTATCGCTGAACATGGTCATGCTCAGTGAATCTTTAGGATGATCATGCTGAGTGATTGTGTGAAAATGGGTTTGCCTTGAAACAATAGAGAGCACGCGTGAGTAATAGTTCAGTGAGTCGGCTCGCAAGACTTTAATGGCTGCTTCAGTGACAACGGAAAGTGAAGTCAAAATTCGCAGCTCCGAGTGCTCACGATGGTATTTAATGCAACGGCAAGATGAATACTTTTCAGTGTAAAGCACCGAAGTGAGACTCTCAGTCATCTCATGACTGCTCCCGAGAGTGAAAACAAAATACTGCCGGACGCCTCGGAGGCACGTAAGATGGCCCGGAGGCAGTCGCAGCAGTCGCACTTCCGAAGTGCTGGTCCAGTGTCGGACTCGGCGGAAGCACATCGGCCGGGACCTTACATCATGGTTTCGGAATGAGCTATCGGAATGCCCAGGCATGGTTCATATCGTGATCCCATCATTATATTGACAGTCAGCTAGAGTACAGTCACCCCAACCACATGGTTTCGAGCTGACTTTGTCGGAGAAACAAAAACCCGGACTCAACCGAGACAACACTTCGAATGCACTGGACTATTTGCCTGCGGCGAGGTTCGCGAGACACTCACAGTTCCTGGGGGCGGCGTAGATGGCGGAAACGGAAAATGAGATCCGCGCCCTGCTCCGGCCCCTGGTGGCGGCTTGACCTGAAGTTATGGAGGAAAAGTCCTGCTTTAATTGGCTGACAATGACTGGGCCCCGTCTCAGTATTCAGATGGGCATCTGGGTATCACATGAAAACTCACACTGACTCTTCACTAACTTCGTTGCGGACAACTTCCAAGACATGGCATTGCATGCTCTGCGTAAATTCAATCAATGGTAACCACGTGCAGAAGGGAGCTCACCATTACTCTTTTCGAGGAGCGTGGCCCGTTATCCAAGGGAAAGCCGTTATCCGGTGCGCTGCGGCGGTTATTATTTGGGGTCGACATCTTGACTGATATCTCTGTGACTAAGAACTGTTAAAAAAACTTAGGACACCACACTGTCCAAGTGGGCAAGGGCACCACCCACCCGCAAAGAGTCTGATGGAGCACTCCACTGCACTTAAGTTGACTTCAGCGCCAATGTACTGTACAGTGTCTAGAAACTATTTTACTGAGTCAACTGTTGTGTCTAGACGCGTCCGTGACTACTACGCGAAACACCCGATTTGCTCTGGATATTGACAATTTGTGACGTGAATCAACGAGGGCAGATGTCGTGATGCGTGGCGACCAAGGCAACCTAATCGAATGACTTCTCTCCAGGACACGCGCAGGACTGTAACCACGAACATGACGCAACGACCAACACTCAGGAACTCATTTTCATTTTTGCGGGCGCATATTAGTTCCTCAGCGCTCGGCATCTCTCTGTGCTGAGCCTGTCTACTCCGTCACGTTGCATACACGGCGGGCCGAACTTCATTCAAATGTCGAATGCGTTGCCCCCGAGGCGACGACGGTCATGACGCAATGCTTCCACGAGTCGTAGAATCCGACGCATCATTCACATGTCATCCCGAATCTCTATCTTCGAACACTCATGCTCATCTTACAAGTCCCTGACAAAATAATTGCGACACGCAACAGGCCCTGTTGTTTCAAGATGAACTTTTGCGCTGCTAGCCTCATCCTGCTAGCTTTTCTCTGCCACTTGAAGGAGCGCCTTCAAGGGTCGGAACGTGTCGCACGGGTGCCACGATGGTGATTGCATGCGTCGCACGGGTGCCACGGTGACAGATTGCATGCGTCGCACGGGTGCCACGGACAACTCGGCAAGTTAGTGAAGTGTACTGCGGGTAAGAAAAGTTAAGGGAACGACGCAGGTTGTGCATAGAAGTGATTTCACCATCACAGGGTAGCAGTGTTGTGCATCCTTGCGTCTCGGGTTGTACATCCTGAGCACAGACACGCGCAGGGATACTGCGCCGTAGTCGGTCGAGCCTCGCATTCATCTGGGCGAAGATGCCGCGTCGCGCGCTCATCGTCTCGATCCCCACACTGCGCTTGGCCTCCTCATGCTCAGTCGGCTCGTGTCAACAAACTTGCGGTACTATACTCGACGCCCCGCGTATCAATCTCACGGTACCGGCCTTTCTCAACCAGCAACCTTCACAACAGTGCCGTATCACACTGCCGTCTTCACTCACTTTCCTCATGTGACTATCAAGTCAGATCATGTGAGCCCATGCGGCATCTTCAGGCTGCGCGCACTGTAGTAGTCCCTCCTCCCTCGCTCAAAGAACCCACGCTGCTCCAGCACCATCTTGTCCACCATCGTCGCTTTGTAGCTCAGTTCTTTCGGGTACTCCGGCTCCCCGAAGCCAACGATCTGTTGGATTTCTTGCTCGACTTCGTCCGTGATCAGACCCACGCATTCCACCGCGCCCACGTTGTCCTCGATCTGCGCCACCTTACTCGCGCCGATGATCGCCGTCGATACGTTCGGATTCTTCAACACCCACGCGAGACTCAACTGCGCCAGGCTCACGCCGAGTCGATCCGCCACCGCCTTCAACTCGTGCGCACACTTCAGCTTTTGCTCGTCTGCCACGACCGACCCAGCGAACGCCGCACGACTGTCAGCAGGCACGGCACTTCCTCCGCTACCGCACTCCAAGTACCGCCCGGCCAACACGCCTTGCGCCAGCGGGGACCACACTGTCAGACCCAGCCCTCCAGCCTCGCCCGAGTACAGCCCTGCGTAGTGCAGCTCCACGATCTCGCGCTCGAATAAATTGTACACCGGTTGCTCCATCACTGGGCCCACAAGATTGAGCCGCTTCGCAATCTCGCGCGCGCGGATGATCTCCGCGGGCGTCCACATCGACGTGCCCCAGTAATAGGCCATGCCTTGGTCGATCAAGAAATTCATCGCGCGCACCGTCTCTTCTAGAGGTGTGCCCACGTCGTACCGATGACAGTACACGAGGTCAACATACTCCAGTTTCAGCCGCTTCAACGAACGCCGCATGCCCTCGATGATGTGCTTGCGACTGCAGCCCCGGTCATTCACGCCGTCGCCGCCCACCCACAACTTCGTCGAGATGACCTGTTGTTTATTCGGCCTTGCATCTTGTCGGGGACTCGTCATTCCGTCGCAGTATAACGGAACTTGATGATGCGGGAGGCACTGTGATATCGTCTGTCTCTGTCGCCGTCTGAGTCTGTCGCGTGAAGCAGTCAGCCTTCACCATGCAATTTTCTTAGTTCCGTTTTTATCGTTCCTTTCACCGTCGCTTAGTTGTTCGACGTCGAAGTCGCGAAAACTTGCAGTCAAAGCGCTATTGCGGCATTCACTCAACACACTTGACTTCTGCAGGGCCAAAATATGACATTTTTTCTGGCATCAGTACTGAAATAAAGCATCGTATTACCAGATCTTCCCGACAAACCGCCTTATCCTCCGCGAGAACTTGCTCCAGGGCAGCCCCCAAAATTTCTTCAGACTCACCGTAATAACTTCCATAGATTTCAGCGGTATCGAAGAAATTGATGCCGTGCTTGATGCAGCATCGGAAAAGCTCTTTCGCTTTCTCAATACCGACCTGAGTTCACGTTGCGAAATCCAATCTCTTAGCATACACTATCCATGCAACGTGCGATGTTTCCTGAGCGTTTCTAATTTTATCATCTAAAAACTATCAAGACTACACCCGGCAATTCGTTTAATTACAGATGACCTCTCATTATTGGCAATACAAGTTTGTGATCAGCTCACAATGATGATTACGAAAACGCGCAGTGTAAGGTTAGGTCCGTGTATTATATCTGCAGTGGCGGCGAGTCTGCGAAAACGAAACGAACGAATGTGCACAGTGCGGCGAAAACGAGTCAGCATGCGCACAGTGCGGCGAAAAAGAGTCAGCATGTGACGGAAAAGAGTCAGTGTTGGCGATTGAAGTTCTACGGAGGAAGACTATTGTTGGGAGATTGGACTGAAAGTCGATCCGAATTCGACTGCACGCGGGGCTTCGGCCAGTTCCAAAAAAAAGGTACCTGTTGACTTGCGTTGAAGGTGAGCCAACTGCCGTAGCTCACTGCGCTGACACGAAGCCCACTCGCGCCGAGACTGCGATACTCCATCTTATGACGTGCATGCGATCCGAAGGGAGAGAACCCCAACTCGTCGCCGCGCCAACACTTCTTGTCCCCCATGCTTGCGTCGCGAGCTTGGAACTAATGAGACTGATGACTCAAAACAACAAATCAATGTGACTTACTAATGAAATCAGATGAATGCCCTACGTGAGCTACCCAACATGAGGAAACCGGGAAACCCGACAAAAGAAGAAACTGCCACTTCATTCCTTCTGAGCAGAGTGCCGATGGCGATGCGATTCATTGCGCACGAAGAAACAACCGTCGTCTTGACGCAGTCATGATGAAGATCAATCAGAATATGACGACGACTGCCACTGTTCGCAAGATTTTGAAACTAGTTGGACACCAATCAACCGCAACCGTTTTTCTTTTATCTTATGTAAGAAAACACAATTTCAGACGACCTCGACACACGCCACCATTTATAAATTTGACACGGACAACCATATCACGATAGATCGACCACATCTGCCAATCCACACCACATGAACAACATCATCGAAGCTTGACGCTTCTTTTTCGCTATTGCTAAATTTCCACCCCCGATGTCCGACGTCGATGAATGATCGCCGACGCATCCCGAGATGATCATGCGTATTTTCGCTTAACACTTGTGCGCGCGCCCTCACATTTTTTTTGTAAACGCAACCAGATATCGCAATCGACTCTACTATTCCAAGACCTCAAAGCTTTGGACGACTTATCATCGACTCTAGTCCGACTCCGACCGGACTCTAGAACGAATCTCTCCTTGAATTCAGGACAATCACAATCTAAATCGCACTCTCACTGAAACACTGACCGTCGACATTACAACTTTACTCACCCCTAATTGGGAGAAACCGAAGCCTTGCCAAAACACGTTCCTGAAAACTTCGACAATCTAAAATAGAAACACTTAGCAAAACAAACCGAACGGACAACCGAAAAGTCACCGTGACATCGGATCTTGCTTGCGCGACACCATCCTGATCGCGCGTCCCTGACCTTCCAATTCCTTCTAGCTCTTCATTGAATCCAGGCATTCGTGTTTCAAATAATGGAGACCCAATATACAAACCTGTATCTGAAATGGTGACCCGAAATACTGACCTTGCGATGCAATGCAAAAGAACATCGGACCAACGGCAACGCGCCACTGCCGCAAAAACACGTCGCTAAACCGGTCACGACGGCACGCGAGGGAACGTCAACGCGCCGACGCTGTGACCAATTAAATGTCGCGCGTAGGACGAGATGATGAGGCCACGCCACATGCACGTAACACGAGCCGCGAACCAATGGCGCACTGGGTTTGCAGAATCTGAGTACGACTAACGACCCAGACGCGACGCCGGGTTCGCTCATACTCCGGCGCGACTTTTCCGCCTGGGGGTTAAATTCATTAAAACCGAGGAAGCGCGCGGACCCGTGGGCACGGTTGACCGCCGATCGCCTCGACGCCAAGACCGATCTACGACGCCCAATACGCTACGCCGCGTATAATCGCTGCCACCGCTGCTGAACTCGGGTATTCTATCTCGCGTGATTCCGATAGATCGGCTTGGGAAGGCGTCTTTCGGTTTGATTCCCTGGTAAGCGACCACGCGGCACCAAACGTCCCGGCCCCCAGACTTTCTTTCAGAACACTTCGCAAGCGGGTTCCGCCATATAGAGCTGCGACCCAGCTGCGCAGAAAACCCCCCACCCACCGGGAACTTCAACGCCGAAACCACTTCGCGCCCAGTCCCTAAATCCAAAACGCAACCTGAAATGAGCGCATGCGATACTGAAAGTTCATCAGGCGGCAACATGTACTCGCGCCTCACCCAACACTTCGATTGCTGCAGAGCACTTGACACTTCGTTTCACCATGCCACTGGGAATTTTCCCTTGACGCGTTCCCCCACCGCCAAATTCAGACACTGCAGAACACCATGACTCCAAACCAGCTGTGACAAGCTGCATCTACGCACGCACTGCCCAGCATCCGTCAAATTTTGGTGCAGGCTATGAAAAACTGTTTTGTCAGACCACAACTCGTGCGATTTGCGAACGGCTCGCTCGCACTTAGATTAGTCCTCGTGGACCTGAGGGGACATGGAATATCCCCCGACCCCTTGCGATTTCACTCCGTAAGCCCGCATGTGGATCACGCTGCAGAAGTACAGATTCAACAGGTTCATGCCCATGAAACTGAGGAAGTAGAATTGTGTCCAGCTCTTGAAATTGCCTGGCACGAGGAAGATGTTGTGCAGGATAAGCAGCGTATCGAAGTACGGGCCGACCACACGTGTGGGCAAGTACATCCAGAACATCTTCCGATAAATCGTCTGGATGAACTTTGCCGATCCGAAATGCCTGTCAATAGCGTACTGTTTTCTCTGCATCCCAGACATTTGTGTCACTGGTCTCCTTGGAACGCCATCACGCCGATGCTCGACATTCATTGCTGCACCGTATGAATCATGCCACACCCTAATCTGCAAATCAAAAATACATGATCTTTTCACTGCAACCGCAGTCCACCAACCTCGAGAATGCAACCCTCTGGGGGACACCTCCATTTACTATGGGGGATTAGCTTTTCATTAATATAAACCACGAAATGTTTTAGAAGATGGAAGAAACTAATAAAGAAAAATATACAAATCAAGAATAAGCATGTTCAAGAACTCTGGAACTCCGGAACTCGAGAAAAAATGAGCTCATGAGACTTCAGGACCTTGGAAACTCTGGAACTCTGGAACTCGAGAAAATGAGCTGATGAGACTTCAGGACCTTGGAAACTCTGGAACTCAAGAAAATGAGCCCGGACAAAAGATGAAGACCTTTGAAACTCTGGAACTCCGGAACTCAAGAAAATGAGCCGGACAAAAGATGAGGCCTTGGAAACTCCGGAACTCAAGAAAAATGAATCGGATGAAGACCTGGAACTTTGCAACTCCGGAACTCGAGAGAAATGACAGCTGATGAGAAACTGAGACCCCGGAACCTCGGAACGCGAGCCTCTCAGAACTACGTATTTCCGATATGATTGTGGTCTTCGTATTCTCTTGTGCAAGAAAAAATTCGTCGCGCATCTTTATCTATTACGTAGTGTCATGACGTCAGAAAACAATACGGCCTGTGAAAATCTATCACCCACGCCGGAGAGGAGGAGTCGCATTGACAGATGGACTCGCGGTGCTATCTTTTTCAGTTTGTTCTGATCGACCAAGCAATAGTCTGCCCGTCCACCGTGCCAATCAATCGTAGTAGTCGTTACAATGTCACGCCCACGCAATGATCCGTTGAGGACATTCCTGCAGTCACTTACTACGCTGAAATCGTCGGGAGATGCGGGGAAATGATTTCTGCTACACTGTCAGCTGCAGACACATTGTCGCAACATTCGCAGACTTATCTATGCCGAACTCGCAATTTGCAAATTGGTGTAGGATGACACAGCTCCGAAAAGCAATGCGACCCTTTAGGAGTATACAGATTCTCGCTTCTTTCTTTCTTTATTTCTTTTCTTTCTTTGTTTCTTTTCTTTCTTTGTTTCTTTCTTTCTTTCTTTATTTTCTAGATGCTTTTCTAAAACAAACTAAGCAGTTGCTTTTCTTATCCGATAGAGATATAGAACAATGGATAATGAACAACAACAATACAATCACAGTAGAGAGAGTTTCCGAGTTCCAGAGTTCCGGAGTTTCAGGACTTAATCACTCCATCAACTAAATTTTTTTCTCGAGTTCCAGAGTTCCAGAGTTTCAGGACTTCATCACTCCATCAACTTTCATTTTTCTCGAGTTCCAGAGTTTCGGAGTTCCAGGGCTTCATAATCAACCAACGCATTTTTCTCGAGTTCCGGAGTTCCAGAGTTTTCTAGTAGGTTCTTCTCTTTTTTTCTATTTTTCGTTCTATTCTTTTCTTTTCTTTCTTTTTTTCTAGAATACTTTTTTTACTTTCTTTTCCTTCTTTCATCACATTTCTTATGAAAGAAAGAAAAACTAAAAGAAGAAAGGAAACTAAAAGTGTCATAAAGGATATGCAATCTCAGTCAACTTTTATCAATTTTTTGAAACTCTAATCACCATCAGTATACGTTCGTTTGGCATATGAACTTTGAGACTAAACAGCAATAGTAAGTGTCGATTAGCGTCCCCCACAACGTCGCACTCTCAATCAAAAACACATGATCTTTTCACTGCAACCGCAGTCCACCAACCGCAGTCCACCGTTAGTCCGGTTCTCGCCACGGCGATTGTCGCCACGATTGTGCTTGCCCGGGGACGGACCTTGGGCAGCAGGGCGATCGGGACGCGGGTGGCCGGTGGACTCAGTAAAGCGCGACGTCTCGGCCACCTTCACTCCGAGGGGAGTGCGGTTAGCCCCAGTCGCCTGCTTCGGCGGCACCGGGGTGGTGTAGTGGTCACGGGAGCGCACAGGTGCGACGCCACTATTGCGACCTGTAGTCCCAGCCGGGGCTGGCGAGAAGGCCCGCGCGTAATCGGTCGCACGATCGCGACCTGGTGCATCTGGCGTCGCGTCACTGAGACGGGGCTGCTGCACGCCCATAGCATGTGTCGTGGCGCAATTGTGTCCCTGAGTGCCACCTGTTGCGTGCTGCGCAGATTGCGCCATGGCAGCGCTGTTACTGTTCAAATTAGTGGCAGTCGCCAGACTCGCGATTGGGCCCGGAGACGGCACGCCGCCCGTTGCTCCGAGCTCTGTCCGGCCTGGCGTGGCTGTCGGCATTCGGGCCGCCGTGTGCGCCGCCCCCAGGTCAACCTTCGTCGCACTGGTAGTTGCACTATGCATAGGGGTCACCGGTGCCAGTAGCTGCTGTGCGTGCATGGCAGTGCCTGCCGTCTTGCTGACATTAGATGGTGCACCGGCCGAAACCATGGCCCACGATGTGGTAGTGGTGTCGCTTGGTGCCTGCATATGGCCCAAGCGGGGCTGTTGTAGCGTCGCTGGCGGCATACCGCGTGGCATGTCGGGAACACCAGTGGGCTCTGACATGCTCGCGTGCGTATGGGCCCCACACAAGCCAGCCGTCGTCATGTTGGTTGGCGCGCATTGCATTGTGCTCACCAGCGGCGCCAGGTGGTGAGCACCCACGGTAAGTCCTGACATCGTGTTGCCGCTGGGCAGAGCGCCGGAAGGATGCATGGCCCACGGTGCGGCTGCTGTGTCGTTCGGCACTGTCCGTTGGCCCAGGTGGGGCGCATGCTGCCCCGTCGGTGGCACTGGTGTGCATTAATTGTGGCATAGACAGACGTATCACATTACATGGACAGTGCAATCGTGGGTCGGGCCCGAGTGTTACCGCTTCTAAAGCCGATTACCAAGAAAATACTACTTATGTAATTGAACACTGGGACGGGCCGTAATAGATGCAGCAGGCCGGCCCGTCGGACAGAGTCGGTTATTTCCTATATTAGTGGTGGCATCGTTCCCATATTAGTGCTGTCCTCGTGCGTAACTTCGTGAAGGCGTTCCCAATAAGACTTGCCACTTTCGCTTTTCGCAATGACAAAAATGCGGCTCTCGTTCCCCGAACTCGGTGTTAAGCATTGTAATTTTTGAAGATACAACCCGCTATTATATTATGGGCCCACTGGGCGCGCACCCGCTTGCCGTGTGTGTTAGCGTAGCATAAGTTATTACTTAGTAGCCGATCGTTATTATGGGCCCAGGGCGGGGGCACACTGAATTCATGCATATTCGTTATTACTTATTAGTGTTTATCAGGTAGCTCGCCCGCACTACCGGCCCGACGGGGGCGCATCGCAGGCACGGCATTGGCACCAGACAGTGCTATGCGGCCTGGAGACCGGCTAACCGCAAGCCATGGCGGAGCCGATTAACGCCCCGAAGGGGTCGGCCTCGGCCAAGGCCGGACGCAGTTTTTTGCCTTGCCCGGGGCATCAAAAATACATGATCTTTTCACTGCAACCGCAGTCCACCAACCTCGAGCAATCATCGTCTCATTGGCAGCATTACAATCTTGAATCTCCTGCATTATCATATTACAAGCTTTGAGCCCCACGATAATACCGTATCTTTATCTTCCCGACCGTCATGCAAACTCCGGAGATGTGGATGCAAAGACTCAGATGGCAGAGAACCCGCATGTCGATCGTCGTCTGCGTCGAAAACAGGATGCACATGGGCGAAAATGTGTGGTGTAGGAATGTTTCCGGGTCCAGTTTTCCGTACCGCCTGTATAACGCCACCCCATCGAACAACTGATACCCGATCTCGTAACAGAACGTCATCAAGGCCAGTCTCCGGCTTAAAAAGAACCACGCTAAGGCAGCGAAAAGACATCCCAGAGAGTTGTGCAGCACGATGAAATACAACTCCGTCGTCGTCCGCCCGTACTTCTCGCGGAACTCCATGTTGCGACAAAACAGATAGCCCAACACATACACCAGAGTGCACCCACACGCAAGACACGTGCCAACTTTTCCGACCAATATTGGCCCAAATGGCACTGTGGTTGTGGCACGGGCCAGAGGAGCTGCATCGTCATGTCCTTTGCCCGTAACTTCTGCTGTTGCTCCTCTGCTATCGCCTGGGTCATCACCTGCTTCATCTGTACGCTGATAAGCACCGTCGAAAATTGTTCCACCGTCGCCGGCGTCTTCTTCCTTTGGAGATAATCTCGAGTCAGATGCCGCTCGCTCCTGCGCATCTTCCAGTTCCCAGAACTCCCACCATGCTGATGACCGATCCCAACTACTACCGCCTTGCTGATGACCTTCTTTCTCACCCGCCGATGACGATGCCGACGGTGCAGATGAGTCACCTACAGATGAGTCGCCCCATAGCACGCCAACATTTCGGAACACGTCATGTGGCGATGCGAAACCGTTGTCGAACCGCGCCGCCGAATCCGAAACCTCCGTCGGGAAGTAGGGAAACAACACGTACGCCGCACTCTCAACCAGACGAAAAGCCATCACGAAGCTTCTGCTTGTCTAGGAGTTTAGTGTCTTCCGGCTTACGCCGCCAAAACAGACTCACGTACTGACAACATATAATCATGTATTGTCTAGCGACAACACAAGCTTCATGTACGTCACGCCCAGGATACGCGACATCCCATCTGCCACAACATCCAAATAATTTCTACTCAACGAATCTTGACTCTCACCGACTGAAATGAACCGATCATGATGACATGCGATCAGATGCTCAGCTCCAAAAACATCATTTCGACGTGCCAACGCTGTCGCTACACGAAGAACTCGTCCCCAAATACTACTTCACTTTCCTCAATAATCTGTGAAACTCCCGACACCACATCACATGCACTGATACCTGACCTGGACGAAAAAAATGAGCGAGCGACTTACTGCGTGAAATCCAACACGAACTGACTTGCATCGATATCCGGATGCTCATGCCAATGGAAGGCTTGTAGATTCTGTATGGATCCGCACTTTGCTTGTACTCGATCTCGTCAACAGAAAAATGACACGGAGAAAATTAAAAGTTTGACCAACATTACACTTACTTTTGCAAGGCAAGAATGCATTGCTCAATTACGCACTGCGAATGCGATGAATCTCACTGATCAATGCTCGAACACGTTGATTCACTGTCATCAGATCGCTGCGTGTGAGCATCACTATCATCCACAATCACCAAATTGAAAATCATCCACGGAATAACGCGAAGGATGTGAACTCACGTCTGCGAACCTCAAAATCTTCCGTACGCAAACAAACTAACACTACAGACTCAACGACGAGATAGAGGCTCACGACATCGCGCCACTATTCTAATGAATCTAACCGAGAATGCCCTGTCTGATCCTGCTGCCCTATCAATGATTGACTCGCTGACAACTCCCCATCCGATCTCAGAAAATTTTGCGCGGGATGCTTCGTTGAAACGTTGCCCTCCCCGCCGTCATGATAAATTCATAAACCCACGTGATGACTGCGTGACAATGACGTCGCTCGATTTTGTCAAAATTTCACGTCATAATCCCATGATTTTTCCACATCAAACCTGCTGCTCGCCATATACATCTTGCTACAATTTGATTTCTTCGTTAGCTATTGCACCTCAGACTTTCTCTCACGTTTTTTCTGGCTGTAGCCCGAGTTTCTTCTCACATGGTGTCGTCTCAGTGAAGAACACTTGCATCTTAAGAATTCCCGGAAATGCAGATCGACCAGCAGAATGATTTCTTTTCGACATGATGACACCACGGTGACGCAACAATTTCCATCGAAATCGCAGAATATGCGTCCGCGTTCGCGGGCCTGATGCTTCCAAGTGTCGATCACCCCACCGAGTGATCGTACTGTACAAACATCGACGTGCCACACCATCCCTTACACTGTGTGCACTCTCATCATCCATCCGTCCATCGATGTTCTAGATCCCTATCGTTATCCAGAAGTCCGACGTGCGTCTGTACACTATCGTACTCAGTGCGCGTGCACTCTGCAAACTTTTGCTACAACTACTCAATACGTGTACTGTGCAAATCAAAAACCTTTCTGACCTTGTGCACGCTGAAACGTTGTGTCAGAAAGTGGCGCCATCTCGATCCCCGCAGCCTGGTATCGAGATGGCGCCACCGCCCCGTTCTTGCGCCCCCGCACTTCCGCTGCTTCCCCTTGCGCCTCCTCCAAACCTCCCGCCGCACCAGCCTGTAAGCCTGCAGGGGCACCTGCATTCGCAACTGAAGGAGCGCCGCCCACGTCCTGCCCCTGAGCCGCCAGTTCCACCATCACTTTTGAACGCATTTCCGTCAACTTCTCGACGAGGTCTTGGCGCTCTTGCGCAGCAGAGTTTGTGCAGTAGCTTGCGCCGCCGCACTGTTTCTTCCACGCGTCCTCGTCCGTTAAACGCAGGTATCCTGAGTGAGTGTACGAAGATCGGCATGAACTCGAAACCAAGCATTTCAACACAGTTTGATCCGCGCCACACAATGAATGATGCCGACTACTGTACGTCGCAGCACCGAAGAACGTCGCGAAGTGACCTACGAGGAAACTTCCTTCTGACATGGCCACAGCGGGTGCGCATGAAAATTCTACAGTATGCGATTGATACAAATTTGACAATTCTGCGTGAAATACCGATGTTTTTGCCCGCGTCCTTCTCGCCCAGTATCGTCGATCACTCCAGAAACCCGCGCGGCGACCAGTATCGTCGACCAACCCAGTATCGTCGACCAATCAGATAGATGAAGAGGAAGTTGACAAAAGAGGCAGAAGAACACGTTATTCCACAAAGAGGCGATGATGAAATTGGAAGAAGATGTCAGAGGAACAAGAACCTCGAGAAGAAAAAGAGAATGATGGAGATCACCCGTAATAAGACGAAAAAGATGATGCAGAAGACGAGGAACAAGAAGAAGAAGACACGAATGACGGAAATAACCCGTAATAAGAAGATACAGACGATGATGAAGAAATTGGATGAAGATGAGGAACA
>JACLAC010023162.1_pt1 | contig 18818 bp, 11 predicted proteins | sample 8027881 | NCBI WGS metagenome assembly JACLAC01 (sample SAMN15725517, study PRJNA655200) | protist metagenome | isolation source: fluorescence activated cell sorting (FACS) single amplified genomes of... | place: Spain: Blaines Bay Microbial Observatory, Mediterranean Sea | collected 2016-01-19 | reverse complement strand
CGGCACAACACCAAATAAGAAGCCATTCGAAAATCTTCTAATTTCAACACACGATGGTCGATATGAGCAGAGCAGTGAGCTCTCTTTGATTGTCGTCAACGATCATGACGTAGATTTCATAATTATTTTAGTCGGATGTAAGAACTTTTGTCTCAATGCTGCCAGTTCGTAGATTCTCTTGCATGGATGGTTGCTCTTGGAGAGGAATATCTGCGGCCTCGGACCCAACCTTCAGAAAGGAGGCGAGTGCGGCGATGAGGACCTCGTATTGCTCACTCATTTCGAGAGGGCCAATCGACCGCCCACGCATTCCCAGAGATGCCGTCGAGTCAATTTTTTCGAGTGCTCCAATAAGATCCTTGTAGGATCGGACCAATTCCTTTGTCCGAGGGCCGTCTTCTCCGCCACGAACTAGAATTTGAGCGTTCTTGCGCACCGTGTCAAAGGGTGGTTCTCGGAGACGGGCCTTGACACCGATAAAGTCGTTGGCTTGAACATCGGGGAGGAGTTTTGTCGGAAGCTTCTCCTGGGTTCTTGCCAGAGCACGCAATGCAGTGGAACTTGCGACCTTGTTGGTAACGTCGGCGTGAGCAGATTCGACGAACCCAAATCTCGTCGACGATGATAGTGTTGCGGTACTGCTCAAGAGTGCCGTGGACGCCACCGTGCCACCAATCAAAGTCGTGAGCGTTCTTTGAACGGCTTCGCGTCTGGTGGTAGAACCTCTTTGGTCGATGATTGCCGATTGTTCCGCAAATGAGGCATGGTCGGTCGCCGTTTTGGTGGCCTCGTTGTGTCTGTTTCCACTTGGAAAAGACCAGCCTAGAGACGAATCTAGCAGACTAGATCCGACCAAAAGCAGTAGAAAATGAGCGAAGGAAGTAGCAAGAACTTTCATTTTGTATTGTAGGGTAGTAGGTCTTTCTGATTCGATGCTATATTCCATAATTTGATTGACACAACTGTATTTCGCATGCTCGTTTTCTGATTGAACAATCCTTTTTTGATTGATTGCCGATGACATCACTCCGTCGATTTATTTGGGGGATTATCAAAAACACTTTGGAGGATTTTGCAAATTGCAAACAATTTAGAATGAATTTCAAGCGTGACTTGGATGAGGGCTGTTTCCATTCCCATCACGAAACAATGTTATAGAAAGAAAGAGCGCGACCAATGAGACGATGTGAAAGCCCTCGGAGTTGAACATAACTATGTATGGATTTTGAGGAGAACTGCAAGAACAAATGCATGCGTGTAATAATTAAGGCCATGAAAAAACAAAATACCATCTGTCCAAGCCAAACGAGAAGAACGTAGTGTCAAAAAGACGTGGAAGTTGAACCACGGTGTTGTTTCTACAAGGAAGATTTTGACAGTACAACCAAAAAGAAAGCCATCTGCAGCGACATCTGGAAAATGGGACACATACCCTTGTTTTGGGCTGTCTGCTTTGTCACGTAAATATCGGTTGCAGACATCCAAATCTGAATCAGCATCGATTGCTTCCGTCAGAAACAGAACCAAATCTGAATCAGCATCGATTGCTTCCGTCAGAAACAGAACCAATGCAAAAGAAGAACATGCTGTAATTCTTCGACCTTCCTTTCTTCTTCTGCTACTCAAATCATTCTTCTAGTTCATGGAATAGATCATTTGTCAGGGGCTTCATAGCTAGATCCCTATCGCAGCCAACAACACTGCCATCAAGTGAGCCGTTCCAATCCTCGAGAAGCAACCGATGTGGCATCTAAACTTGTTTTGAAGCCAATCTATCGTTAGCCCATCGTGGGAAGCCATAAACTTTCAAAGGAAGCGTGTGCAATATGGAGAATTCGCTGCGGAATCACGCTCTCGTTCAGCAGCAGAATCATCAGAAGCAACTGACGAGAGAAGAATATCATCGCAACAATGGAATAGCAAGACCGCCTTCTGTGAGTGGTGCGTCCGCTTCCTCTTCTCATTACGGGGCAAACAGCTCCAACGCCAATAGCAACAGGAGTCGCAAAAGTGGAAGCAGCAAAAGCGGCAAAATAAGCAACAAAAGTAGCAAGAGTGCAAAGAGTGGCAAAGGAAGCAACAGTTCCGGAACTAGCAGTAGTCGCAGAAGTAGAAGTACTAGGAGTGGAGAAGCTAGTGATGAAGCCGTGCAGGGATTCTCTGAATCAAACTCACATCACAGACATCACGCACAACATCAACACCAACAGTATTATTACCAACAACAACAGAAATATCCTCAGCATCAACAGTACTACAGGGGCGGTAATATAAATGGACAGCAACAACTTTACGATCAGTATGGATACCCAGTTTATCGAGACAGCGTTAACAGCTCTCAGCAGTCATCTTCTCACCATCACGTTTACATAGATCAACAAGCATATGGAGGATATGCGCCGGGAGGATCTACTGCCGACGCATCATCTACTGGTCAAAGCCATTACTCGAATATTTTGGGTTCTATCAGTGGGTCTGTACTGAGCAATCAGACCATGGAAGAAGCCTATCGAAGAGTAGGAATGCGGCTTAGCATGAGTGCACACGGTGGTGATAGCGATGTATCACGATCACGAAAAGCGCCTTCCGGAACTGGATTTGCTTCGCCTGCTTCTCCTTTTAGACCCTTCAAGGAAGTTTTGCAACAAGTGATAAGAGACCGAGAGAAGGAGGATGTATCGAGTAGAAGCAGTGGCAGTGGTAGCAAGAAACATGCCAAAGGAAATCTCATCCGAAAGATGACATTGCATGCGAATGATCTATACCGGCATTGGCACAAAGAGCATTCAAAAATTCATCCGAATCCCCAACGTCGACGAAGGAAAAGCAGTGGCGGGGGTAGTAACAGCAGACCATCCTCGCGGTCAAGCAAAACAGAACGTTCCAGTAGCCGAGAAGAACTATCTCCGCACCAACGACTGGCTCAAATGACTCTCCGAGATGGCGGTCCAATCCACGGCCACAGCAATATGCTGTCGTCGTCTTCCAAAAAACAAACCGGTTCACTCTCGGCGGTCATTGAATCTGCTTCGCAGAATTCAAGCACCGCTACGCGTTCAACTGCTGCAAACAGTCGCAAAACAGAAAAGAGTCGAGCTTCTTCCACAATTGCAACAGAAAATTCCGTGGGAACAAAAAATTCCTTTCGAAGCTTTGGCACAATCCCTCCGAGAGGAAGTTGCTTGACACAACCTTCGGAAGGTGTTGCCAATGACGATCTTTGTGATAACGTGGAAGGGAATCTTATCGTATATGAAAACGACGTACTTCATATTCCACGGAAACAAGTTTGTGTACTGACTCGTGGCAAGATACCCAAGGGGACTCCGTCCTCTGACTTTCGAGTGATTTCTCTTCTCGGGCAGGGAACGTTTGCACAAGTCTTTCGCTGTTTGCACGTCCAGACAGGCCAGCATGTGGCTGTTAAGATTGTGAAAAACAAACCTGCCTACACTCGACAAGCCGCAGTGGAAATCGATGTCATTCGTGCACTGACGACCACTTCCAATGAAAGAACAAACAACGTTGGTGAGGCGAACAAGATTTCTACCAATGACTACATGATTGATATGGTGTGCTATTTCTTGTACAAAGATCATTTGTGTTTGGTTTTTGAACTTTTGGGGTTGAATTTATATGAAGTCTTGAAGAAACGCCAATTCCGAGGGCTGCCTTTGTCTGTCACACAAACGCTTGTGCGTCAGGCTGTGCTGGGTGCCAGAACACTTGCAAAACGGAGTATTGTTCACTGCGATTTGAAACCCGAAAATATTCTCTTAGTGGATGAGGATGATTCGGAGTCAGTAATGAGCGCTGGAGAAAGCAAGAGGCTGCACTCATCGCCGTCTTCGTCAAGCTCCAATGGCAAAAAGCAGGGCGATTCACAAAAATTACCAGCACAATCGAATGCCGAGAATGATTCAACAGGGGGAAGCAATCACACTCAATCAAGTGCCAGCGGTGGTGCGAATTCAAAGATAAATCAACAGGAGGACAAGACGCAAGCAGGGCGGACGCATTTGAGTGGTAATAGTAGCAGCACATCGGTAACAGACAATACGGCGAAACACAAGGAGCGGGAGCAAGAAGAAGAACAACGAAAGGCAAAGAACGATCCTACGACACGAGATATGGACAGTATGAAAACATCGTTCGGATCACCCATGGAGTCGACGATAGCAACCAATGAAACGGAAGCAAATCCTGCAACAAGTAATCAAATCAAGTTGATCGATTTCGGTTCAGCTTGCTTTGAAGGACAAATGTCTCATACGTATATTCAGTCGCGCTTCTATCGCAGCCCGGAGGTGCTGTTAGGATTAGCCTACGATTCTGCCATTGATATGTGGTCGTTGGGTTGCGTTGCAGCCGAGCTCTTTTTGGGACTACCAATATTACCAGGAGTTCACGAACACGACCAATTGTTTCGTATAATTGAAATGTTTGGTGAAACACCAGATTGGATGCTCGATCAAGGGACCAAATCCAACAAATATTTCGTTAAATATTTTCCTGCCCCAAGCCCAGCGCCTGAGACGACAGTTCAGGCCTCATTGACAACGCCAGAAGGACGATCTGGATCTACAGAAACGCCTCCGAGTCGATTGCCGCAATGGAGAATCAAAACGCAGGCCGAGTATATTGCTTCGCTATCCCATAGCGATATCGAAAAGAAGGGAGGTAAAGCAAAGCTTCAAAAGCAGCCGGGAAGTCGCTATTTTCGGCGAAAAATCCTCTCCGATATTATTTTGCACGAGGGTCAAAGTGGTAAACAAGAGGACCCACGCCTATTGAAATCTTTCGTTCATTTTCTTTACGGTAAGTTGTGTTCCAGATTATATTTTCTAGGTTGGATGCAAGAACAAAAAGAACTAAACTATTCCATTTCTACTTTTCAATTACTACAGGAATTTTGGACCCAGATCCTTGGAAACGATGGACAGCATTCCAAGTCGCAAGCCATCCATTTTTCACTGGTGCCGAAATGCAGGAAAACGTTGACAAATCAAACATCAAGGATCACAACCATGCAAATAGACTATTTAATGTGTATTGGGAGGCACCTTCTGATCCGTCAATTTACCGCCGAAAATTATTGAATGTTCAAAAGACCCGAGAAAAGCAGCAAGCAGCGAGGCGTGGATTCAATCGAGGCCATGGTCTCAGTCGCTCGCGATCAGCCAGTCCATCCAGTCAAGATCCCGTTCGAGACGCATTTTCCAACAACAATCAGACTGATGATTTGCAAACTTCAATTAGTAGTACGGATGAAGCAACAGCTCAATCGCGAGCACACCTTCATCAGGGCTCATACCAAGGACCTTTCAATGTGTCATCTAGTATGACTAATGTCGGAACTAATCAAGGTATTCAGTTATTGGGATCGAGTGCTGGTGGCCACCTTGGTTTGTCTGGTCCACTGAGTTTTTCTGGATCTCTTGTTTTACCAGGGTCTTTCAACGAAGTTGATTTTGCTCTAGCTCTACATCGACCTGGAGTTGTTCCCATGGGTGATTCGGTAGCAACATCTACCACCTCGACAACATCGTTGAGTTCAGGAAACAATAGTCGATCAACGTATAACCAAAGCAACAGCCAAATGAGTCAACCTGGATCATATGGTACGCACCAGGCGCTGAATTACAATATATTTACAACTGGAAGTGCTCCAAGAACTAGCCGCTCTCTCAACGAAGGCGAACTTGCCCCTATCGATTCAACGGCTGTTCCGACTCTTATTGACTCTCGCCTCCAACAAGCTGTATACTCTTCAAGTGAAGAAACTGGATTACCAGGACAACCAGCTGAATTCGAACCTCACGTCGAATCTAGCGTTGATCTTCCACCCAAATCTCAAGAAGAAAGTAGTTCTGATACATCTGCATCTGCGATGAAGGCCCCCAACGATGATGACGCACATCAATTACCAGAGAAAACAGAGGACGCAACACCGTCAACAGCGACCGAAGATAAACCGGCTCCTTCATCCACTCCAAGTTCTACAACAATTCCTGCACCAACGAATCAAAACATGGATGCCTACGGCAGCCCGCAGCTATATCAACATCAGATTGCAGCGATGCAACAACAGTTCCAACAACAACAATTGCTTTTGCAGCAACAACAAGCAGCTCTAGCTTTGCAACAGGAGCAATTACGAGTTTATTATTCAAATATATCAAATGCTACCGCAATGAATGTCAACCAATTTGGTTTCCCGGGTACTCCAGCTACTGCAATGAACACACAACAATATGCTATGGCGAGTGGCACCACTACGCCAGTTCCTACGGTCTCGAATGTCGCTGGTGTAACCTCACAACAGTTCGGTATGTTAGGTACTCAGCCCGCCACTACCGATTCAATGAAGGTTCAACAATTTAGCATTCCGGGTGCTCCAGCTACTCCTGCTGCGACGACAAATACGCAGCAATTCGGTATGGCAGGTGTTGCTCCGTCTCCGACTGTGAATGCGCAGCCGTTTGTGATGACAGGCACTCCTGCTGCCCCTATCACTTCTCCACAATTCGGTATTCCTAGCAATGCACCTACTGCCGCTCAACCTGCAACTTTGAACCCTCAACAATATGGTCTTGCAGGTACCGCTGCCCCTGTTCCGGCTGGTGGTTATTATCTGGTAACAAGTCCTGATGTAAGTCAAATGATTTTGCCACCAAACCACGGCGTTGGCATTCCCATGCCCATGGCGGGGCCACTATCAGGAGTAGCACCTATACACAATATATTAGCGGGGCAAATCCACGCATTGCCGACGGGCTTTGGCACCGCAGGGTTGCCCTCCGTAGGAGTCGCTCCGGGTGCTACTGTTTCTGGAATATCAGGGATGCAGGCCATACAAGCAGGTAATATGATTGTGCGCCCTGGAAGCGTGCCAGGTGCAGCTATGCCAAACAACTCGAGTCCTAGTCCCGGGGGGAAGTATGGCAACAACAACAAGAATCAACACCGCCATCACCAGTCATAGATAATAGGTAGTCAAAAGCAAGAATTCCTTTTGCTCGCAATCATGAGCGTACGTGAAATGAATAAGATTTGTAACCTATATTAATTTCTACAAAATTATTCAATAGTTGGATTGGCATTCTCTCTAGTGTTCGAGTGTAGAGGTTAATTCTTGTAGCGTTTGTCCCTATCAGAAAATTTATCGTCTGTATGACGTCGGGTTCAGCATTTTTTCTTTTCCAGGTTGGCGCGCCAAAACAAATCCGGATTCTCTCTTTGGTTTGCATTCCTTTGGGCTTTCAGCTTGCAACTATCTATCCTACTTACAGAGGTCTCTCCGTTCACCGCCTAGCCATCAGGTATAACACAACAGAGACATGAAACACTGTTAGAGATCAAAGATGCATCGAATATTTCAATCGCGCCGAAAACTGACGGCTTCGATAGCATCAGCAACAAAGGCAGAGGACGAACTTCGTGAATCATCATCGTCAACGGTTTCGTCATCAACCGGGGAGGGGAACTCAAATGGACGAAAACGGCCATTCGGAGATGCAATCTCTGGTAACAGTGACGTCGATATGAATACCGAGCAAAGGATTGAGGCAGTAGAATGTGATAGCGATGCCCCAGGGCCCTTATCTTCGCCACCTCACAAAAGAGCAGCCACCCTTTGTTCTCCAGAAGCAACAAAACCTACTTCCGAAACAATATCTACAACAACAATGGAAGAATTGGCTTCTTCCACAACTGATTCTTCTGTCATACAAACTCACCGGATTGCATCTATTACTCCTACCAACGACAAAGAGATTTCTACTTCCAATGACGAAACATGCACCAATAGTCCACCACAAGCGCTTCCCGAAGCCGCCTTGTCAGCGCGTAGTGTAGCCAATGCTCTCAGTCCCGATCGAACAACAATGGCTATTGATCTAACGACACCATCACCAACACAAACTGATACTCTGCATTCATCCATATTGCCTATATCGATTCATTCGGGAACTAGTGAAAGTAATTCCATAGACCAAGGCGGCGCAAATCAACCAGACGAGGATGGCGAAATCGAAATCATCCCACCAGCAAGCGTAAATCCAACAACAACACAAACAACTGCCATGGAAATGGTCAACGATGCAATATCTACCGAAGAAAGTGGAACAGTAGCAGAAAATGAAGAGATCCAAGTCGTTTCCTCTACCACGATCAATCCAAACATTCAATATCCGCACAAGAGAATCGATTGCGGCGTCTTTAGTTTCACTGCGGATCCAATCAAGTTTTGTGAAAAGTGCTTTTGTCTCGTCTGTGATATGCCAGCCAAAGAATGCAAGCAATGGGAAGAGCACTCCAGTGCCAAATGCCGACCAGCGAAAGAGAAGGGCGACGACGAAATGACCGATGATGAAGGATACGATGTGACGGACGAGATTCTTTTGGAATCCCCCTCGACCACTGCCAGAAATTACTATAATCGCAACGCACCAGAAGAACCACAAGGGGCAGAAGATCATGTTGAACATAGGCGGCAGCGAGTATCTCGGTCGCCCAACAACGACAGCAAGCTTCGAATTATCGACGTTTTGGGAATGAAGCTGAGAACAAGATTAATGATATCGGAGGGTCCTCGTACTTCTATAGAAGAAATAAATTCTACGAGTGGGAGCAACAACACGAAGAAAAAGAAGGGTGGAAAATCGAATAGAATTGCACAAAGGAATCCTATGGAGGGTGATATTCCACAATTGGGGCTGCACTCGGCCTTTTTCGTGGAGGGAATCAAGATTGGGTGGCCATTTCCAGCCATTATGCTTCCCCAGCGACAAATGGCCATGCACATCATCAAGGGACTCAAGCGAAGGTTGCATGTGGTCGTAGAAAGTCCAACGGGTACTGGAAAGTCAGTAGCTATCTTGTGCTCTGTGTTAGCATGGCAACGATACCACGTACAAACCAATGCTACTACCGAAACACGCACAATGGATGACGACATGGAGGAAGACGATCGATTTCCAAAAATCATCTATTGCTCCAGAACTCATTCGCAGGTCACTCAAATGGTATCAAGTTTGCAAAAGACGCCCTATCGCCCAACAATGACGATATTGGGCAGTCGTAAGCGAATGTGCATTCACAAAAAACTTACGGGAGAAAATGCCAAAACGAACAAGATGCCCTTGAATCAAGCATGTCAGATTCGACGAATGAATACGGATTCCGATCGCAAACGGCGCATAAAAGACCAAGAATACAATGACAATGCACCGGCACCATATCGAGAACATAATGGAGATGATATGGGTGAAAATGACGGCGGAGAGGTAGACAATCTAAGCAATGACGATGATGTCGAAGGCGAAAAACCCAGAAAACCAAACGCGACGTGCCCGCACCATCGTCAGCTCACATCGGATCAGACAATCGACATGACGGTCAAACGATTTATGGGAGGTCATCGGCTTCGTGACAACGGGGGTGGATGTTGCGGAAATTCAACGGGGGTAGGAGGCGAAGAAAGTGCTTTTGGAGTACACGACATGGAAGATTTGATTGAATTCGGCAGGAATCCCTTCAAGGAAGAAAACATTGCAGTGTATCGTGGAAACAATGGAAAATTTGGCTTTTTGATCAATAACAACATGGATGAGAAGGGCGAAACCACAAGGGGTTGTAACGTGGTGTCGCTCGTGAAGGGTGGTGCGGCTGCTTTTGAGGCAAGATTGCAAGACGGGGACAAAATCTTGAAGATTAACGGAAAAGACGTCCGGACCTGGAACAAGAGAAAAGTAGTAGATATCCTAAGCCAGACCCCAAGGAATCAGCCCGCTCGGTTGGTCGTCATGCGAAAATCCTCCGATACACCCGAGCTACTTGATCCAGAAAAGGACTCAGTGGGAGTTGAAGAGGAAGAAAATGCAACCGAGGTCTATTCGGAGAGTTCGGTTTGTCCATACTACCTTTCTCGTGCTATCCAAACGCATGCCGAATTGACCTTTGCTCCATACAATTATATTTTGGATCCTGGAATTCGTCGGGTCATGAACATCAGTCTAAAAAATGCTGTTGTGGTTCTTGACGAGGCTCACAACGTCGAATCGACACTATGCGAGGGCGGCTCAGGCAAATATGGTGAAATCGATCTTTGTCAATTGGTTTGTACATTGGGAGGCTATGCTCGCCGAACTATGCATACAGGAAATATTACTTTGATCAATCAACAAGTCGACGTTGACACTGCGAAGGTCGCTCATGATCTACTTCTGTTTGTAGAAAAGATCATTTTGCATCTGAAAGCATTACGCGAAAAATTTGCAAACAGCCCAGGTCGAACAAAATTGGAAGATGATTATCGGAAATATCACAATACTCCCGACAATCATGAAATAGAGCTGTCCTACGATGGGCCAACGGGATATGGAATCAAAGGAGAGGCAGTGGGTTGCCAACCATTTCTAACACAACTAGGCGTTTCAAACGACCAATGTGAACGATTGCTTGAGTACGCTCTGAGTATGGAACAGAAACTTTTTGGAGGTAAATCGGATGACGACAATACAAAGCAGTCAGGCAATGTCGTTGGCGAATCCTCAAATGTCCTTACGATATTGGTGGAGCTATTATCGAAACTTCTTACTGGTGAGTTGTGATGAAATATTCAAATGTGATTGTATCGCCAGGAACACTCTAATATTTTTATTTTTATTTTTTGCAGCTACCGAAAATGCTGAGCATTATTATATAGCTTGCGTTGTTCAAGGTACGTGTTGTATTTGATTTTTTCCAAAGTGTAATGAACTTCCAAATCTAGTCGCTTTGAGCACACTCTAACCCTATTACATTTTTTTCTGTGATTTCTATTATTAGCCAATGGCAATCTAGAACATGCGCTTGGAATCGAAGACGAATTTGCCAACAATAGAAGGACAGAATCTCGTCGTTTCAAAAAGAAGCCCCGAAAGATCCCATTCCTGAGTCCTCGAACGCCAGCACATCCGAATCTACCAATCCCCCTTTGCCAACACAACGGATGCAATCCCACCCACAACCTTTTCGGTGACGGTATTCGACATGGAGAATATTGCAATGGTTCTACACCATCCTGGGAATGCCATTTAGTGCTTCGTCTACTTTCTCCCGGGTTACTCATGCGAGATTTATCCCAACAATGTCGTTCCGTGATATTGGCAAGCGGTTCCTTGGCTCCTCTACCAAGCGTTTGTGCCGAGTTGAATCTTTTTGGAAACGATTCAAAATCGACAAACACTAGCCAGAAGAGCGTCATCACAGGGAATACTCTTCCCACAATATCGGAATCAATGTTGGATGCTATAGCTTCGGGATTCGGGAAAAAATTATACACAAATCGACTTCAGACGACTCCAAAGCCGCTGGAGGCGAACCATGTCATCAATTTGCAAAAGCAACTGCTTGCTGTGAGCATCGGTCACTTTCCCAATGGCGAAAAGCTCACTGTATCCTACAGCAACTATCACAACAATCCATCCTTCTTGCCTAAATTTGGCCACGCAGTTGCCTCCGTCATCGAAGGTGTTCCCAAAGGCGGCTGCTTGGTGTTCTTTCCGTCGTATTCGTTTCTCAAAAAGTGTGTCTCGTGTTGGAATCAAGACTCCAACGACAGCAGTAACTCTTTCAACAGGGGTAGAAATCGACACTTTGCCAATAACAACAACAGAAATGACAATCATTTCATTTGGGAGCGATTTTTGCGAAGCAAGGGAAAGGTCATTGTCGAACCAACGGGAGGACAAGAAGAATTCGAGGCCGCGCGAGACGAATACAAGGAAACTATTCAGACAACCGGAAGCTGTATACTATTGGCAGTCTTCCGCGGCAAAATGTCCGAAGGTATTAGCTTTGACGACGAAAATTCTAGAGCCGTGATTTGCATTGGTATGCCGCTGCCCAACTGGACAGACCGAAGTGTCAAGGCCAAGCAGGCTTACAACGACGAACAGCGCAAGTTACGAAAAAAGACGTGTCTGCTTCCTGGACGAGATTTTTATGCCCAACAGGCCTATCGAGCCATTGCTCAGGCACTGGGCCGTTGCATTCGCCACGGAGCCGATTACGGGACGGTGATTTTGATGGATTCGAGACATTGTTGGGATGGAAGCCCCTCTGTCGGTGGAGTTTGCCGCGCACATTCCAACCTTCCAAAATGGATGCGAGGAGCTGTCCATACCCTTTCGATGGAACGCGAAGATCGCCGTGTGATGATGCGCAATGGCCAGCAGCAACAGAATCAGCCCAGGATGATCTATGGTGGCTACGCCGGTCTCAAGAAAGAGATGCGCCAGTTCTTTGCCAAAGCTCCCATTGCCTCGCAAGAAGTCCGTGACAAATGGAAGGGTGACAGAGAAAGAGCGCTTGCTTCTTCTTCTAGAAACTCGAACGTCGTCTTTCATCGCGATACCGGGAACTGGACAACTGTTTGAGAATCATCATCAGCTGGGAGAAATAATGGTGGCGATTCGAAATAGAAACACAGAAACGCAAGTCGAGCATACAAATATGATCAGCATTGTCTTATTTGACGATAATCAATCTAATGAAACATCTAATACTTCCATTATGTATAGCATTGATTGTTTCTGCTAGAATTGTTCCAAAAGTGTCGAACTGGAGCATTCGAAACAGAATTGTGAGAAGACCAGGTCGTTCTAATTTTGTGCAGTCTCTCGCAAGAAGCTCCCCCGCCTCGTCAAGCCCAAAAGAAGAACACCGTTGAAATAGTACAAAACACGTGTCTACGGCTGGATCGGGATCGGACTGCCTCGCTCGGGTGATGCGCGGGCTGGTGATTGGAGTCGCAGAGAGTAGTCGTCCTTGGTCGGCGGAAACAGCGCACGACCAGCACACGAGACCAAAGCCGTACAAGATTTACCTACCGGATAGTAAATTAAAATCGCGCCGTCATTCTCGACTGAATCCGAACGAACTTTGATGAAGCAAACGAAACATTCCGATTTGCTTGTACAGTACACCTGCTTCAACAGCAACGACATCAATAAGTTCGACCAGTGCCTCAACAACAATTGTTGACCATCTCGGAATTCTGGATTCGCATCGTATCATCCGATAGACCTACTGAAATCAGAACGGAGTTTGAATAAATTTATTCGATCCATTTTGAAATCATCAAACAATACAAATACTGTTTACCATCAAAACAATCATCAATCTACTCGACAGCGGAAGTCTACTAGAATCCTTTGCGGCGAGTTTGAAACGAAGTAAATTGAATTTTTCTTGGATATAACTGTTATTGAATCAAGTTGAAATATGTCTGATCATCAAATGTCGAGCATGGACGTCGATGCGCCAAGTGGGTCAAACAAGGGACTCCTCAGCAAGATGTTCGCCTCCTGTGCGCCAGATCCACGAGGATCCGTCCACAGAGCATGGGGGGTCAGTTTGCTTTTTGTTGTTTTGTATTTCTCCCTTTCTATCTTTGAGAGTAAGTCATGCTGTTGCTACTCTGTTGAAAACGGCACCTTTCCGTTCTATTCTATGTCATTGGAAAGAGGTATCTGAGTAAGGTAATCATGCCCCCGTTCTCATTCGGCCTTTTTCTTTTCTTGATCCTGCTCTTCTTGAATACTCCGAATCGAAACCTGTGTTGGATATCATTTGCAGTGGTGAGCTTGCAAAAGTCCGAAGATTCATCCGTCGCTCTCATCGTTGCTGCTGTATGGACTGGATTGATACACTTGGGGCTTGGTGTCCTTGGTACCTTCGTCCTCAAGCGATTTCCTACTTCCTTTTCGGTTGGATTCTTTTTGGGTGTCCTCGTGGTCTTGGCCAACCAAAACATTATTTTGTACGCCTCCTTTCACAAATACGTGCAGGGAAGCAATGCGGCGAACCAAGTCTTTGCGTCTTTGGGATTCGTCCTTTTTGCCGTTTTGACGTTCATGTCGCTGCTTTTGGTGCAGTTCAAGAATGATGTCATCATAACTCCCATGGATGGTAGTAGCGTTGGGGAAGATTCAAGCCCTGCGTAATCATGCAATCCTTTGCATCTTCGGTAGAGGAAGGCGAGCCGGGAACTCTTCGTATGCTGATCTTCCCATAGGAGATGCTTTTAGTCAATGGAAACCAACAAGTTGTAATATAATTTAAAGATCATGTTGATCAATGAAACCCAGCAAAATACTAGCTTTACTTTTGTGCCACTGAATTGAGAGTTGCAATAGCGACAGTGGACGACCGATTGCCTTCAAAGGAAATCCAGTCACAACAATTTTAAAATATATTCTCTAGTTTCCTGTAGATACAAGCCCAGTAGTTTGGTTTGACTACGAGCTACAGCTAGTTGAACTCTTTCTACTAGTAGAGTAGTTTGTTGAGCCATGAGATTCTTGAAGAAAACATCTTTTGAAAATAAATCTGCACGACATCGTTCTGATACCAGAACGGGCTATTTGGCAATCGTGTTGCGTTCTGCTTCTATTGAATCACTTTCTTAAACTTCTTTGTTACAATACACAATTATTGTGTTTCAGTTTACTCGAATTTTCCCAAAATGTCGGACTCTCGGAACAAAAATGCTTCCTCGTCGCCAAGCTTGATCTTGGTTCCTCCGTATTCTGGAAGGAGAACCTTGTCACCAGGTGCCAGTGTGGTGGCGTGCATGGTTCCGGTCACATCCATTTGTCCAGGGCCAACAGCGACGATTTCTCCTTCGTTGGGGTCCTTGGTAGAATCGGTGGGGAGAATAATTCCACTGGCGGTCGTGGTCTCCTTGGGAGCACGCTTGACCAAGACGCGGTCGGCGAGGGGCTGGAATTTGCGAAGAACGGCCTGTCGATATCGATGTTGTCAAATTGTCGCATGTTTTGATGTTGTTGCATTGTTTTTGTTTCGGCGAATGATTCGAAAACGAAATCAGTGATGGAATCGGGAGAACATCAGAGTCGGTGTTGTTATTTTCGATTGCAATCAAAATAGATTTTGGAAACGGTTCGTGCAATTCAAGATGCAATCACATAGTGGAATTTCATTTAATTGGAATGAATAGATTTAGCAAGTTCATTCGTTCGCAGTTCATTATACAAGTGATGGTTCGGAAGTCCAGGGCGTTATTTTCGAGTGAATTGTTGGTTTGTGTTTGTTTTGGTTCAAGTAGGTTGTTGTTTTCATTCAAAGCAAACAGAGAATGCGAGAAAGAAGAATCCATCGTGAGAATTGATACTGGTTACGAAAAAGCAAATATTCTAAAGCTTGATATCCTGCAAGATATGGGTCAAGCTGCAACGAAAGCATGCTGCAAACGGAACACCTGGTCGGTGGATGAAAACCAACCGTCCTCTACTACCATCTCTCGTCAGAAGATGTGTAATTGCTCGTTTGATACGATATATACTTCACTTACACGTGTGCGGAACATGATAGAAATATAGAGTTGAAAGGGTTTGGGAGGATTTGTGTTTAACGTTGTGTCAATCAATTCCTTGGTCGGATGAAGAATCAGCAGAGGGGTGAGAAAGAAATTTCTCGGGTCTCGAAAAATCAGAACCAAGAGACATGTGGATCGAATTTTACTGGTGGATTTTGCGGCTGGGATTCGGTCTTCGAATTTCTTCGAAGTCTCATCATCCAATCTCGTTGTTGTTGCTGAACACCGTACAACTGACAGACGTTTATTTTTTGGATAATGTTGTAATTTGAAGGAGGGGGTAAGAAAATTCCCCCTTTCAAAATCACTCACTTTTGTAGACGCGTGACGCGCTCAAAATCACGATTCAACGGCTCGATTCCAAACTATTTTCGGGTTTTCGTTTGAAGGAAACGCTTGGCAACAAATTTTTCATATCCTTTGCAGGACTCGGATCCAAGTTGGCATCGTTCTGTTATAGGAAACGAGAACGAACTAGCGGTCGGCCATGGATGATCTTTCATTGCAAACAATACCTTGTGTGCTTGCCTTTGCGCCTATAGAAACACGATAAAGCACAGAATTGAAAAGAAATCCATCATCACCATGACCGACTTTGCCTCCATGCAAATCTGGAACGAGAAGGCTGCTACCCGCGCCGACCGAATTCAATTGTACGAAGAAGATTCCTCGGTGGATGATTCCATGTTGAGTTCCATCGAGCCTCGAAGGATGCGCCGAAACATTCCAAACAAAAAGCCAGTCAAGTCCGTAAGGGTGTCCTCCTACCCTTCTTCCGATGAAGAGAGCGAGACGGATGATCTTAGCAAAAATCCCTTTGTGGAAGATGACCTAAGCCAGAACCCTTTCAGTGACAAGCGCCACACCAAGATTGCCGACGACGATCTCAGCAAGAATCCATTCAGTGGCAAAAAGGCAACCTCCAATCCATTTGGAGACGATTCGGTCAATGAAAGAGCTGTCTCGGAGAGCGACGAATCGTCGGATGAGGAGCCACTACCCCTATCGATGTACCTCGAAGAAAACAGAGATACAAGAGCGTCGAATCCATTTGGAGATGAGGAGGACAGTAGCGATGATGATGATGATGATGATGACGATGATATCATCGAATCTTCCAAGCGTCTTCTTCGAAGTGCCGATCAGCGCATCCAGTACCAGCATCAAAAGGACGAGATTATGTCACTAAAGGAGAAGATGAAGCGAATGGAAGACCAGGCGGAAGCCATGGCAGAGCAGTTGCGCCGCGCCATCGAAACCAAGTGTGATTTGGTCTTGGCACAAAATGAAATGGAACGCAATCACGAACAGACCCAGATTGCGAAGGAGGCCGAAATCAAGGATTTGCGTTTGTACATTCAGGAAATTCTCGAATCTCAAGCCAATTCGGAACTCAATTTTATGAACGAGATTGCTTCTTTAGCCAGAACAGTGGAAAATAACAAGGCGAAACACGCCAAGCTCATCGAACACAAGGATTTCAAGATTACGCAGCTGGAAAACAAAATCGAAACTATGAAAGTATCTGCCAGTAACTCGGAGTCTTTCCACAAGCGATTCGGCAAAAACAATATGATCATTGACCTATCGAATGAGTAAGGCATACTAGGTACAACGTGGTACCACATCGTGATATACATGTATTTTTTTAATTAAATTTGCTTTCAAAACGAGTAATAAGGATGAACAAGCCAATCATTCTTGCAAGATTGAAATAATACCAGATACCAGTGATTTATAGCTTGATGTCGTACGCATGCTGAATGGGGTTCCTATATAAAAATGTGATCGATGACGCATGCTGGTTGGGGTTGCTAGATTAAAAAAAGTGTCGATGACGCATGTATGGGGTTCCTAGCTGAAAAAGAATAAAAGTTTGAGGTTCCTAATTGAAAAAATAAAGTAATTAACACCGCATAGAGAACGCATATTCATTGTTTCGGGTGTATTAACAATGTGAAAATAAGAGCTCAATGACTCATGATTGAGGTTCCTAATTGAAAAGTTGTGTGAACATATATGGAATCGAGCATTAACAATGTTTTGAATGAAATCAGTCCCGATGTTTAAATCTGGGGGTTCGACGTGAACAACGCTCAGTGTTCCTATGTAACCCTAACCCTATTTTGGTCATAACCCTAAGGTTATGTTGGATCCTAAGTTCAAGTCCTAAAGGTACTTGATTAGTCTTAAGCTAATTCCTTCTCTGAGAAGCTCTTTGGCTCCTTCAGATCGGAAATCCTATTAGCACACAATTTCATTTCAGCGTAGTTCATACTGAATTCAGTCGCAAATCGTTGAAATTTTTTTTGCTCTTTCTTTCTCTTTTTTCTACAGGTTTTCCAGTACGTTTTCTACGTACAATTCTATTCCCAAGATTCACCATGTCCGCAGCCGTCTCTCGTCTCCAAGCATCGAAGCAACCTCCTTTTCCTCTCAAGCCCGTGTTTGATGAACATGACTATCCTACCAAACGTCTTCAGCACCGCAGCACCACTGCTACCGGTCAGCTCGACGTTCGTAAGATGGACCTTGCTTTCTGCCCGGATCCGTCCGACAAGGAACGTCTTGTCACAGTCCTAGACGACTACAAGGATGCCTGTGACGTCGATCTTCTCAACTATCAAGATTTTGATCTTCACAGACATGCTGTCGACGTTCTCGGCAAGGATCTTCGCATGGTTTGGAACGATAAGCTTCAAGCCGTCGCTGTCGCGGCGCTCTGGTTTTCAACCGTGATATGTTCCTCAATATCCCCCTCGTTGCGGATATTCTTACATTAACACAACATCGACAAGCTCTGGTTAACAAGCGTTTGCTTCGTGCCAATTCTCGTCGTTCTTCTCACGACTTTCGCGTTGGCGAAATGGTCTTTGTCAATCACTACAATCTCCGTGCGAACAAACTTGAGAAAATTCGCACTGGTCCCTATCCTATCATTCAAGTACACACAAATAACACTGTCACCTTACAACGAGGACAAGTTCATGAAAGAATCAACATTCGTCGCTTGACTCCTTCTCAAATTCCTAATCCAGCTCAAGCAGCTCCAGTTCTTCAAGCTCCTCCTTGATTCCTCATTGTGAGGGAGAGTGAACAACGCTCAGTGTTCCTATGTAACCCTAACCCTATTTTGGTCATAACCCTAAGGTTATGTTGGATCCTAAGTTCAAGTCCTAAAGGTACTTGATTAGTCTTAAGCTAATTCCTTCTCTGAGAAGCTCTTTGGCTCCTTCAGATCGGAAATCCTATTAGCACACAATTTCATTTCAGCGTAGTTCAGACGGTTAATTTGCATTTTCGTTCCTGCACAGGAGTATCTCCGAAGAACAATATTTTTTCCGCACCGTCAGCCATCTGTCTTGTCACGAGGGGTAACCTTATTCGCTTCTTCCCGATCTATCAGAGGAACCGGTTCTCCTTGTTCAATTTG
>JACLAC010022841.1_pt1 | contig 18834 bp, 19 predicted proteins | sample 8027881 | NCBI WGS metagenome assembly JACLAC01 (sample SAMN15725517, study PRJNA655200) | protist metagenome | isolation source: fluorescence activated cell sorting (FACS) single amplified genomes of... | place: Spain: Blaines Bay Microbial Observatory, Mediterranean Sea | collected 2016-01-19 | reverse complement strand
CAGCGCGCCAATCTCTCGTTATCCTACTGTGAAGGTTGATAATGTGCGCAGACGAGTGTTTGCAACAGAAGAATACAAACGCTTGTTGGAAGAGTCTCCTATATGGCTTAAGCGTATTGTCATCATGGCTTATGGAACTGGTATGCGCCAAGGTGAAATTATTCAGCTGCAGTGGGGTGACGTGGATCTAAAGGCAGGTTTTGTACGACTAAAAGCAGCAACGACCAAAACAGATGAAGCTCGCTCAGTGAGGTTGCTGCCAGAGGTATTGGCTATGCTCCATGATATCCCCAGAGCTATTCACACTCAGCAAGTCTTTTTATCAGTTAACAACAAGCCAATCCCTTACTGGACAACCTACATCCAAAAGATCTGGAAGCGCTCACTTGAAAAAGCTGAGATTGAAGGGGCTTGTTTTCACGATCTGCGACACGATTTTGTGACTAGAGCCATGCGCAGTGGAAGTGCATCACACGTGGTGATGAAGCAAGTGGGTCACAAGAGCGATTCGATGCTCAGGCGCTATCAGCTAATTGATGAAAGGGATCTATTAGAACTGCGAGTTGATCCAACTACGACCAGTCAACATCAGGAAATAGTGTCATAAACAAGCAACATACACGTGTCCACATACGTGTCCACTAGCCAGTTTTGAAGGGGTAAATCGAGGTAAAAAACAGTAAGCGAGAAAGAGGGAAAATTAGCCTTTAGGCCAGATAAATCAAAGGCTGGAAGTAAGTTGAGATAAGTTGAAGGAATTACAACTAAAGTTGCAATGTGGTGGAGGCAAGGAGGATCGAACTCCTGACCTCAACGCTGCCAGCGTTGCGCTCTCCCAGCTGAGCTATGCCCCCACTTAGAGCTTTGTTGGAACCTGATGAGCAGGCCTTAGATGGAAGTGGCGTCCCCAAGGGGATTCGAACCCCTGTTACCGCCGTGAAAGGGCGATGTCCTAGGCCTCTAGACGATGGGGACCTGCTGAAGGTTCAGCGAAAGCTTTTAAATATAAATTCCTCCCTAAAAGCTGTCAACTCTCTTTTTGTGAAGCTGCGTACTTTTTCTCCAAGAAGGAATCACAATCCTTGAAAAAACCGACAATTTCTTCTGCCAGAACTGGGGAAATTCCAGATACTTGCCGCAACTCCTCCATACTCGCCTCTCTTACCCTTTTCAAACTACCAAAGTGTTTGAGTAGGGCTCTCTTGCGCCGATTGCCAACTCCAGGGATCTCATCTAAAAGAGATTTTAGATTGTCTTGCCGCTTTAGCTTGCGTTGGAACTCAATGGCAAAGCGGTGAGCTTCATCACGAATGTTCTGAAGGAAATAGAGAACTGAAGAATGCCGCTGAAGCCTAATCTCGTTTTTCTGGTTAGGCTTGACGACATATTCGTAGTCTTCGTCATTGCCTCGAGTTACCCCTCGCCTGCGTTCCGAACGTCCCTTGGCCAGACCAATGATATCCTGCTGATGCCAGTCGATTCCTAATTTTTCCAGGACAGCTAGAGCAGCATTAAGTTGGCCCTTTCCACCGTCAATGATGATCAAATCGGGCAGAGGTTGTTGACCACTCAATGCCCGCTGGTAGCGACGGGTTAATACCTCCTCCATACTTGCAAAATCATCCGGACTATGAATCGTCCGTAGCTTGTACTTGCGATAGTTCTCTTTGGCAGGCTTGTTTCCTTCCCAACAAACCATCGAAGCGACGGTCATTTCACCGCTAAAATGGGAGATATCAAAACACTCCACCCGATCTGGAAGTTTTTTGAGATGAAGAAAGTTCTGAACTTGCCGGAGAATTTCACTGTCTTTAACGACTCGCCTCCTTTGTTCCTCCAGATTCGCCCGAGCGTTTTGAAAAGCCAGGCTTACTAACTCTTTTTTGTGACCACGCTTGGGAACCATCAGCTGAACCCTGTGACCGGCTTTTCCAGACAAAGCCTCTCCCAATATTTCTTCTTCAGGATACTCAAAGGGCAGCAACACCTGGCGAGGGATTCCTGTCATTTCACTGGTGTAAAGCCGGTTGATGGCCTGACCAAGTAAATTTGCATCCGAGGCCTGTTCACTCGTATCAAAGAAGAAAAAGTCGGAGCCCAACAAGCGCCCATTGCGAATAAAGAGTACCTGGACACCAGCAGTTCCAGCTTCTCGATAGAGATTGAAAACATCTCTATCTTCTCCGTCTGGGGACATTACCGTCTGTCGAGTGAAGATACGTTGCAGTGATTGAATCTGGTCACGTAGTTGAGCGGCTTGTTCAAACTCCAGAGTTTCTGAAGCAATCTGCATTCGCCGTTCAAGGTCCTGCAATAGTTCCTGATCACGACCCTTCAGGAACAGTCGCACCTGCCGCACCAATTTTCCATATTCATCAAGAGCCACATTTCCACGACAGGGAGCTAGACAACGTTTCAGTTGGAAGTTGAGACAAGGGCGAAAGACCTTGCTTCCATCCAGTTCCATTTTGCTGGTTCTCAAGGGGAAGTAGCGCAGCGCTACTCGCATCATGTGACGGGCATCCTGAGCTGAAGGATAAGGCCCAAAGTATTCTGCCTTACGCTCGTGACGCTCTCTCACAAGGCTCAGGCGGGGGTAGTTTTCCTGGACGCTTAGCTTGAGATAAGGGTAAGATTTGTCATCCTTGAGGGCTACGTTATAGCGTGGTTTGTGAAGTTTGATCAGTTGTTCTTCTAGCAGAAGGGCTTCTGCTTCGGTGTCAGTTAGAATCCAAGTCACATCAGCAACCAACGAAACCATGATCTGAATTCGCAGGTTATGCGCGGTAGATTTTTGAAAGTAGGAGCGAATCCGATTGCGTAAAACCTTGGCTTTACCGATGTAGAGCAAATCACCGGATGCATTGCGAAAATGATAGACTCCTGGGGCTTCTGGGAGATGTTTCAGTTTCTGCCAAACCGGAGCTCCTTGGGGAGCACTTTTCATCGAAGCAGAGTGCATTGAGATAATCCTCTGGTGATCTTCATTTTCTACTGAGTCTCTTCTTGAGCTTGCTAACTGGATGACATAGCGTAGCGAATTCTTACGCTTTGCCAACCTTCTTTAAAATGCTGATGCTACCCAAACAACTTGAGGAACATGAACTTCAGGCCCTGCTCGCGTTGGATCATCATGTACCAAGATCTGTGCTGGGATTTCATACTGAGACAACAGAAACTGGGGTGACTTGGCTGATCCGAGTCTGGGAACCCGATGCTGTTTCCTGTCGAGTAAGTTGGCTAGAGGAATTCGGTTTCCCTGATTTAGAGATGGAACAGGAACATTCTGCAGGAATATTTGTGGGCACTTGTGAAGGAAAGACCTCTAGCGCCCCATACACGCTTCATTTCAAGTATGCCGATGGTCAAGAACATAGTCGACTAGATCCGTATTACTTTCAGCTTTCAATCAGTAGTTACGATCAATATCTGTTTGGGCAGGGTAAGCATCACTTTCTCCATGAAAAACTCGGAGCACATGTCGAGCACCGCGAAGGTGTTGCGGGGGCGCGCTTTGCAGTATGGGCGCCGAACGCTCGAAGAGTCAGTGTGGTTGGAGACTTCAATGGTTGGGATGGAAGAAGGCACCTGCTCCACGTGTTAGGTAGTTCTGGAGTCTGGGAACTCTTTGTGCCTGGAGCTCAACCCGGGCAGTACTACAAGTTTGAGCTTCTCAGTCAGTCAAATCAGTTGCTGTTAAAGAGTGACCCTTTCGCCTTTGCTACCGAGGTTAGGCCATCAACCGCATCACGTATTCAAGAATTCTCTGGTTTTACCTGGGAAGATGAAACATGGCTTGAAAAACGGGAGCAAACGGAATGGCTCTCTCAACCTCTGAACATCTACGAAGTACACCTTGGTTCCTGGAAGCGCGTACCCGAAGAGGGGAATCGGTTCCTGAACTATCGGGAATTAGCAGAAGACCTGATCCCCTACGCCAAGCGCATGGGCTATACTCACTTGGAGTTATTGCCCATAACAGAACACCCCTTTGATGGTTCATGGGGCTACCAGGTGACTGGATACTTTGCGCCAACATCCCGCTTCGGTCCTCCAGAAGATCTGATGTATTTTATCAATCGATGTCACAGAGAAGGATTGGGAGTGATCATCGATTGGGTACCTGGACACTTTCCCAAGGATGCTCATGGACTAGCCCAATTCGATGGAACAACGCTCTATGAGCATGAAGACCCTCGGAAGGGAGAGCATAAGGAATGGGGCACCTTGATCTTCAACTATGGCCGTCATGAAGTACGCAATTTTCTAATCAGTAGTGCGCTGTTTTGGTTTGAAAAGTACCATATCGATGGGATTCGTGTCGATGCCGTTGCTTCGATGCTGTACCTAGATTATGATCGCCCACACGGAGAATGGATCCCAAATCAGAGTGGAGGCCGTGAAAATTTGGAAGCTATTGATTTTTTCCAGGAGTTACACGAAACACTATTCCACCATTTCCCCAATATTCTTTCCATCGCTGAGGAATCAACCTCATGGGATGGGGTTACACGGCCTCCCTACCAAGGTGGATTGGGTTTCAATTTCAAATGGAACATGGGCTGGATGAATGATTCACTACGCTACATGGAGTTGAATCCGATACATCGCCCATATCATCATCACTGGCTCAGCTTTTCACTTGTTTATGCTTTTTCTGAGAACTTTGTACAGGCAATTTCTCATGATGAAGTCGTTCATGGCAAAGGTTCATTACTGAATAAAATGCCCGGTGATGAATGGCAAAAGCGCGCTCATCTCCGCCTTTATCTTTCTTATCAGTTTGGACATCCTGGAAAGAAACTACTCTTCATGGGCAGTGAGTTCGGACAATGGAGGGAATGGTCGGAAGCACAGAGTCTGGACTGGCACCTACTTGAGAATCCTGTTCACCAACAGTTGCAAAACTTCTCTCACAGGCTCAACTGGTTTTACAGAGAAAACCCGGCACTTTACAGCAACGATCGAGATTGGCAGGGTTTCGAGTGGATTGACCATAGCGATACTCAACACAGTATATTTTCATTCTTACGGCGCAGTGCAAAGAGTATCGAATCCCCATTAATATTTGTTTACAACTTCACCCCTGTACCTCGAACTTATTACCGGGTAGGATTTCCAGAAGTAGGAACCTACTGCAAATTACTTGATTCAGACTCTCCCGAATATGGAGGCTCGGGATTCAATCAACAGGAAACCATCGTTGCTGAAGAAGCTCTTTGGCAAGGGCAGGGTGCCAGTGCTCATCTGGATTTGCCGCCACTTGGATGCCTGATTTGGCAACGCATTCACTGAATCATCTACGAACCAAGGATTAGGCTCGTCAGAGTTAAATCTTACAACATCGGATTTTTATGATGGCATACATCGGATTCCGCAGTTCACCGAGGCTACCATGAAAGAAAACCTCACCTCTTTTCCCAATTCACCAAATTCGAGTTTTCGGATGGATCAAGATTCCTTGACCAGAGAATACATCGACAGTCTACGATCAGAAATTATAGAACTACGTCAACAACTTCAGATCGCCTGCGCTGAAAAAAATCAATTACTACAACTCTTTCTTGGACAGGCTTCTTCTCTTCAAGCTTCGCTCAATCCGGTCACAAATCAGTCATCAGCCAGTCCACCTGTCCAACGTACTAAAACTCCAGAGCGTGCAGATGATTTGCAGGGGAATTTGCCCACTCCAGCAACTGCGCGTACAATTGACACAACTTCAATAAAAAATTCTCAACCAAAGTTAGAGCCTCCCAAAAAAGAAAAAACTGATGCTCCAATTTGGCAACCAGTTCGAAGAGCCAAAGCCTTTGCGGATGAAGTCCCAGTTCCACTTTTGGTGAGACGCTATGTGCAAGAAATTAACAACCATCAGATTCCAATTGGTCACGCGGAGTTGCGTCCAATGTGGGAATGGCTCCAGTGGCAGGGAATGTTTTTAGATCGACAGAATCGTGAGTCTGCGCGGGAAACACTCAAGCGGATGCGCAAGCAGCTCAAGAATTAAAGGGACCTATCAGCGTTTTTGCCAGAGCCAGCAGATTAGTATCAGACCAAAAATCAGGGGTTCTAGTCCAGGTATGTCTTGCCAGGAAAGGGGTAGGTTCATACGAACTATTGCAAGAAGTTGCGGCAGAAAGCGTATCAGAGCTGCTCCACAGAGTAAGCCCCATAGGTTGGTAGAGCCCAGCAAACCAATAAGCAGAATCTCGAGAGAGAGTGTCAATGGGAAGGCTTCTGGAGACAAATACTGCAGCTGCAAAGCCAACAAAACTCCTGAGAGGGCTGCGATGCCTCCGCTCCAGACCAAGGCTTGCTGTCGGACTCGTCGTGGATTAATCCCCAGACACATCGCTTGTGAACTATTCTTACTGGCTCTCCAACGTCGGCCAATTGTGCTGTCTTGAAGTTGATGCCAACAGAACCAGGCTCCCGCCAAGGCTACCACGCTCATCCAGTAACTCCAGTGTTGATCTGTACTTCCCTTGAGAAAATCAGGTGTGTCGACAGAAATTCCACTATATCCACCAGTCCAATTCTCTGCGAGTAGCAACAACTCTTGAATCAGCAAGGCCGCAACTAAAGTCGAAACTGTCAGGCTTGTTCCCTGTAGGCGTTCCGTAGTCCAGCCTAGTAGCCAGCCACTCATTGCACCGAGGGAAACCCCAATCAATAAGGAAAGCCACCACGCTCCACCAGCCTGCAGCGTCAGTGCACTACCGTAAGCACCAATTGCCAGCCAAGCTGAATGCCCCAGGCTGATCAGACCTACTTCCTGGGATAAAAGTTTCAGGCTCAGTCCTGCGAGGGCATAGATCAGCCATGTTTGAGCTTCGGACAGCCAAAAGGCAGATACCCACCATGGGATAGTCAGAAGAAACCCAAAACCAATAAACGTCCTCAATCGCATCAGGATTTTCCCGGGAGCACAAACGTCGCTGAACCGATTCTGTTCGAACCTCTTAACCACAGCCAGAACAGTAAGATTAAATAACTGACCAGATCTCTTGAGACATCAGGCAACCAAGCTGCAGAAAGCTGTTCTGTAATTCCAAGCAGTAAACCCCCAAAGACAGCACCTGTCACATTCCCAAAGCCAAACAAAACAGCAGCAGCAAACGCCTTAATACTTAGCCAGCCCAACTCCGGATGAACCAAAGAAAGCGGGGCCAGCAATATTCCTCCTAATGCCGCGAGGGTTGCGCTGAGCCCCCAAACTAAGGCCTCCATCTGTTTGCGTGACACCCCAGAAGCCTGCGCAATCCAGTGGTCTTGTGCAAGAGCTCGCAAACCTAATCCTATCCTGCTGCGATAAAGTAGCGCCCATAAAGCCAGCCAAACGATCAGGCTTCCCATCAATACGCCGAGCTGGCCACCACTGATCACCAAAACTTGCCCTGCAAACAACTGTTGTGCATAAGGATTTGGAAAGGAAAGCGGTGCAGGACCCCAGATCATGGTTGCAAGAGAGCGCAGAACAAAGCCCAATCCCAAAGTTAGTAGAATCACAGAGATCGGGTTTCCTCTTGGCAAAGGGGACAGTAGTCCTAGCTGTAGCAGTGAACCACACAGAAATAGTAGCAGCAGGCTGAGCAGTAAAGCTCCTGACCAAGGGACTCCCCAAAACTGAAGTTCCATGCCGAGGTAAGCACCTAGCATGAGCAGATCACCCTGAGCAAAGTTGATTTGACGAGTTGCACGATAAATCAGGACAAAACCCAGGGCAATGAGACTGTAGACACAGCCCTGGACTAATCCTCCTAATAGCGTTTGCAGTATCATGGACTCATGGAATAGATGTGGCAAAGAAGCCACCTAGATACAGTAAACAAAACCTCTCATATGCAAGGAAACTTTCATGGATGTGATTGCGTTTCGTAAAATATGGCCAGCCTTACGGAGCACCAGTCTTCCTTTGGAAACTAACAGTTGGCTACTGCATATTCCAAATGAACACCCTCTTCAGAAAGAGATCTCAGCCGAGACTCTTGGTCGCTGGATACAGCAGGAGATTCAGGAATCGGAAACTCTCTTCGTTTTACGTACTCGAAGGCTGGTTGCCGACTGGTTGCCCGAAAGACCATCATCTGCCTACCAAGAATTCCTGGAGATCCAGCGAGACAATATTAGAGGATGCGTATGGAAAACAGTGACAGATCCCATTGCAATTCAGCAACAACTGCTTGGAAATTCACAGTTAGAAACCATCGCAATGGCTCAACAAGCTGTCCTACAAAGCCCACATCTACCGTTGAAACTTCAAGAGCTAAGAATCCCCAAACCCTGGGGCTACGAAGGCTGGTACACGGGTGTCGAGCAGAGAGGAATAGCCAGCTTTATTGATGAACAGGGCTCAACCGAGCTACCTTACGCACTGAAGCTTTTTCCAGAGTCTTTGCTGGCCCATCACGAACCTCCACTCATTTTGTTGAAAACCCTGAATCCAGTTCCAGAAACTATCTTAGGGGATCTGTATCTCGAATTACATCGCGAAAAATGGGAAGTCTACATTGTTACAGCAATTGATGTAACTGCCTGGCCGGATGGTGTTGGACAAGTACGAGCCGGGCTCCATCCAGAACTGCTTCAAAACTATCAGAAACAGCACGGTGACGATTGGTGGTCTGCGTATCAAAAAGACTTCAGAAGGGCCATTCAAAATTATGAAACTTTGCGTAGAAAGCTAGACAAACGGTTAGACCAAGAAAGAAGCCAACGTGGTTATGGATTGAATCAAGCGCTTAGTCCGGAAGAAATGCAGGAATTACTTTCAACCATCCCAGATTATCTTCAGCAAGAAGAAGCCAAACTACGGCTTGCAGCTGAGGCCTACGTCGGATCATGTCCAGTGCGTGTTGGGGATATCGTGTCTTTCCCAACCTGGCAAATGCACTCTCTGCAACACGGAGTAAGGGTCATTGAGTTTCAGACTCCACACTACGAGCGGATGATCGTGATGTTTGCCCAGAAAGTCTTGACCCAGGGTCACTGGAATACGGAAGAGGCACTTGCGAGGATGAAACCAGAAATATATCAACCTCCACAACCTGAGTTGATCTGGCAACAGGATGGTGTTCGATGTGAACGAGTAGTGAACTTTCCAGATTTTGATGCTTTCCGACTTCATGTCCCAACTGGAAAACGCATCCACCTTGAAGGTAAGGGAAACTATCAACTATTGATGGGCGTAGAGGGGTATGGCCAGTTGTTTGTAGGTGGTGAGAGTTGTGGGACGGTCCGTCATGAAGAAGGCTGGATGGTTCCAGCTGTGTCTGACGATTGTTGGTTGGAAAGCAGAGGAACTGAAGATTTACTCTGCCTACAGGCTATCCCCAAGAGTAACTAGCGGCTTGTTTGAGCAAGCAGGGGGTTTGGCTTCAACTGATAACTGACGACTACTTCATTACGATCTTCTACCAAAGGGAGAGCAAAGGTCTGAGTTATGAATCCATTGGCCACAATTGTCACGTGATGTGGGTTTGGCTCAACACGAAGAGTAATTTCTCCGAGTTGATTGGTGAACCACTGGTATTCTGGGTAGCTCTGCAATGAGACAAAGGCTCTCTCCAAGGGTAGTTGATCCGCATCGCGCACCTGAATGCGGTAGGCGATCTTTGTCTCTTTACTTAAATTAGCAGCCGCCTGAACGGGCTTGATTCCTGAACCAGCTGCATTTATCAACTTTTCCAACCATGAATCACCAATCAAGATTCCGCCACAGAGCAGCAGTCCACAGATAGACAAAGTTGGTAAAAATTTGGTTGGTTTAATTTTCATATGATTTCGTTTCAGCGCGTTCATGAAGTTTAAGTTTTCAAAAATGCGAGAAGCATGCCCCCCTTTGGATTGGACTTTTCAGAGATGTTGTCCACATTTATTGCAAGACCGTTGCTTGCTATCTTTTAGACATTTGGCACAGTTTGAAACACTTGGTGCCACCATACTCTGAGAGCATGAAATACACTTTTGGCACTCTGCTGCTTGCATCTGCGCTTATACTTGTGGCCACCGATCACGCATGGAGCGATTCGCTCTGGCGTTACGGATATTCTACGCAAGAACTTCGATCCAACGAAGGATACAATAAGTATCTCAATGATCGATACGGAGCAGAAGGTATCCGCTTGAATGGCTATTTACTTGGAGTCAATTTTGTACGGACTTCTGGCGTAGGGATTGGACTAGAATACTCCTCGACTAGCGGAAGAATACATTATCAAACATTGAATGGAGATAAGCAGGAGAATACTTTGGATTTGCAAACTCTCCTGTTACTGCTCTCCTCATACCGTGGAGATTGGGAATGGTCGGTTGGCGGTGGAGTCAACAATTTGAGTAGAACTTTCTACGGATATCGTAGTTCATACATAACCACCGAAAATATCAACGATCAACTTGGCACCAGGACTTCTAAAACCCTGGGAACCATGGGAATCTTGCAGGGACTTTATCATATATTCAACAGTAGATTGCAGTGGTCTGTGGGAGCGCGCTACATCATCGCTCAAAATGAAATTGCTTCGAGTGACATCAGACCAGGCCACAATGCTAAAAGCATTCAGGAAACACAAAACTTTGACTTGGGCGGGCTGGCTTTGTTGACGACCCTTACCTATCGTTTCTAGGAATTAAATGTGCCCCTTGACTCGCCGAAATCTTTTGCTTGGAAGTTCGGGATTATTCCTCTTTGGCTGTGGTGATTCAGAGTCTCATACTGCTGGCAAGGACTACTATCCAGTTACAAGCCGTTACATTTTCCATTGGGGAAAAAACGGTTCGATCGTGATTGACAAAGATGCAACAAACGCCACTTATTCACTTGGTGGAAGTGCTAATGAACTCGTTTGGTTTGAAACGGGTGTAAACGCTTGGGCTAACACGCTTAATGAAATTGGTATCAGTGCCTCTTTCAGTACAACCTCACCTGATGTAAAGGTTTATTGGCTCAACTCCGCACAGATGCTTGCAAGAACTGGCAGTTCTTATGTTTTGGGACAAGCCACTACAGAAAAAGAAATCTATCTGCTCAAGGGTGAGGATCAAACAACAACAACTGCAGTTGCCACGCATGAATTTGGACACATGCTGGGTATCTGGAGCCATAGTTTCGACATTAACGACGTGATGTATCCGTATTTGAATTCCGCTAGCCTGAGCAACAGGGACAAGCGTACCCTGGTCGATTTTCTTTATGAACTCAGCCCTGACTTTGATCTACACGATGTAGCAGGCCCTCTGGTTCATTCGTTGACAGGAATCAGTATACCGCATTATGTTAGCTCACTCACAACCAATGGCTGTCAAATCGGCACTTCCAAAGAATGAGTTGAATTTGACATCTCTAGGATCATGGAACTCTTGATGAAGTCTCTCCGTAATTTTCTCAGATTCCTTATTTTTGGCTCAACTTTTCTTATATTGAGTTGTGCTTCAGACCAGACTCCCGCAAAGAATGACTCAATCAAGAAAACACCCGATGTTCTGAATAATCAGATCTCAATTTTATTGAAATCCCAAAAAGCGAATTGGGTAAGTTCAGAGGTTCCAAGAACTTCTGTACTGCCATCCGTCCAGGATAATCTGAATTTGGAACCTGGGAAGTCTGTCCAATCTTTGATTACTCTGCAGAGCAATCCCACACAAAATTTTGATTTATTGCTGCGTTTCGGAGATGAGATAGTCGGCTATTATGAACTCACTAGTCTGAGCCCAAGCATTCTCTCAGGCGGGAATCAGATCTCATTGCAGCTAGAGGTGCCGGAAAATATTTGTGATTCCCTATATCCAATTCTACACGTTGTTTCACTAAATTTTCTGACAATCGAGGTGGGAAGTACTAGCGGAATACAGACTGTTCCAGTCAACTTGAACTGCAGTATGACTATCCAGTGAATAAAACGGACTGGGGCCCAATGAGAGATGAAGGGAAATCAGAGTCCAATTAGATTTTTATTCAGTTATCTCTTGGGTTGCAGAGGAAGACCGTCGGCGACCACCAAGCCAACGGGATTTTTCTAGCTTTTCCAAAACTTTTACTACCGGACCAACAGCCCAAGGGCATTTGTGGCTTCCCCAACTAAAAATGCGTCGTGCTGTCTTGTTTCTGGGTAGTATGATGGCCAAGCCAGCGGTGAAGGAAACCAACCCCAGCGGTAGGGGCAGGGGTACAATCATGATTCCCAAGAGGATCAGCGACCATCCCAAAGCTAGCCAGGCTATATTCGTCCAAATCATTGAAAACAAAAGCTGATTGTGAATTATTAGGGAACAGTCCCAAATTGCTAACTTTAGCATGGTGTTTGCTAACACTGACCACTATGTAGTCAGTAAAAGTTTGCTGAACACTTTTGACGATTATTTTATCAAGGAGCAAGCGTTATGTTCAAAAAAATTTTCGTACTAGGAGCCGCGGCTCTGACAATGATCGTAACTAACACACTTGCTGCAGATGTGAGTCGGGTGAGACTGATGGTTCCAGTACAGGCCTCTGACGCAGCTTCATATGATACTACGACAAAGCCAGATAGTGTTTCAGCATCTGGTTTCAGCTTGCAATATGTCCATTCATCAGGTGTTGGGATTGGTTACACATCCTCAACTTTGAAAAAAGAATTTACAAGCTCAGAAGAAGAATGGCCGGACGCGACTTTTGTAGATTTGTCCTATACTTTTGGTGGTGAACTGACTGGGCAAATTGTTGTTGGCATGCTCACTGGTCATGGATCAATTACTAGTGGTTCTTCAACTTATCCGCTTACTGAAAAGTCGGGTAGCGCATTTGGTATAACTGGTGGGTACGATTTCGGTGGTTTTGAAGCGTTGCTTGGCTATCGCTCTGAAACAGTGAAAATAGAAATAGAGCAACAGCCTGGAATTACACATGACGGTAGTCGAACGTTGATTAATGCAGGGCTTGGTTTTACCTTCTGATTTCCAAAAGCCGATCAAACAATTGATCGGCTTTTCAACATCTATTTGGAATCACTCTAACTTCCAACCTGTCTTCTCCTAATTTGATCGGCTTTTCAACATCTATTTGGAATCACTCTAACTTCCAACCTGTCTTCTCCTAATCTGCTGAAAACGCTGCCAAGCCTTTGCCTGTAATCAGGTGTTCAAAAAGTTGCTAGAACACTTTCGGGAGCGCAGTGATCACATTGGAACCCAAGCAATCCACCTTGAGCAATTGAGCAACCTGTAGCGCCTAAGCCGTCAGAATCTCTGTATCAAAACCGTAGTTGTCATAGATCCAGCGAATACCTTGAATCAGCTGCATCCTCTCAAGTCCAATATCGTCCAGCCGTCCGACAAACGGACTGATGAAGGTAGCACTAGCCTTTGCTTCAAGCAGGGCTGCCCTGAGCTGAAACAGAGGGTCACACTGAACAGAATTCCCTCATCACTTAGGACCTCTTAGTGGCTTTGATGCTATCCACAGTTAAAGGAATCTTCACTGTCGGATTATCTTAAATTTCTTGGAGCCAGTGCTCCTTAAGAACCATCCCCTCTGGATCCGTTCAGACTTTCCCCAGAGACGGGACCATCCAACAACTCACAAATTTCAGCAAGCACTTCACGGATTGGACGCTGTGACTTGGCGATCAAAGATGGGTTGGTAGTAACACCAACTACTATACCAAGATCATTGAGCCTTTGGATTTCCACCACATCAGCAATCCCAAGAAAGAATTTCATGAATTTTCCTGAAAAAGAAGCCTTGAAGACAAGGGTGGATTAGTTGCTGGCATAGGCCGCCGAAGACCTAGAATGACCAAGCCACTACCAACGATCAAGGCAGCGCCAACCATAACGGAAGCAGAGAGGACTTCCTGCCAATAGAAATAACCCAGCAAAACACCACAAAGCAATTAGCTGTTTTGAAAAGCACCCAGTAGGGAAGCATTCGTCAACTGATACCCCCCAGTGATCACAGTGCCAGCAATCACTCCCAACAGGCCAAATAACAAACGCCAACCTGACAAGTCCTATTGTAAAGGTTGCCAGATATCAGTGAAGGGAATCCAGCAACGGCTACAGCGACTTTTAGAATACTAGTCAACATTAAGGCGTAGAGGCTCTCCTACTGACCATATTGTCGTACAAGGAGGTTCAACATTGAATTTCCAATGCCAATCACCAAGGCTGCCATCGGACCCGGATGCCCCTCTGCACTGCCTGGCTGTAGACAAATCAGAACCCCTACAAAGCCAATCCCAACACAAGCCCAGAGTTGGGGTCGGATGTTCTCCTTCAACCAGAAATGAGCTAGGATCACCGTGATCAAGGGTGCCGCAAAGACCGGTACATAGGCACTCCCCAAGGGTACACATGCGTGAAGGTGTAGGTTATGGAAAACTGCATCCTCAGAAGCAGTAAGCCTCGTTTCAGATGCAACCAGGACCGGTGAATGCGAAGACTTTTCACATTGCTCGTCAGCAGCACCACTACAAAGCCCATCAGTGCAGAGGGCACCATGTCAAAGAAGAAGATCTGCAAACCCAGATAATAAAGACCCAGTACTTTGATCACGGCATCACCGTAGGAGAAGCAGAAGTATGCGAGCAGACAAAGAATGACTCCCTTTATTTCGCGGGAAAGCCATGGCTGAAGGCGCAAAGGCATTAGCAAGTGGAGAGACGAAAAAAGAGAAAGGAATTTTCTGAGATGCTTACTTCACAGGCTCGATGTGAACAAGCCGGCTAGTGGTCTGGTTTGACTTCCGAACGATCGTACTGAATACTTGAGAATATTAATAGCATAGATCTACAAACAGATGACCCTCGCATGAACTTACCCAATAAGCTAAAGGCTAATGCTCCTTGATCTTTACTCGTTTGGATTTCGACGATCTGGTATTCCCAGTGATGGAAGCGATCATGGAGGAGGCTTTGTGTTCGATTGTCGCTGCCTTCCGAATCCAGGAAAATTTGAGGAATATCAAGTATTGACAGGGCTCGACACTTCGGTTCAAGACTGGTTAGAAGCAAAGGAGGAAACAGTAATGTTCCTCAATCATGTGAAAGGGACCTTGGATTTGAGCGTGAAGAGATACATCGCTCGGGACTTTGAGCGACTGATGGTGAGTTGTGGATGCACAGGAGGTCAGCACCGATCGGTCTATGTCGCTGAGAACCTGGGCAAGCACTTTTCTAGGTATCCAGGACTATCTGTTCAACTCACGCATACCGAGCGGTCCTTCTGGCCGGCTTCCACCCAACTACAGGAGCGCTGATGTTTCAGAACTTCGATCCAAAGGAACGCAAGACCATACTGATCATCTTCATTGTGTTGCTTGGTGGGGCGATTTTTTTCTCAGGTGGAGAATCATTCTTTGCTCCTGAAGACCCCTTCCAGCATCGCTCAGAACGATTGGGTTCACCAATGGAGCCAGAGCGAGTCAACCAGCAAAGATCCTACGAGAGCTATTTCTGAGCTTCGTATTTGTCTACTTCGTACCTCCTCCAAAATTAATCGTACCCTCAAAAAAAAGCACACGCTAGCCCAGGTCAACGTGTGCTTTTTTTACAAACCCACTTCCAAAGCAGATATGCTTACTTCACGCTCTCTCGCATAAAGTTGCGCAGGACCGTGTGGAGAATTCCACCGTTGCGGTAGTATTCAATCTCCACCTTGTTATCGAGACGACAGAGCACAGGGATCTCTCGATCATTGACTTTGAGAATCACGTCCTGCATCGGCTGCATTTCATTACTGAGTCCCAACACGGAATAAGTTTCCTCACCGGTTAAGCCCAAGGATTCATGAGTTTCGCCATTCTTAAACTGCAATGGAAGCACACCCATTCCTACCAGATTGGAGCGATGAATCCGTTCAAAACTGGCTGAAACAACGGCCTTGACTCCCAATAGAAAGGTTCCTTTTGCCGCCCAGTCGCGAGAAGAGCCGGTTCCATATTCCGCACCAGCCAGCACGACTAATGGTGTGTTGGTAGCCTTGTATTCCATTGCCGCGTCATAGACCGTGGTCACCTCGCCAGTTGGAAAGTACTTCGTAAAGCCACCCTCGGTTCCTGGTGCGATCTGGTTGCGAATACGTACATTTGCAAAGGTTCCCCTCGTCATCACGCGATCATTCCCTCTGCGGGAACCATAGGAGTTGAAGTCTTTGACGGCAACACCTCGATCAACCAAAAATTTACCCGCTGGCGTATCAGGCTTGAAAGAACCCGCAGGTGAAATGTGATCTGTGGTTACGGAGTCACCAAGTTTGAGCAACACTCGGGCGCCCTCAATGTCATTGATCGGGTTGACGCTAGTTCCCGTCCCTTGGAAAAAGGGTGGATTTTGAATGTAGCTTGATGCTTCGCTCCAAGCATAAACCTGTCCGGTCTTGGCCTCAATTTCATTCCACATTGGCGTCACCGTGTCCATCTTGCCGTATTCATTTGAGTACATATCACTGCTGATCTTACTCTCCATGGCACCGATTTCCTCATTGCTTGGCCAAATGTCCTTGAGAAAGATATCGTTGCCGTCCTTGTCCTTACCCAGCGGGTCATTCTGGAGATCAATGTTGACTGTCCCAGCCAGTGCATACGCAACCACCAGTGGAGGACTAGCTAGATAATTGGCTTTGACATTCGGACTGATCCTACCCTCAAAGTTTCGGTTTCCAGACAGTACTGAAGTCACTACCAAATCCCCATCATTGATTGCCTTGACGATGTTATCTGGCAAAGGGCCACTGTTACCAATACAGGTCGTGCAGCCATAGCCAACCGTGTTGAAACCCAGTGCATCAAGATGCTGCTGCAGGTCTGCTTTCTCTAAGTAAGCTGTTACTACACGAGAACCTGGCCCTAAGGAGGTCTTGACCCAGGGCTTGCTTCTCAACCCGAGTGAGTTAGCTTTTTTAGCGAGCAAGCCTGCTGCAATCATTACAGATGGATTACTGGTATTTGTACAGGAAGTGATCGCTGCAATCGCCACATCGCCGTGGGTTAAGGTTTGACCGTCCAGCCCTTGAATGGCCGATTTAGTCAATAGTGCCGCTTCTCCAAGCTCAAAACCTCCCTGCTTGATCGGGTTACGCAGAGTTTCTTGCCAGGTTGATTGCATCGTCGTGAGGTTCACACGATCCTGAGGACGCTTGGGGCCTGCCAAGGCTGGTTCCACAGTTGACAAATCCAACTCTAGTATATCACTAAATATTGGGTCTGGAGTACCATTAGTGCGGAAAAGTCCCTGTGCTTTACAGTATGCCTCCACTCGCTGAACTACTTCTGTGGGGCGTCCGGTTTGATGCAAGTAATTCAGCGCTTCATCGTCAACTGGGAAGAAGCCCATAGTTGCTCCATACTCAGGTCCCATGTTGGCAATAGTGGCACGATCTGCAAGTTTCAGGTTACTCAATCCAGGGCCATAGAACTCAACAAATTTCTCGACAACACCTTTCTTGCGAAGCATTTCAACGACGCGCAAAACAAGATCTGTCGCGGTTGCCCCAGCAGGTAGTTGTCCGGTCAACTTGAAACCCACCACTTGAGGCATCAGCATGTAGATTGGTTGGCCCAGCATCACTGATTCTGCTTCAATTCCACCAACTCCCCATCCCATAACTCCAAGACCGTTGATCATTGTTGTGTGGGAATCAGTACCAACAAGCGTATCTGGGAAAGCAACACCATCCACCAACTGAACAACGTTTGCCACATACTCTAGATTAACTTGATGGACAATGCCTACACCCGGAGGAAATGCTCGGAACTGCCGGAAGGCGTTCTGTCCCCACTTAAGGAACTCGTAACGCTCTTGATTACGCTCAAATTCAATCTGCATATTCCGATCAAGAGAATCTGTACCACCAAAGTGGTCGACCTGAACCGAGTGATCAATTACGAGATCGACTGGCACCCGAGGATTAATCACTTCTGGATCTCCCCCCATCTCTGCCATTGCTGAACGTAGTGATGCCAAATCAACCACAGCTGGCACTCCTGTAAAGTCTTGCAGAATCACTCTGGTTGGCTTGTGAGGAATTTCCTTATCCGAGACAGAGCCATCCCAATTTGCCAGAGTATGAACATGCTCTTCGAGAACCTGAAAATCATCATAGTTCCGTAGTGCTTGTTCCAACAAAATCCGAATGGAAAAAGGCACGCGGCTAATGTTTCCACCCATCTTTTGTTCCAGCGCTTCTAGGCTGTAGTAGGATGCTTTGCCACTGCCCGTATCAAAATCACGGCGGCATCCGAATTTGTTGTCAGACATGCTTTCTCTGTGGATAGGGTTCAACCGGAAAGGCCGCACCAGCGACCATTATCATGAAAGTAGATTTAGTATTTTTGATTCACATTATTTCTAATTTTAAATATCGATCAATGTAAAAGAGCCTCTGTAGAATACAAGTTTTTCAGTGCTGTTGTGAGGAGTTTGAAGCATGGCTTTGGGTCGAATATTTTTGATTCAGCACTCAATTTTGACTAGTGTTCTGTCAATCAATACTACACCTATATTCTATCAAATGTTGGCAGTCTAATCTCTCTAAGATCATTGCATCAATGTGTTGCAGAGTCTAGGAAGCCCTGATTCATAGGGATTAAATCTTGACATCCAGCCCAAATGTAGTCTGAATAATGAACTTTGTGAAAAAGTATTTGCCATGCAATTGAAGTTGCTGATGGCCTTCGAATCAAAACGATTGAGGAGATGAAAATGAAAAAATTATTCCTATCCTGTCTGTCTATTGCCCTCTTGGGTGGAATTGCCATAGCTGGTGGTCACGAGAAAGGAACTCTTGCCGCTGTGAAGTCAAAAGGACATATTCAATGTGGTGTAAGCCAGGGCTTACCAGGCTTCTCAAATCCAGATGATC
>JACLAC010017711.1_pt1 | contig 18841 bp, 20 predicted proteins | sample 8027881 | NCBI WGS metagenome assembly JACLAC01 (sample SAMN15725517, study PRJNA655200) | protist metagenome | isolation source: fluorescence activated cell sorting (FACS) single amplified genomes of... | place: Spain: Blaines Bay Microbial Observatory, Mediterranean Sea | collected 2016-01-19 | reverse complement strand
AATATACGTTGCTACACGATAATTTTATCTATGCAGAATCTGTAGTATCACGCACGAAATTTCAATTCTATATCGATAAAGACGTATCGCTGCAGTCAGTTGCTAAATTATAAGAAGTTTCTACACTTGAAGAATCTGAATCTTGAATTGTTTGAAAATAAAGCAGCACCTTGGTGAAGAAGATCGTAGGGGTGTTTCGAGAGCAGATGGGTATACTGCTTTTCCCTGCGGCTTCAGCGCGTGCTAGTAGTTACGTAAGCGTATAACAATAACACTATGTAAATTCATATCATTGTTTCAGTTTCACATCGAGTTAGTAGTACAAAGGTGCTCGCAAGAACGGGGATAGGACTGATTGAACTTTGCTTGGACAAAAGGCCACAAGCGCCGTATGTTCGCAATGATTTATTTTGTCGATAGCATAGAAGAGCTGAGCACTATAATACTAAAGTTGAGTCGCGCAGTTGATGTTCAAACGGTGTATGTCTGCTGTTCATTTCTTGTACGACATAATATCAGTCACGAGGACGATGGACATCAATCTGGTAAGTCTAGACGTCGCGTGAAGCTGCGTAAAACTCTACGATGTTGATAATTGTTTGAAGGTATTTTATTGGGAGACTAGATTTGTTGAGAAGATATTGAAGGAATTGATGTAGGTAGAAGTTGAGTCGAGCTGCCTGGCGTAGGTAGGTAGCTCTTCTCGTTGAGAATTGTTGTAGTTGTACATAGACTAGCACTGACAGTAATTTGCACGCAGCAGTACAGTAAGACCTAAGACGTATACTGTTTTAAGAATCTTCCACTTTTGACCACTTGAAAAATCAATCTAAATCAATTACACTAAGCTGTATCACACTCTCACTAGGCCGCGGGTTTTTATATGGGCCACACTCACAAGAAAGAATGCAAAGTTATCTTCGCCAACTGTTTCACCTAGCCCTGCGTGGAGCGCACCTAGGCAAAAAATTGTATAAAGATTGTATCACTTAGCCATAGTAGCGAAGCGCCGGTCGGCTTTCTCTTAGCCGGCTGGCGCGGAAGCTGAAAAAAATTTTCACCACGACGCTCGCAAAGCGTGCGGGCCCTGTAAATTACGTTGATATACGACAACTAGACTTGAAGAAGTGAAATGACTTCTATGAAATAACACTTCGCCACGGAGTAACGGAGGAAAATACGAGGCGCCGACAGACGCGAATTCTGAGGAACAACCATGTTGTACATATTCAATTATTTCGCCTGTGGAGGTGTGATGTTGGATGAAAAAATTCTGCTGGTGCTTGCTACACTGCACTCTGTTCTCGACTTCGTTGTTAAGTCACCTTTCTGACTCGTCTTCGTTTCTCTTCTGCTTTTCGTCTTCTTGATCTTGCGCTTCAAATTCTCTTCTCGATATGTCTTGAATGCTCTCTAGATTTTGCCTAACTGCAATCGAAAAATATGAGCAGACGACTTGCGTTAGTCGCAGTCGAGGAGTAGAGTTGAAGTTCTGTTTCACAGACGCTGTATAGCTAGGGGAGCATCAAAACCACATCAAAATGTCCACCTTCGACGCAGTTCCGGAAAAGCTGGCGCCGAAGTTTACTTCTACTACGGCCAGTGCTTCCAACATGCGCAGTACGGGCAAGCGTGTCTTCGTCTATGACTCCGTGGCTGCCGCTCAATTCGTTGGCGCGTTCTTCTTCCTCATCGGTTCTTGCGGCTTCGCATGGATGTCATTTTGCGACACGCCTTCTGACTGGAACAAGGACCTAAATGTACCGGTAGATGATAAAGGTGAAATTTTTAAAAGAGTGGGGCTGAACGATTGGCTGCTTGCTTTGAGGATAGGAGCGGGAACCTGGATTGCCGGCTGCGTCCCCTACCTGTGGCCGCCGCTGAAGATGTACCTGCCATCAAAAAGTGGAAGTGGAAGCGACGAAAAGATGAGTTGGAACGACCATGCTGGAGCGTTTTTACAAACGGCAGGTATGGTCGCTTGGGCGATCGGATCCGCGTACGCGTTTCGTGCAAGTGTTGAAAAAGACGGTTCATCAGAGACTGACGTCGGATACTTAATCGGCTCGTCCTGTCTGCTGGTGGACGCTTTGGTGCAGATGTACTGCAGCCACATGGCTACGGTGGAGAGCGACGAACGCAAGTCAATGTACGGCGACCTCGCGGCTGGCGTGTTCTACGTTGTTGCTGGCGCCCTGAGCCTGACGTGCTGCGACAACGCCGCCTTGCTGGGCCTCTTCCAGTTCGGCAACTGCTGCTGGGTGGTGGGGAGCGTGTTTAGCTTTACGAGGCCTTGTTTGGCGCTGTACCCGAGGGGTGAAGATGCACTGCTTGAGAAGAAAGCGTCTTCTTATGGTTCGGTGTAAGCTGTGTAAATGAATACGAGGTGCACTACGGATTAGAAATTTTTTACGAGGACGGTCTAAAAGCATTTGCAGGAGTGCATTTCGCTTATCGAGTGAGTCGAGATCTAGAGTAGTTAGATTGGGGGAGAGATTGCTAGATAAAGAATACGGAAATGCTCGTCTCGAGAGGTGCGCTGGTTACCTTCGATGTGACGGAACTTTCGCTGTGCATAGAAAAACACTGTCTGAAAATTTTAAGAACTGATATTGCGAACGATGATATTGAACTCCACAAACTGTGATTTTTTCAAACTATTGATGAAACTTTTTTTCGTCGCTCGTGGTGTGTTCTATTGTCAAGGTCAACGGAAAACTAGTGGGAACGTTCGAACGCTAACGACTTTCGAAGTGGGCACGTCGATATCAATGAGTTTTCAATTTCGAGATTGCCCCGTGTCAGCGTCAGAGTGTCAACCGATCTTTCAGCGTCAACCATCAAGACTGTCAACCTATGCGTCAACCGATATGTCAACCTGTAAGTCACCAATCATCATCTTCCTGCATCGACTATTTAAAAATATGGGATAAACGACGCTGTACAGGTTTTGTTTTGCAACGACTTCTGAGCAACGAGTTAAAGGCCGAATACGCCTTAGGACATACTGCCCAGTTTTGTTCAATCACCAACAGCATTCCAACAACAACACTCTACACCGCGCTTTACTTTCTTTACACTCTATCCAATCCACCACGACCACGAATCGACTAGGAGTTAATCCAAGTCTACGGGAAAGGTTAGATAGTGACGAGAGAGTCAAAAGTTAGTCTAGTTCCTAGTCTAACGTTTTATGGAAGAAGAAGGGTTTGGTCATCTCCAAGCGCTTTCTGATCCTGAGTGGCCGTCTGACGTGGACGAGTCACTGATCAAGGCACCGCAGCAGAAGCAGCGAGCCTCGCAAAAGCAAGCACCGGCTTCTCGCAAGAGCAAGTCGAAAGCCAAGTCGCCTCCCCCACAAAGGAAGAGCGGCAAACAATCTAGTTCAACTTCAAACGGAAGCAAGAACAAGCGGAGCAGTCAGGACAACATGTCTGGAAACGGCGTAAGCACGGGCGACGTGCAACTCGAGGAGGGACGCCGCGTAATGCATCACTAAATTTTCAATTAGAATGTCATTTTGTCTTGATTGATTTTTTACGTAAATACGCCTTGAAAAAAGCTACATTTCCGTATGATTTGTAGCGCTCACGAGACCCGATGTGAAATGCATAAAACTTTACTCTTCCCAACTTCATTGCAGGTCGAGCAGTCCCAGGGCATGCCGCCGGTGGCGGACTCGCAGGGCGCCGGCGTCGACGCGCGCACGGGCTCCAAGGAAACGCCGAACAAGTCGCCGGCCCTCGCCGACGGCACGCTCATGGGCACGGTCGGAGAGGAAGTTATGCCGGATCCCGATGTCCGTAGGAGCAGCTTCGGGCGCTCCGCGAGTCGTCTGTTAGGTCAGCCCGAGAAGAAGGTACAAGCCTCGGACGAGCGTCACAGATCACTACAAGTTTTCAATTTGGATGATGAAATTCAGAACGTCGATTTTATCACTAAATGACAGTGTTTTAGCTCTTTACTTCGATGCGCTTTTTTACGTCTCACAAGACCGACCGTAGAACCACAATATACTTTCTATTTCACTCTCTCAGGTCTGCTCTTCCCGCGTGAAAGTCCGTTGTGGGCGAACGTGGCGGTGAACCCGAGCTGGACCGAGCACAACAAGATCCGCACCACGCGCTTCGGCAAGTACAACTGGCTGCCGCTGTCCATCTACTACCAGATGCGCCGCGCCGCCAACAGGTACTTTATTTTTATTACGACGCTGCAGCTGCTGTGGTTTTCGCCCAAGTGGTGGGTGCCCACCGCCGCCACCTTCTCCTTCGTGCTGGTGTGGACCGCGTGCAAGGACCGCTACGAGGACTACGGCCGCGAGAAGTCCGACAAGAAGGAAAACACGCGCCCGACTAAGGTGCTGGACAAGACCGGCAAGTTCGTGGACACCGTGTGGGAAGACGTCAAGCTCGGCGACATCGTCAAGATCTCGAAGGACGAGATGTTCCCGACCGACATGGTCGTTTTGCACAGTTCTTTCGGCGAGGGCCACTGCTACATCGACACCAAGAACCTGGACGGGGAGACCAACCTGAAGTACAAGCTGTCCGCGCAGGGCCTGCTGGAGCTGATCCCGAAGACGTACGACGGCAAGGGGGTCGACAACATCAACTTCTACTGGGACACGCAGATGAAGGTCGAGGCCGCCAACGAGAACATGCACTCCTTCAAGGGTAGTTTTCAGCAGGCGGGCCAGGACGACAACCAGCACCCGCTGTTCCTGGACCACGTGATCCTGCGCGGCTGCTCGCTGCGCAACACCGACTGGATGATCGGCTACTCCGTGTACACGGGCCCGGACACCAAGGTGAGGAATCAGATTCAAATGAATTTTAAAACCCGTGTTTCCCCGGGTACTCACGCTGAAAAAAACATAATCATAATCTTTAATAGCGTTTTACGTATGAAAATGCAGTGCTTTTGCGCAATCCACTTCCGTACAAACCAATTGAAAATTTTGCAATTAAAAATTTTGCAAGGCCATGCTGAACTCGCGCGAGGCGCCGGCCAAGCAGCCGCACCTGCAGATTTTGTTGAACCGCCTGCTGTACGGCCTCTTCGGCGTGCTGGGGCTCATGGTCACCATCTTCGGTACGCTGGCCTACATCTGGGAGGCGCGCAACAAGGACAAGACGGACTACCTGCAGCGCGAGAACTTCACCTTCGACGCGAGCATCACGCCGTCCTTCGCCGCGCTGTTCCGTCTGTGGCAGAAGATCACCACCTTCATCATCACCTTTTCGCACTTGATCCCGATGTCTCTGTACGTGGCGCTGGAGGTGATCAAGCTGTCGCTGGTAAGTTTATTGAGAATACGCAATCAATTAACAAGTAGTAACCTACCTTCATATCAGCGATATCCGTATCGTCGTCGACCATCTCCTCGTCCATGTAGATCCACAACAAAAAAACTTCAAAATTTTCAGGCTCTGTGGATCTACATGGACGAGGAGATGGTCGACGACGACACCAAGATGACCGCGCTGGCGCGCAACTCCGACCTCGTGGAGGAACTCGGCCAGGTCGAGATAGTCTTCTCCGACAAGACCGGTACTTTGACGTGCAACAAGATGGAGTTCGTGCGCTGCTCCATCGCGGAAACTGTCTACGGCCCCAAGAACAACGAGGATCTCAAGAAGGCCCGTCACACGCTGAAGAAGCAGGGCAAGAGCGGGCCTAAGGTTCATCTGTTGGGCGACACCACGTGCTCCGACGAGATGACGGGCAAGATCGCGTGCGACGCCGCCAAGAAGCAGGCGCTGGAGGACTACTTCGTGATCCTTCACTAAGTCAAATTTTCAAAAAAAAAACGCAAGTTGAAAAGTGCGATTTTAATAGTGTTTTGCCTATAAAAAATGCATCAAAAACGGTTCTGAAAAATGACTTGAATACCCTGCCCTATAGACGTGGTAAATTAATCATACAATTTCCATATCAGGTAATCCTCGCGTGCTGCCACGCCTGCGTGATCGACCCGGACACGCAGACCTACCAGGGTTCTTCCCCGGACGAGGTCGCGCTGGTGCAGGGCGCGGCCATGTGTGGTGTCGTGCTGGAGTCGCTGCAGTTCGGTGAAGTCGTGCTGAGCGTGAACGGCGAGAAGCGCGAGTACAAGATCCACGAGATGATCGAGTTCGACTCCGACCGCAAGTCAGAAATCACTATTTATTTTTATACTTTTTCCAACTTTTTTGTAATTTTTCAGTATCGATTTTAAGTATATCAAAGAAACGCGAGTACGTTTTAGCTCGTTTTTCGCTGTACATTTGCACGTCCTACGAGGCCCAAGCAGACCGTGGAGCTGTTCATTTTCACTCAGGCGCATGTCCGTGATGGTGGAGGACAAGACCAAGCAGACCGTGGAGCTGTTCATGAAGGGCGCCGACATGATGGTGCCAACGCACTACACAAATCTAAATTTTCAATTCAAATATCAACTTAACTTTTTGATATTTGGTTTTGGCTAGTCAAAAGTCCTTCGAAGTTGACGCTTTTTCCTAGGATTTTCAGCGCTTGCTAGACCCGATGTAAATCAACTTTTTAATTTTTTTTATTCAGGTTCTCGAGCGCCTGCGCCGCACCGACGCCGGCAACCCGGTGGGCTTCGACGAGGGCTCCCCGAACATGGACCACATCAACCAGTTCTCCTCCGAGGGTCTGCGCACCCTGGTCGTCGGCAAGAAGCTGCTCAAGGACCTGACGAAGGGCGACTCCGACCCGTTGGGCGTCACTAAAGTAAAGCAAAAATTTTCAAAAAAAAAACGTAAGTTGAAAGGTGCGATTTACATAGGATTTTGCCCATACAAAACGCATCAAAAACTATTCTGAAAACAGCCTTCAGTACCCCGACCTAAATCTAACTTCATTTTTTCCATATCAGGTCGGGCAACCCGAAGATCACCAAGGACGGCATGACCTACGACCAGTGGAAGAAGGAGATGCACGAGGCCAGCGTCGCCATCGACGGCCGCGAGGAGCTCACCAACAAGGCCGCGGAAAAAATTGAATTTGATTTGGAGTACGCGGGTATCACGGCCGTCGAGGACATGCTCCAGGAAGGCGTGCCGGAGACGATTGCGCTGCTCAAGCAGGCCGGCATCCGCGTGTGGGTGCTGACCGGCGACAAGGTGGAAACCGCTATTGATATCGGTTACTCCTGCCGCCTGCTGGACCACGACATGAACGTGTGCAAGCTGGTCAACCTGACCGACCCGGTCCAAACGGATAAAGCCTTGACTTTGGTGCTCAAAGAAATTGAAAAGGGCGAGCAGCGGGTCGGCCTGGCCATGGACGGCTACTCGCTGACGACCATCACGTCGAGTGATGATCCCGCGTTGAGGAAGCTGTTCTTCGACTGCGTGATGAGCGTGAGGGGTTACTAGACAAGTAGAAACAGAAAGATAGTGTTGAAGTTTTATGGATTTTGTGGGCGCCTCGTTGGGGGTGCCCTAAAGGGACTTCGATATCTTTATAAACTAATGACACGGAACTTCGTGCTCTTTTCGCTATATGCAAACCCCGCTAAAGCTTGCTCTCAGTACTAGCGTACAAAAAAGCCTTTTTCAATTTCTCAACTTGTTCAATTTATTACCCCAGGTCGACGCCGTGATCTGCTGCCGCGTGGCGCCCAAGCAGAAGGCGTTCGTGGTGAAGACCGTGCTGGCCAACGTCAAGGACCTGATCACCGCCTCCATCGGTGACGGCGCCAACGACGTCGCCATGATCCAGGAGGCGCACGTCGGTATCGGAATCCGCGGGGTCGAAGGTACCCAGGCGGTCCAGGCGAGCGACTTCGCCATCTCGCAGTTCCGCTTCCTGCAGGCGCTGCTGCTGGACCACGGCCGCGGCGCCTACCGCCGCGTGGCCATGTTCATGTGCTACTACTTCTACAAGAACATCGCGCTGGTGATGTGCGACGCCATCTACGCCTGGTTCAACGGCTACAGTGGAACCATCCTGTTCTGGGACTGGTGGGGATTCACTAGAATATGTTACTTAGCGTCGCGTGTAGCTGAAAAGTGCGATTGGATGAAGTCCGTTCTTAGCGGTCCGCAGTACTTCATAATGTATTGACCTACTCACGACTTTTTGAGTCGCTGGATCTGGTGATGACCATGAGCAATCAACTCACAAAAAAACCTTTTTTATCAATCCTAAACTCCTTCTATACTTCTCAGGTACTACGTCTTCTTCAACGCGTGGTGGACCTCCTTCCCGTGCATCTTCTCGCTGGCCTTCGACCGCGACGTCACTCCGATCGTCTCGCGCGCGAACGCCTACCTGTACGCGGCCGGCCCGAACAACGTCTTCTTCAACAAGTACATCTTCAGCTACTGGATCATCACGGCCTTCTTCCACGGCGGCATCGGCTTTTCCATCCCGTGGTTCGCCTACTCCAGCGGCCCGGTCAACGAAGAGGGTAAGACCAACGGCTACATGTGGTGCAGTGTCATGATCTCCGCCATCCTGGTGACCATCATCAACCTGAAGCTGTGCATCGTGACCATCTCGTGGCGCATCCAGACCATCTTCTGGCTGTGCATCTCGCAGTCGGCGTTCTACCTGATGAGCATGATGATGGGCTCCTGGCAGTGGGCCATCTACCTGGGTAAGTTACTAGCGTTGAGCAAAGGTTTTAAGATGATCGTCCTAAACGGACCAATACCATACGTATCAATTAGTTTCCACCGGTAGCTGAAGCACCGTAGAGTACAGCGCTGTGCCGACAGGATAACCAACAAAAAACCTTTTTCTAATTCACTTATTCACTTCTTTTTGCATTCCAGGTCTGCAGTGGCAGGTGTACAACGTGGTGTTCGACCACCTGGTGATCATGGACCAGTTCCCGTTCCTGCCGATCTCCTTCTGGATGTACATCTCCGGTGTCATGACCGCGCTGTTCCCGGACATTATCTACGAGACGCTGAAGCAGAACTCGAGCAGCCTGCTCAACCCGCTCACCATCCAGATGTACCACGAGCGTGAGGGCGATGAAAACGCGTGCTTCTGCATGTGCAAGCCCAACACGAACAACAAGGGTATGATCGTGATCCGCCCGGTGCGCCCGGGCAGCGAAGAGCCGGACCCAGTGCCGCGCCTGAGCCGCAAGCAGTGGAAGATGCTGAAGATGAAGGCCAAGATGGCGGAGACCAAGGACGTGAAAACGGACGGCGAATCCGGCAAGACCACGGCGGTGGAAAAGAAGGAGTAAATGACCTACCATCATGCAGGTTAAAACAAGATAGCTCTTGTTTAGCAGGGCTCATTCTTGTGTCAATAGGATTGCTAACAAGTTGTTTTCACGGGTAAATTACACGTAATGTTTCAAAATTGTTTTACTTTAGTCAACGGCGTGAGCAAATGCAGCGCTCACGAGTTTTGCTACCTAACCTATGTAGGCTTAATTACGACACTGGTACACTAGCCTATGTAGGCTTAATTACGACACTGGTACACTAGAGTTCTGAAATGAGTTTTGCTTGCGCCAAAGAGCAATGATAGGCGTCGTCTCATTTTATCAAAGCGTAAATTGATGTTCGGGTAAGTCTAGGAATTTATGATGTTTGACGTACGTACGCAAGAGCTAAAGTGCTGATGCTGAAGAGGTTTTCGCGCATCTTAACTTCTTCTGGAGTGAGGTGAGCGGAAACTGTCCGCGGCGCATCAGCTTCGGGAAGCGCTGCTCACGCATTGATGTTCTAAATGAAAGCGTATTCTGATGTTCATGTCTAGAAAAATTAGAGATTTTGCAGTGTGGTCTACGAGAGTGCCGAGTTGATGTTCACGGTCGGGGTCGCTCGCACGGTGGAGTAATAAAACGAGTCGACCTATGGACTTGGACGCTCGGCAGGGTGTTTCGATTACTTCTTCTTCTACTATATAACAACTACGACAGCACACTTCGACTTCCTCACAACACGTCTCACGACACACGGACACTCGCGATAGATAGTCATGAATTTAAAGCTAAACGCACCATTTCCCACAATCCTGAATCGAGACGCGATGATCTAAAGGCATTAACTTCCTCTTCTCAAACTCAAAGTTGGAGAGTATAGTCCGTATCAGTATCAGTATCAGTATCAGTGAGGACAAAGACACTCGTCAAGCAATGGTTTTCGTTGCATTTGCTATTGATTTTGACAATGATGTTGGTCATCCCGTAATTGCTATGATGCGCATGCCAAGGATAAGAATATCCCAATTATATTTTGGCTGTTACGCTTAAGCATTAGGCTATACATGTACGGGTAAGAACTAAGGACGCATTCGCATGTACAGGTTAGAATGGTTATCAATAATACACTCGGAACCGGATTCGGAAACACTCTAGTCTATCGACAAAGCGCTATAACAGGCAAAACACGAACTACACCTGCACTTCTCTTCTTCATTGTGGAACACAAGTTGAAAAAACATGCGCCAGGTCGAAAACCACCGCCCGCTATAAAGAAAGCACCACATCGCACCCCTTAATACGCATATTTAGGTTCCGCTTTCACCATAACCGCCTTAATAGGCGTACTTGGGTTCCACCTTCATTTTAACCGTCCCCAGGTGGTCCGGCAGCATGATCGGGCAACAGTAACTTCTACTTCCTCTTCTATCCAGCTCCTGCTCCAGGAGCGAGTACTAACTATTAAAAATAATTACTTCGAAAAAACTAAGCCGCGGCCTTCAGCTTCACAAATCCTATGTGGGGCGGCGGCAGGAACAAGAGTGAAGAAGGCAACTCAAACTGAGTTACAACTGAGTACTCTCATCTACAGTGTACGAATAGGTCGGCGCGCACGGCCAGCGAGGCAGCACCGAAAGCTGCCTCATTAACTTGCCAAGCTGCTGTGCGCCATATTATCTGTTTATCAACATCGACATATTTAGTTTATAGCATATTACAACATTAGATGCTGGCAAAAATGAAACTAGTAATCATGTAACTTTGACACAACTCTATTGTACTACTTAGCTTTAAGGAACGCTTGGTTCCGCTGAGCATAACTCAACTCATAATTCAACTTTCTTATAATACAAATTGCATGTAGTTGTAGATTTTATATTTATAAAACTATACAACGACGTAGTAGAACAAGATACAAGGGCAAGGGGTTGGGCTTGTGATTGGAATTGACTACAACTACAACACATTCACATAGACTTAAACTCCGACTTTGTATGTGTATATATTCAAATTCATAATGAAACTCTCTACTAAAGTGATATATAAACAATCTGACGAGATATAGTCGAGGTCGTACTCGTGATCGTGACCTTGAGATATATGCTAAAGCTTTAGTGTTAGCCTGTAAAGTTATTTAACATAGTCCAAAATACAGAACCACCTTGAGCTTTTTTTATTCGGCGTGCCCGTCTACCACGCATTGTTTGATGATGTAAATCCGTGTCTCGAGCTACTTGCCGACCACTGATTAAGTTTTGTCTCCTCTCCTGCTCTTCAATGCTTTGTAGTCTAAATCCCTCTCTAAACCTTAATCTCATTTCTTCTTCTTTTAATCTCCGTCATGCTGCCTCTTCGCTCTCATAAATCCGCCCATTGTCTTGCCATCTTTTAAATGCCTTTTGCAACGGAGTCATCGATGGAGACGGTGACGAACTGTCTCTAGAACTGATAGCAAAACCACCCCTTCTTCTACTTTTTGATTTTGAGAGCTTTGCATTAGCATTAAAATATGCCTTTTCAGCATTAATCAACATTTTTTAGATGTAAATCGGATTCTCAACATATGCTTTATCGGGATTACTTCGCACCAATTCAATAATTTTATTCATAGTTTATTTGCCAAGTACTTAATTCTAATCTATCGGATGAAGATCATAAAACTCTGCCGCAAACTGAAACTTCTCGGCCAGACCATCACCAGTTTCCTCAGAATATCATTCCTTCAGTCGTCGTAGCGCTTCCTACTCACGGTCCTGACGTAGTCTGTTTTCGGCTACATTATTTGCGTAATTTTGGAGCTACTCACTTAGCGGTCCGTCTTCGAGAGCTCTCGTCAACGAACCATGTGCGCGCTTCAAAGCTTTTTCACATTCTTGTTTGAACAAATCTTCCGTATCAAAACCCCGCAAGAGCTCAAGATAGTCCTTTTGATCTTTGGCTTTCTCTTTTACATCATCACATGTTTTTTTAGGATCAATTTTAAATTGCACCAGCACCACCGGCGAATAACGGGTTATTTGTAATCAACCTTCTATGTCTTCGAATAGCTTAGCTGGTATATCATTTTTTGCAGCGAAGAAATTCTCACGCACTTCATCGTACAAAACTTGAGCTAAGTATTCAGTGTCACGTTTTCACCCACGCAGCATCAGTGAGCGCTTTCACTTGGACCGCGCGCTCACGTCAAGCGCATCCACGCCAACCACCAGTCCTTGTCCTTTGCCGAGTCCCCAGCTACCGTCCACCCCGTCGCCCGAGCGTGCCACGTCTGCGTCATGCTGATGATTCCGTCCCGCTTGCAGCCCAAGCCGATGCGTCAGCGCCAGTACCACGCCTCCTGCTGCCAACAGCCGCCGTAGCTGCCCGCGCCTACACAGTGAGATTTGTAGATGATGATGAAAATGAAATGAGACAAACTTATACTCATAACTAAAACTTTTCAATCATCTACTATTTATCAGATAAATGTTGAAGGTGTTTGTGTTAAAAATAAAATGACGATCTTTTTGTAAAGCTAGAAAGCCTTTTTACAACGTAGTTTTTTTAAAACCCGGACTTGAAATGGTTATGGTGTCAAAAATGAATATAGCTGACCCATATCAAATCCAATTCTCATTGTGCATCCCCACCGAAGCTTCCGCCGGAAAGTTTGAGCCGCCATCTCGCTAACTAGTACAATAACCAAGTGCTATCCTGCTCTGACTCGCTATCGTACAGACCAATTGAAAGTTCGAAATCGAAAGTACAACAAGTGAACTTCAGATTCAGTTCGTCGAAACCGAAAGAAAGTAAATAAAACTTCAAGCAAAAGAAATTGACGAAAGCTTTACCTACTGGGGAGTAGCGATGTTCATGGGAAGAAGTTATGAGTAACGCACCGATTTTTTTGCAGAGGAAATGAATACTCGGGACCATTATCAAAATGGAAAGGTTTGACAGTAGTGACGGCCTGACGTAGTAACTGGACTTTGACGTTTCACTTTCATACTCTGCTGGTAATTTTTTGACAACAACTCAAATACAACAACAACTCACGTACAACAATATTATATCTAAGCGAGCAAGGACAAAAATACGCCAATTGCACTCACAGCAAAGTATTTATATCAGAAGTAGTAGATCGTTTCATTTAGTCACTCTCTTCTAATATGTCGATCAATGTCACAACCTCGTTTTACCACAACTTCGCACACCTCTACTAACACGCGCATTAATACGCGTACTTCGGCTCCGCCTTCATTTTAACCGCCTTAATACGCGTACTTCGGCTCCGCCTTCATCTTGACCGTCCCCACGTGATCAGGTAGCATGATCGGGCACGTGTCCATCTGGCTGCGCTTCAGCACGCTGAATTCGTTCATCCCCTTCTTCTTCTTCTTGGGTCCCTTGCCCTTCTTGTCCTTCTTTCACTTCGAGTCCAAGTACAGCTCCCAGTCGTGCCGCACCTCCTTCGCCTGCATCTGGCGGTCAATATATTCTTGCGCGCCGTAGTTGCCGTAGCCGAACCGGTCCCGCAGGTCCGTGTCCAGGTTCAAAAACCGACCATTTCATCAGTCTGCGCCTCCTGCTTCACTACCCCCAGCGTCGCTCTAGCCACTGCCGTCGTCGGCGCCGGAAACGTCGTTGCCTGCAAGCTCTTTGTCACCTCACACCGCCGAAGAAGCGGCAGCCATAGACGTGCCGCTGCCGTACGAGCCGTCTGGCAATGAAGCAGGAGTTACGGTCTTGCCCTTCGAGTCGGGTGCGATGGAGGCCATGGTTTATGATTAGGATTAGGAAGGAGTTCTTTTTGTTTCTGTTAGTTTATTGAACTACTTGTTGAGTTTCGATCTTGTTGTTTACTGCATTTGCAGCTTGTTTGTATGAGATAATTGTTAAGCTTTTCAGCCAAATGTTACACGTTATTGGTTACAATAGTCTGTATGAGATAACTATAGGTTGGAAAGAATTCGACGTCGAAGGCACTACGTTGTAACAACAGCTTTTTCTATCATTCCATGTTCACCATGATCGTATTGAATGCTGAGAAGTTCCCTACACACTTTTCCCTAAACCTGTTTTTTGACTTGAGACGCAGTAAAAACGACTTGTACTTGTTCATCATCTTCATCATCAGTTGGCTCAGCAAACAAATACAAAAGTATACCTCATCAATCTTATCCTTCATCACGATCGTTCTTTTCGAGGCGTGCTCTCTTAGTAGCGACGCTCCCGTCAAACTCAAACGCAGACACCCTTTACTTCCGCAAGTCGTTTTTTATTTTTATTTCGCAACCAGGTTGCTCCGCATTTTGACTAACGCATCCCACTGAGGCGAGGGCGCAAGTCGCTCGTAGTTCCCCAACCTCCTCGAACGCCACGCCTCCTGCGGCGCTGCCTGTTGCTGCTGTTGATCGCCGGCACCTCCACTTGCTGCAGAAGCACTACTTCCACTTCCTAGCCCCGCGTTAGGACAGAGCGCACGCATCAACTCAGCACGAAGCTCTGCGTCCTCTTCATCGCTTGCCGAATTGTTTCTCGAACTTGATCACGATGTGGATGATCCCGCACCCGCACAACTCGTCTTTCCAATATCTTATAAATTCACCTTCTATCAAAGGCAGGTGGATTCACCAGCTCAATCGTGTCGTCTATCAGCGGTATTTTTATTTGTTCATCAATCAAGGTGTCTACCCCCATGCTCGGCGAGCTGTTACTACTCGATCAGCCACACCTTCAGGTTTTCGTCCAGCAGCACGTCGAAGCCGAAGACCTCAAATCAGTTAGGATTGTAGGGGATGTGTTCCTGACACGCGCACAGCGCCTTCAGCACACAGTCCTTGATTTTGTCCCAGACGCACGCATTTGGGCCCACGGCGCCATTCAAATTAGTCGTTTCTCTTTCTGACCCTGATCATCACGCACCTGTATCACCACCAACAGCAGGTGGTTTGTCACTGCCCCCCGCGTAAAAATGAACGCCCTTCCCACTGCTGTTAGTCGTCCCCACAGAAGGGTGGCTGCTACACGTCCTCAGCTTCCGCTACAAAGTCTGGAAGGTAATTTTTGTGCCACCTACGATTATCTCGTCCTTGTTCATCGCACGGTTTTTGCTCGGACTGCCACCCAAGCCAGTGTTTTTCTACCCTCATTCAGCCGTCATAGAACTCAGCTCACTACTCGGCGTCACTAGCTACTAGGCCTCACTACTTTTTTTGAATAGAAGTGTTCGTCAGATGAATTAAAGGATTCAGTGACTCCAGGTCGTACGCCACCGTGGCGAACCGCTAGAAGCCTTCCTTGTAAATGTAGGCCTCTAGGGTGGGTTGGAAGGATAAGACAAGGACGTAAATTCGCATGTCCCATTTAAAACCGTCGAGAAGTAGGGGATTGTGGATGTACTTCTGGATAATGCTTAGGTCGCCATACGAAACGTCGCCGATGTCGTTGAGCAAGTAAATCCCGCGCCCACGCGACGACTTACTACGGCTTCAGGATCCAGATGTTTTCTCACTTCTCCCTTCGCTAGATCGCCTCACTACTCCATCTGATCACTATCAATGTTGGCTCAACGTGCGCGAGCGTTTCCGCTGAACCTCTTCCTCATCTGAATCCACCTGCTCAACACCTTCTCCATCTCCTTCCCCAGCTTGCAATGCATTCACGTCATCCGGCGTATTATTAGTTACTACAGCTTCCTCTAATCAATCTCTCACTGCCTATTATTCACTACCTATCAATTCGGTCCTCCTCTATTTGCGAATAGTGCTTTGCAAACGTGACATATTCCTTAGGCAGGATGTAGGTGATGGGCATGATGTTGAATCACGACTCTTTGCCGCCCTTTTTATTGTTCAAACCTTAATTTTTTAGACCGCCGTATTGTCCAGTATATGTATACTTCTCCAAACTCCTTTTCAACCTATCCTTCCTAGTCAGATGTTTATGGTTGGGGAAGTGGTTGACCCTTTGCCAAACAAGAAGTCTAGAGTAGTCGATCTTCGGCTAGGACCATGTCCAGAGTAGGTTCCACATGGTGTTGCAGTTCTTGCCGTCGTACTCGTGGGGCAGCTCTTCCCAGCGAGTTTTCAGATTTTGTTCAACATCCTTATCTTTCATCCTGTTTTTGTCTTTGAGTCACGCGTTCCGCTTCCTATTGAGCGACCGGGTGACGATGTCGTACACTTCGGAGGAGTTTTCGACCACTTTGTAGTAGCGGGTGGCGTAGTTCTCACTAGAGTTCGGTGGGCATCTTTCACTTGGCTCATACTTCACCACTGGTAGCGACAACGTTCTGCTCAACGCCATCCGATGCCGACGTCGTGTCCTCACTTTACTTGCTTGCGCTGACGTCGCTACTGGCGCTCTTGTCCAAGCCGCCGAGGAAAATGTCTAACATTTGTGACTTACCCAATTTACCTCCAGTACCTCACAACACCTTCGCTTTACTACGCAGCACCGCCACCACTCGCACTCTTGTTATGACCACTAGCTCCACTCCCGACTCCTCAGCCACCATCACCGCCTAAATCTGAGTCCTTATCCACCGCAAATTCACGATATCACTCCAAAAAATCCCTCTGCAGAGCTATCAATGTTTCATCGACTTGCGAAGTGTGATGATTTTCTCTCTAGATCTCATTATCTTCTCTCTTTCTCACTACTGCGCTCTAATACCATTAGAAAGTCAGGTACTATTATCACTCATTTTTTTTGATGTGGTAGTGGCTGAAGATGCTGTTAAACGAGTTGTGGTAGTGGCTTCATATCCTGTCCACGTCACTAGTGCTTCCTGAGGAAGTAGACCTCGTCGTCGGTTAGCAATGTGTTACTACTCGAAGTAGTCGTAGCCGCACTGTCAGTTGTGCCGGTCGTAGTCTTGGTATTACCATCTAAATCGTTACCAGCACCCGTATTCGCCCGTCACCGTCATCACCGCGCGTCTCACGCCCTTGATTTAAAGGTTGCTCATCACGCCAGCGCTTTTCACCGTGCAGTGTTTTTGTCGATGTTGGGGTTTGCGCTACCAAAACCGTTGGAACCATTCGATCCACGTTTCTTCTCGTTCTCGATGTTACTAGAATAGGCTTTTGGTGCGAGAGCGGTGCTGGCCGTCGCCGTGCTTGGTTTTGTCGATCGTCGGACCGGATCCAGCTTGCGTAGATTCAGTGGGCGTGGCAGTGGGACCACTGGTCGACGAAGACGATCCACCTGCTTGTTCAGTCGCCATCCTAACGCGCGCCTATCCTTGTCACCGTTGCACACTCGCCAAGCTGTTGCCTCACAGCTGTCAGGTCTCATTTAGTGAAATCGATCTGGTGTGTCCCGGAAGTGATATCTCAGACTCGAGCTATGTAGACACTTTTTCGTCGTTGTTAGCAGAAGTAACCGAGGCGACACCTGAAGCCACTGAAGCATCTCCGGGCGAACGCGCGGGAGCAGCTGATCCCGCAGCAGGCGTTGCAGCAGCACTGCCTAAAGCTAAAGGTGACGCGATCGGCGGTGGAGGCGAAGCCGCAGGCGAGGCGGCGGGTAGAGACGAGTCGTACCGTGCTCGCGGTGGTGGTGAGGGCATTGGTGAAGGCCCTCATGGGTTCCAAAGCGCTCAAGCTGCTACTTGTTGTGTGTTCCAAAGTGGATCCTCTGCAGCCGCAGGAGGCATTGCGTCTTCATCGACTGACGCAGCAGCTGCAGCCTCCACTTCATCACCCTCTACTTCAGAGACCGCTTCTTCCACTTCAACGTTTGGAGCACCTGCTTCTTCGTCGCTCGCGCTAGCTGCTTGAAGGAACAGCTCTATCATTGTGAGCGGTTTCTCGCCTTCAGTCTAAGTTTCCGCTTCAACTTCAACCTCCGCTTCAGTCGCGCGCTCTGAAACTTCCACCGGCGTTTGCGTGATAGGCGTTTCTTGAACATCAGCCTCTGCGACAAAAGCTTCAGGCTTAACTTCTTCATCGGCTTCGTTGTCTACTTCATCGGGATTTTCAGCTTCAACATCTTCAGGTGAAGGCTCCTACTCTTCGATAGCTGACGCAGGAGGAATTTCGTCAGTGAATAGTGACGTGCCTGTCATTTGATACTGATGTCCTTCAGGCGCTGCTTCATCAGCTTCGTCGGCCGGAGGCATAACCTCTTCGTCTGCTACTCGTATCTCGCTCTCACCAGTCGGCGAGGGTTCTAGCGGAAATTCTTCCATCTCTATGTCTATTCCCTCGCCTCGATCTAGTGCAGCACCACATGGTGAAGAGCCTCACGTCTCTCACCCTCACTGATAATCGTCTCACTCTTCGGGTACAGGCAGTGGGAGCTTCTGAGTGGAATCAGGCTCTTCGACGTCATGCTTCTCGACGACCGGACTCAACACCACATCACTCTACTGTTGAGGCTGCAGCGTTTCCGACCGCTCCCGCGTCGGACTCGCCCGCGGAATCCCAGGTGGATGCCTAGTCTGCATCTACTGATGCGTCTCGCTCTTCGTCCGTGAATGAGGATCCGGCGCTTTTGACAGCGGATGCTGCGCCCCACCTGGGCCAGGCACCCTCGACTCTTTAGCACTTGGTCACACCGGCGGCCCCCGACTCAGCAGCGTGGAACCCGTTCGCGATCGCGTCTTCGGCTAGGACTGAACTCCATTTCCACCATAGCCGCCGCCGCTCCCGTGTTGAGCAACAGCAGCACCGCCAG
>JACLAC010007374.1_pt1 | contig 18844 bp, 8 predicted proteins | sample 8027881 | NCBI WGS metagenome assembly JACLAC01 (sample SAMN15725517, study PRJNA655200) | protist metagenome | isolation source: fluorescence activated cell sorting (FACS) single amplified genomes of... | place: Spain: Blaines Bay Microbial Observatory, Mediterranean Sea | collected 2016-01-19 | reverse complement strand
GGATAGGAAACTTTTGTGCTATGCCTTCTACAAACAAGCCTTGGTGGGGGATGTGAAAGGCGATCAGCCATGGGCTGTGCAGTTTGAAGCAAGGTCGAAGTATGATGCTTGGGCAAAAATTGAAGGAACGACCGCGGAGGACGCTATGAAAGGGTATGTGAAAGAGTGGGAGCAGCAAAAAATTGACTTCAACAAGCCATCCTAATATGAATTAATCTTCTGTATATAGTGGTACGCTCACGTTTTTATCATGGTGCAACCTTTGGCATAAATATAAGAGTGCATGCCCCAATGTCCCCCCCCAAGAGTTTTGCTTTCTCCCTGAGATGCCCACAAGAGCCAGTAGCATTGCATATATGTTTTGCTTCATTTCGAGCTTTTGTTTTTTGCCAGGGTGGCATAATTTTACGGGGGCGGGAGGAGACGTCTTACGAACTTTAAAAAAATATTAAGTTTATCTCATAATCACAACTTTACGACTTACTCTCTTGATTTTTTCCCAAAAAATGATGCAGCATGGACGGCTCGTATGTACATTCCGCAGTTCCACACTCTTGTAGATAGTCCAAGCGGTGCCATGATGGTGTGCTTTCAATTTTACTTTGAGATGCCTGGACTAAGGCGCATATTTCCTGGAAGAATGCATACTTCAAAAAAGAGACGATGGACGTTGTTGTGGTTGTAGTACCGGTATGATAGAAGAAGAAGTAGAACCGGTATTATTAATTATAGTAATATTTTATATCATTCCATATCTTCAAGTCGTCTCACCTTCATTTCGTAATAAAAACAGCATACTACATCACCACAGCATTCATTTGAAGACGAAGTTTTCTTCTTCTTGTTGTACATTGATTTGGTGATATTGTTGTTCGTTCTTCTTTTCTTGTCGCTTTTTTTTTTGGAAGTTAGTTAGAATTGATTTTTTTTGACTGTTCGTTGTTGCGTTTTTGTTCCTCCAGTTTAGTTGTTATTTTTATTATTAGACTATTTATGGTCTTATTTAATACCTGCCCTGTGTCCTGTGTGCGAGATAATAGTGGAGACTAAATATATAAAACCGGCGTGGTGGTGCCTGTTGTTGTTTTACCGTGGTTATTAGTTCGTGTACTGTGATGGTATTATAGTATTTTTTTATGATGACGTTTTTTTTTTAAATTATTATTATTATTTTATTTTTTTATTTTTTTTTGTAATAATAAACGTAGCATAGCATTGGGATGATGTGTGAGACGACAACAAGAAGAGAAGAAGAAAAAAATCACGCAATTACTCTACTAGCAGTCGTCGATCGATCGACGCGTCACTTTTGTTTCACAGTTTATATGTTTTTATGAAGCTAAGGTCTTCTGCTTTGAAATTAAATTAAGCCGGATATAAACTGTCTCTGTAGCATACTGTGTGGTTCTGGCTAGATGAGCGACAAGCAGTTGCTTGCCGCCGCGGCGAAGGGGGAGCTTAAATGGGTCAAGGAGTTTGTCGAGGAAGGCTTTGACGTGTACAGTGTAGATAGTCTGGGGCGAAACGCACTTCACCTGGCGGCCCTTCACGGGCAGAAAGAGGTTATGAAATGGCTTATATTGACAATGCATATGGATATCAATATCGCTGATAAGATTGGAATGAAAGCGGTACACTACGCCGCACGAAACAAGAACGAAGTGTTCCCGTTTCTGAACAGAGCGATTCTGTACAAAGATCACAACTCTCAGATAGACTTTTGAGTATGGTTTCCAGGGGCAACACAGAAGATTCAAAACTCAAGCGAACCTTTGCGCTTTCAAATTGTAGATATGCAGGCTTGTCGACACCTTTATGGAGTTTTTTCTTGTTTCCACCCATCTTTGAAAGAGGTTTCAAAAACTGTTTCTCATCATTATACCTCGCCGTTGGCTTGGCTTTAGGAGTAAGGTGGAGTTATAGGAGGTGTCATATAAAAAAAAACTAAATGATAAATTAGTAGTATGTTTTAAGACTCTCAAGATTATCCCAATTTGTAAAACTGATCTAATTTTGCAACTGCTAAAATTCATATCACTTAAAGTCGGTCGGAACCTTCTTTGTCATTCCTACGATATCGTATCATTCGACCCAGTTCCCAATTATAATCTTCAAAACTTCGTACCATCTCGTCTGGTGGTGTTCCACTTGATCAAGTGGTTGAGAACTATGCTGTGACTCCGATTTTTCATTATCCAGGCTGTTAGTAATTTCCATAGGAGGGCAGTGACTTTTTCTGTTTCTAATGTGGTGTCATATATAATAGGAGGTTGTGTATTCACAACTGTACCATAAAAAATGAAATATTAAAGTAAAGTGAAATCCTTCATGTCGTATTATATTCCAATTATTATTATTTTATTTTATAAATAATAAATATAAAAAATATAATTAACTATTAGTGTAAATAAATAGAGTACTTGGTATGTAGAAGACGAATAATCATCAAAACACGCACGACGTAAACGAAAGATCCATGTTTCGGTTCGGGTTGTACTGTAGTACCCGTACCGCACCTGTACCGATAATACATGTATGTAATATTTTTATTAAAAAATGTGGGTGGTGTGTGTAACAACAACACACAACAACAACACAATAATAAAATGAAACAATATAAAAATATATTATACGGCATACTTCTTCGTAAATAAAATAAAAATATATGAGTTAAAAGCGCAAGAAAACTTCATTCAAATTAAATTCTTCTTTTGATAACATGTGCATATTTTTTAGTATCAATTGATTCGCAAGAAGGTAACCTTTACATTTCTAAATGCGTGATCCCGTTTGAACGATCCATAATTTTGTAATTTATAGAAAGGTATGAAACGGAGAATAAGTAGCCCACGAAAGCGAGGGAGGCCCGATAGTGCTGGTGGTCAGGACGGCGGCGTCGACCGTGCTGCAACGCCAGGGAATCCAAGCGGCATGATGGCTACCCCGCAGGAACTGCCGCTTTGGATACACGATTTGCGGCTCAAAGGAGAGAGTGTTTTTCAAGTTTTTCTTTTAGGGTCCAGGGGGGTTGGGAAGACTTCCATGGCGTTCCAAAGGGCCAAAGGTGTTGTTGTCCAAACCGAACCGACGAATGAGGATGAATATCACATCATTGAAGAAAGTCATGGAAGTCGGAAGAACGCCACAAGCACTCTTCAGATCGTTGATCTGTGTTTTGAGCGAACAAACGAAGTCATTGATGGCAATGGGGATTACCCAACGGGTTTCATAGTGTGTTTCAGCATGGGAAGTATGAAATCGTACATGACAGCAAAGAGAATCATCGCACGGATCAACGAGCGGAAAGCAGGTTTGCACGCCATCGTCCTTGTCGCGTCCAAATGCGATTTACCAAAGGAAGAACTAAAAGTGAGTTCAGAGAAGGCCCGCCTGTTCTCGGGTCGCGTGGGGATTAATTTTTTGCGCACAACAGTCTCGAGTCATAATTGTGTGATTGATGTTTTCTCCCGAATAAACGAACTCTTGCTAAAAAATTTGGAAACGTACGAGTCTCTCCGCGCGGTCGCAGGAAACAATGGGAAGTCCGTCTCCGAAAATGTTGAAGGTGCAGAGAATCAACCGTTTCTTTCCTGCATCATGTGCAATGACAGGTCCAGGGGTTACGTCACAAAGCAGCTGCCGAGAGCCCCAGGGAAAACCAACTTCATACGGGACACTAGCAGAAGGGTCAAGCTAAAGGTAGTAGACCACGACCAGGAGCCAAAATCGAAAGAAAACGATTACAAGGCCGGATCGAAAAAGAAGGAAAATAGTAAGAGTAGTGGTAGTGGAGGGGACAAATACGACCGGGATAGTATTGTCACGCCGGAAGGCTGCGCCCTGCAGTAAAGGGGAGTGGTGTAATGAGAGAGAAATTTCTCAGCATGGCCCGATCCATGCTTAGTGTTTAAATTTGGAGGCGTATGGGGATGCCCCGACAACTTTCTGATATTGATTTTTTTACAAAGTACTTTGTATTAATAAATTACTCAAGGACCACTTTTTTAATGGACCCCGCTGCAAAATCCCAAAATTAAATAACAGCCAATTTTCTTGTTTTTTGAAAGTATTGTTTAGCTGCAATGGGGAGGAGGCGATTTGGTCGCATCGCAACTTTTGTAGAACCGGTACGCATGGTAGCACTGAGGGGAATGGTTTCTCCAGTATGGGTACGTTATGTACCGATGTACGGCCCCTTTCGACGCGCTTTCTTCGTAACCGTAGTACGCCGTTTTGTCATCGTTAAACCATTTTGTGAACATTGTTACATGGCCGCCGAAAGTCTTCGCGTTAGTATTGTTGACGATTTTGTCTTTGCAATACCCACGCATATTTAACAAAATATCTCCTGGTTTCATTTCTTCCTTTTCGACCTTGTATACCAAGCACTTATCTCCAAGAGCGGCAGTGTTAAAACCGCCAAAGCGTTTTCCTACGTCCGCCATGCCCGAGACAAAGCCGGAACAGTCGGTCCGGAAGCCGTTGGTAGGTGGACCGTCAAACGCTTTCCACATGTAACGAACGCGCATTTTATTGTCCCCTCCTAGCCAGCAAACGTCATCTCCGTTACGAATTTTCTTTACTTTATTATTGCTGCTCTTAGAGCAATCAAAATTGAGCCAGCTTTTGCCTACAGCGTCCATTTCTTCAAAGCTTCTACAGCCCTTCTTTGCATTTACCTGCTCGATGTCTGCTTTCTCAGTTCCTGCGCTAGCAACTATACCGTCTACCCCACCGGTTTGTGCTAAAGACTGAGAAGCAAACAGTGCGACACAGACAATGATGCGGAAAATATCCATGTTAAACCTTACTATGTATTTTAATTATGGCTTCTGGGCGTGTTGGGAATTGGGGAAGGCACTGTTAATTTTTCAGTGCGGTTTCCACGATTTCTGCGTTGCAGGAGACAGTCAGGGGCACAGAATGGCATTCTTCCGTGGAAAATCATAATAAAGGTTTTTTTCTATTGCTTTCTCCCTCTCTCTCCTCGTACCTCTAGCTAGCAAAAAGTAAATACACGCATTAACAATAATATTATACCAGTGGTGGTGCCTCCTCCGTACCCGTACCTACTGCGCGAGGCTGCATGTGACAGTACAATGTAATAATAATAAATGTCCCCCCCCCTCCTCTTCTCTCCCGGCTTCTAATTTGGGTTTTTCTCCCCTCCTCCTTCCTTTTTTTTAATCTCCTTTCAACAAAAAATCGAAGTACTTATAATATAATAACTATACACTACGAAATACACCCTTTGTTGTTTGTTGTTGTCGACCAAAACGGAAACGCATACAGGGGACAGGCTGCCTAGGCCTCTCGTTTTTTTCCTACGCACCCTGAGGCACACGTACCCTAATCCTAACTTGATTCTGTAATTTTGTTAATAAATACCGGAATGGTGTGTTCCTACCAATATATAAACTACGAACTCTCAAAAGGACACTGTCATCAGAGCTTCAGACTTATATACGAAATATTATATTTGAAGAGTAATTTTGTTTTGCCTTACAAATTGCTTGACTAAATCGTAACCGTCCTTTGGATGGCTCTCCCATTCCAGAATTGACCAGTACAACAAGTCTGTGTTGCGCCTTGGGCTGGACGTCCACTGGTTCCCTAGCCAGACATACTGCATTTGCCCAGAAAGAGGATTTTCAACTTGAAAAACTGCACTAGCTTGGGCCTGCGTTACGTAGTTGAACGGCGAGTGCATGTCGTAGTTGGGCTGAGAGGTATTTTTCCCCACATCGCCCATGTACTTCCATGGGCCGAGGGGTGTTGATGCTGCAAACACGAAGATGCTACTGCCCCCCCGGCAGGCACAGCAAGTCGTGCCGGCCAAAATGTAGTACACGTTGTTCCGTTTGAAAAACACTGGACCTTCTGCAGGCTTAGGTGCTTGAAACACTATACTCTTCTTTGGAAAGATTGGCTTCATACAGAATTCATCTAGTTCCGTAACCGCAAAACCCTTTGCCTGAGCTGGGTCGTTTGTCGTGGTTTGCAAATGCCAGCATTTTTTTGTGTTTTCCTCGTACAAAATGTCGAAATCCCCCGGAGTTACGCCTGACACGTCAACGTTTTCGGATACCGTCGTAAAGGGGCCAGCCGGGGAGCTGGCCAGGGCCACCGTGTACCCTGAGGATTGTATCGGGCTTGGCCGGTTCTCAAACCACATAATAAACTTGTCTGGGCTTGGGGATACAACATGCGGTCGAAACTCGATTCCCTTCGGGCGGCTCGAAATATTTAGCACTATTCCAAGGTTTTCAAACTTTTGGAAATCCTTCGTTCTGTACACGTAGACGCTATGATTTGTTGTGAACACACAAGTATCCGGGTACCGGGGAGTGGGGGGAACGTAGCAACAGGAAGCGCAACCCTCTGGGCTTGGGCAGCAATCAACACTCTCGCATCCCCCCCAATTATTTACATAATAGTAATATGAATCACCTATTTGAAGAATGGAAGTTTCCCCCGTCAATATAGCGTCTTCATTCTGGTCTACAGGAAGGTGCAAGTTGCTCAACACGACAGGTTTCGATTCGACCAATTGCAAAGCGAGCCACAGCGAAAAAGTCACCATCGGCCAAACCAATATCAGAGAGTTCTTCATTTTAATCAGGGCTCTGTGTGAATGAAAACTGGTGGAACAAAGTAAAAGAGAGACTGTTCCAGTTCAATTTTTTCTCTCGGAAACAAGTTTTCATTATCTACTCAACACTCTTGTCGTGTGTTTAGGCATATTAATAATGTTATTACTAATATATAATAAAAAATTCAAATCTTTTTGTTTTTGGGGTGTGGGTGTTGTGGGTGGTGTGTTATTTATTTAATAGGACTAATATTATTTTTTATAATCCTCCATAGCTCCTCTCCTCTCCAACAACAAAAAAAAAATAATAAAAAAATAATAATAAATAATAAAAAATTTTATTACCTATATATATTAATTTAGACTGTGTCTTAATGTACTATTATTATATGATACCACCAAGGAACTGTATGTTATTATTATTATGATACAAAAAAATATAATACGAGTCGTATGTCGTATTATATTTCTTGTTCTTCCGTCGTCGTCCGGTACGAGGAAAGGATTTTAAGGAATATATTATGTTATCAGCAAATATAGAGCGTTGAAAACATTACCTATATGATTTTCAAGATCTTATTATGCGGTTTAAATTATGATTGTATTTCCTTAATTATCGCGCAACTGTCCCAACTCTCGTCCAGTCGTCTACGTACTGAATATAGGCCCGTCCTTTCCATGGTTTGTTTCTGCAAAATAAAACAACGGCGTCATTGGAAAAGATTGGCGTGCTTGCTTGCCTGCCTCAGCCGCACGACAACTTTGCCCCCCCCGCGCTTACCGGCTGGCGCATTGCTCCGTGGACGATAGGTCCTTGGTGAGGCAAATGTTGCACGTTCCCCCAGAGTTTAAACTGCTGCACTGGTCACGGTACTTCTTGCACAATTCGATCGCGGTGGAGAAAAAGTCGTGTTGGCTCATTCCAGAGCACGTGCCATGCTTTGACCATTCGTGCTCCCAAAAGTCTTGTGCCGATCCTTCGCAACTGGGCCAGTACTCTTTCAACGAACTCGCCAAGTCCTCGATTTCGCTGTAGTCGAACTTTTCGTGCGTGCAGCTTTCTCCCCATTGTGGCCACAGACCGTGAAGGGTCCATCCATCAGTGCACCCTTTCACGTTCTGCAGGCGCATGTCATAGCACTCTCCGTGCCTGGTACAGCTGCCACTGTTTTTCAATTCGTTGGAGGACATACCAAGAAGCTGTGACACTTGCTGAAACAAGGGCGTCATAGCAGTGCACGAAGCGAAGCAAAGAGCTGCGATTGCGGATACGAAGGCTACTTTCATTTTGAATAAATGGATTATATTTGAGTGCTGTGAATGTGATAAGTCTGTTCAAAAAGATTAATTTGCGCGAGGTACTTGTCGTTTCATTTCGTTCGTTTAACAAATGTAGGAATTTCATCTAAAAAAGAAGAAGTTTTGTTTTTATAAAAAAAATACTAAGGTAAAAACAAATTATTTATATAATAATTAAAAAAAAAAAAATAATATTATTATATCTTCTTCTTCTCCTTATTTAATAGTAGCCATATATAAACAGAACAACAACAACAACAAGAAAAAGAAGTTGTTCTTCTTCTTCTTCTTTCTTCTTCTTCTTCTTCTAAAAAAAAATAATAATTTATTTTTTTCAAAAAATCATTCTTCTCCTATAAACATTTTTAATAATGTTGTGTCTATATATTAATGATTAATGAATCTTATATTTATAATCTACGATCCATATACTACACTATTTTCCTGCCGGTTGGGGTTTTAGGGAATGCTGAGATGAGAATGAGGAAAAAGATGGGATTATTGCCGATTCCTTAATTGATTAGAACGATTGTACGGTATCATATATTTGTTTGTCTATCTAATATCACTTAGATCTATTACTTAGTGTATATACGTATTTCTTTTTGTTCGGAATTTAATGCTAGATAGGACAGTTCTGCTCCAACATATCTTTGAGTCTGGGTTCACCGCTTTCATCATTGGGCAAACCTGGTGCAAAACTGTGATGTTGCAAAAAACGTTGAACGAGCTTTGGCCAATCGCAGACTTCCTCGTAATTTTCAAACCCGTTCTGGCAAAGGCCAAAGCCGTGGCCGCCCTTGGGGCTAATGTGCATTGATGACATCGGGGCACCAACGGCAAGCAATTTCGAATGGTAAACTAAAGTGCCTTGGACAGGGGCAACAGGGTCGTCTTCGTTGTGAACAAACATAGAAACTGGGTGCATTCCATTCGGAGACCCTTTCCCATTTGTAAATTCGCTTGCTAATGCATACGGCTTGCCCCATTCCGGGGCTTTGTTCCCAGGGAGCAGAAACCAAGGGTAGAAAAAAATTGAAAAATCAGGGCGGCACGACGCGTTGTCGTTTTCATCCACAGGCGCGTAAGCTCTGCCATTTCTCCACGCCGTCGAAACATGTGCAGTCAAATGACCCCCTGCAGAGAATCCTGTGAAGCCCACACGAGACGCATTTACAGCACTGCCCCATCTCCCTATCGCTGCCCCATGCCTCACAATACTAATCGCTCTTTGGGCGTCCTGGAGGGGAGCCCACCAGTGTGGGAGGCCTGGGGCATCCGGTCTTGCTGGGACACGGTACTTCAGTAGAAAGGCGGACACACCGAGGGAGTTGTACAGTCGAGCAATGTCCTCCCCTTCTTTGCTGATTGCTACAATGCTATACCCTCCCCCTGGTGCAATGATAACAGCAGCGCCTGTACCATTACGGACCAAATACGGGCTTAACGTGGGTGTCGATACGTTGAATATTTTATAACAAACGTCATTGCGCAACGGCCCGCAACCAGACTGCGTCCCATCTTGCACTTTTCTTTCTGGACCAATTTTCGATGTCTCGTTCGGCGCAATACCCGGCCAAAGGTCAAAGGCCTTTGCCGTGGAGCTCCATTGCAGAGTCACCGCAACTGCCAAGACTATAAACAGTTTTTGGAATATCATGATTGATTGGGCGTTGTTGATCCAACTAAAAATGATGATTGCTTGTGTGACTTCGCATATTCCTGTTCTGGGTATAGAACATCTTGTCCACTATGTTATTATCATGTCTATATTTTTGAAAGAGTGCTGCTTTTTTATCAAATCTGAAGAAAAAATAAAGCCATCTCTCGTTAGGAGGAGATTATTAGACACACTAAAAATACAATAAAATTAGAGATCACAGAGTTGTTTTTAATAAAAAAAGGGGAGTAGTCAGTCCGTCCTCCTCCCGCCCCCCAACAATCGCTATATTTTTTTATATTTTATTATTTTTTTTATTATTTATTATTATAATAGACTATGAGGAGCTGACTATTGGTATAATAATAAAAACTGTATTTTATAACTACTTAATATTATTATTAATACCACCACCTCCTACTACTAGTAATTTAATATTTTTAAAAAAATCTTTCTTCTTTCTTCGGAGAACTACAACTTACATCAACATAATTGCTACACTGCATCTAAATACAATGTTCGTAAATAAATCGAGTACAAGTGTCTCTTTAGCTGGGTACTTGATCGTTCCACATGTATGTTTGTTCACAAATAACCCAACGTTGCAAATGATTTGATACAGCGTTCACACTGCTTAAAAACCGACTAGAAAAAAAGACGTGATTGGGTTGGGCTCGTGGGGTTTGGAAATGAGCGTCGTGGAAAACGAGCGTATCTTAGGGGAGCTGAGCATCTTGGATAAAATTATTTATAGGCATTCAAATCAACACGGGAAAACGAAATATTTTCAGCGGCTAAAGCATGTCCGGGGGATGATGCGAAAATTTCTTCTGGCGCTTAAGAACCCGGCGCCAATGACAGTGAAGCAGTACGATCATCACTTAGATATTTTGTTGTCCACCGCCGAAATTTTTACTGTCTTACTAGGGCAGAGCTATTTTATGCCTCTAGCAATAACAGTACTGGCAGTGCTTTCACGGTTGTTAGCATTTGTGAGAACGAAAAGAGAAGCGAGGCTCGCCACCGTGGTTCCAACCAAAGTGCAAGATAGTAGTAGAAAGGGGGATGTTGGATTCGAAGATACGGGTGGCTCCGATGATGGGCACGCCCTACCAACAACGAACACATCGGCAGCGCTGCCGACGCTAGACACATCCATAGACTCGCTGGCGCATAGGCGTGCCCCCCTCGTTATTGAGCCTGGTCTACTTCCAGGGGCGCGGATTCCCTCGGCAAAAAAAAAACAAAAGAAGAAGAAGAAACGGAAAAGAAAGAACGATGCCATTGACGACATATTTGGGTTTTGAAAATGAGAAAATGGTGGTGTACCAGTTCCGTTGTCAAGATATGTATGATGCGGAATCCGTTTTTTTCTTTTTGCCAGAAATATGAAATCCCCGTTCTGTCCGCGTCGTTCGTAAAAAATGTTACTGTAGGACACATAGTACCAATCGGCGCAATGAGCCCTTTTGTGCAAATATGTGCGTATGTATATTAATAGATATTAGCACTCTTTTTTTTTTTTTTTAAGAGTAAGGGTATAAAACAAGAAAATTGGCTGTTATTCAAGTATGATAATTAAAATTAATGTACTGCGAACTGAAATCTTGATTTAAGTAAAGAAAGTAAAAAAGTATATTGATTAAAATACTAAAATCACAACAGTAGAGATAAGTTCGCAGTACATTTTAATGTTTAAAAACGTAAATGACAGCCAATGTTTTGTTTTTAACAGTAAGGGTACACGGTACACAATCTTATGAGTCTTGCAATCACCACCATAAGAATAATTTATGTGTCTATTTCTTTTTTGAAATTTTATTTTATTATTTTTTCTTTTTCTTTCCCCTCTTCTCTTCGGCAGGAGCATCCTTGTACTTCAGAATATTCTCTAACATAACATCTAGTGCTGTCGAAAAATCTACTTGTTTGGCTTTGTTCAATAAGGGTTTGAAGTCTTTGATGCATTTGTCCCTTTGCTTTTTGTCTTTAATGAAATCTTTTATTCCATTTTTGATCGTCCCAATCGAGCAAATTGTATTTTCCGATTCCAACCGCTTTACCATGTGTGTCAGCGGCAGGAACCACTGCAACAACCCCAGAAAGGTGGGTTCAAGGGAATGGTCGTATTTCCTCAAGTTTAACAGCAGACCCTTTTTTGGAGACACGTCGGACGCATACTTTGATTTTACTCCAATGACGGCCGAAAACCAATCTACCAAACGATTTTCATGGGAATATGTCGCCATCCCATATAAATATTCTTTCAGCTTTTTCTTGTAGGCCCCAGCGCCATACGTTTTCAAAAAGTAACCAACGACGAACGGAGGGAACGCTTCAACTACGTGATCAATTTTGTTGGCTTCGATCTTTTTCTTGCACAGCGTCCCAATGGTAGCTAGCAAGTGTTTTTTGTACACTTCCGGTGAGACCGATGCTTTGGTGTTTGCACGATTATTTACCCCCTGTTCAAACCGGTCCTTGTCGGGAGGGGTGAAAGTCAGTGATAGTTGGTCCATTTCTTCCTGTAGCCGTGTGGCCTCGATGTCTTTTTCGACTGCAAAGTGGTCCTCTTCTTGCTTGTCGTCTTCAATGATGCTGGCGTACTGCTCTGATATTCGGCTTAGCAGTGTTTCGACTTTTTGGCTGAGTATTTTCTTGGTGTCAGCAATCGTTTGTGCTTGTGACATTTCAGCTGTTCGTGCAAGCGCCTCTAGAAAGTCTGTGAATCTAATTTCCGACTGGAGCGTGGTCCTGTCGTCTATGCGGTCGCCGCTCCGCGACTTCAACTCATCGACAACGCAAGGTATTGAGTACGCAAACGGAAGGGCAATGTCATTTCTAGTGAACGAGTCATTGCACAGCTCACTCTCCATACAAAAATGAATCCACTCTCGCAAACTCATGCTATTGTGTGTTTCAAATGTAAAAGAGCCATCTCCACGCGCAAAATGCTTGAAGATCAACTTCAAATTTTCGAAATACTTCTGAAAAATCACAGTAACCTCTTCGTAGTAAAGACGGTCGTCTCGAAAATTATCGGACCCTCTGAAGAACGAGGGGCCGGGGTAATGGCCGACATGGTCTGTTGTGAACGCGTGTGGCAAGATATCGTTGTCCATGAAAGTCTTGATTGATATAGAGGGCCGTAACAATTCAATTGCGACTTTTCTCGCTTTCAGCTTCACATTATACTTCTGGAATGCACAGCGTGCCAAAAGCTCCAGAAATTCGTACCTCATCAATCCTGCTATTTTCTTGCCCCCCTCATCGGCGGCGTCCGACCTATTGTCCTGCATTGGCACGCCTCCGCAGCGACCGTACATTATCATCAACGATTTCACAGTCATCATGTCATCGTCCACTAACCTCATTTCCTGACAGAATCGTTGCCAGCCTTGCTTCTTCAGCAGAAGATATTTGCCTTGTGAACCAAATGTTGCCGCATAGTACCGAAACAAATCGAACACCGTTCCATAATACCTTGCAAAAATTTCTTGCGATGCCTCCAGCTCATCGATGTTGTAAATAAGAGACGACGTGTCCGACAACTCCCAGTCACTGTCGAACGCCCTTCGCAAGACTGATTCGGTGTCCCAGAACGTCTCGGCATCTGCGTCCCGGCACCGATCTTGCCATATAGAGCGGTATATTGTGATCTGGTTTTCATCTTCGTCAATTGCTTCTTCTTCGTCTTCTTCTGGCACTGGTTCTACGAAAAATATCCCCTGGTCTACGGAGGGAAAGTCCAGCACGATGTCCGTGTACAACTCACGCTCTGTAATAACTTTGGCTCGCAGCTGGAGCAATTTTGCTACTGGACTTGATGTGTCCTTGGTTGAAGACAAATCACAGGTTCGAATCAGTCGCACTACTTTTAGGCTCATGTTCTTACCAACAGACTCGATGACCGCCACAGTCCCGTCTACCCCAAGAGGATTGAAACTCGCATCTAGGTATTCGATGGTGAAATTCTCGACCAAAGCCTGCGATATAATTTTCATCCCTTTGGGGCCAATATTATTGTTAGCCAGTGTAAAATTCTGCAAACTGTTCGTTTGCTTCAACCACGTCCCAATGTCTTCGGTCACAGCATCGTCTATGCCATTCCAATCTATATTTAATGTGTGAAGATCGGGGGTGTATGTTGGAGAATAAGATAGGGCTTTCATCACAACGTTTCCCCCTTCGGACCGCAAGTTGTTCCACGCCAGGTTTAATGTTGTCAATCCATTGCTTCTCTCTAAAAAGTCTGCAAGGGCCCCGGCACTTTTTATTGACATTTTGTTATGGCTTATATCTAGCAGACTCAACAATTTGTTGTTCGAAGCGCACAGCGAAGAAAAAAACTCTTTGAAAAAGTTGTCCATCAAATTGTTGTTTGAAATAACGACCGAATGCAGCGTTCCGCTGCTCCCCAACGCGCGGGCCAGAGGTACTGTGGCGCCGATCAAAGACCTCCTGAACACGCCCAGCTGGTTGTTTCCAACGTCTATTTCCGAGATATGCGTCGATTCGTTTATAAAATTGGCCATGTACGGCGCTGCAGCAGCGTCAATATTGTTGTCCCTGATTACTACTGCCTGTATTTCGGACTTTGCACTTTCCAGTGCCTCAAACAGTGCAATTGCCCCTTGTGATCGTAGGCTTCCGTGATTAAGCTCTAAATTTTCTGACTCATCCCTAAGTGAATGGAGTATTTTTGTAACTACCTGCGTATTCGACTTTTCGCACATTCTTGTGTAGGCTTTCGAAACAACTACGCCCAAAGGGACGTTGCTGGCGTCGTCGAAATCACTATCTGCGTAACTATCGTCCGAGTAATAACTGCTGTCAGATGAATATGCCACCCCGCTGCATTTCACTGGCGACACCTTTGATCGAACTATGGGTTTCAGGTGCTCCTCCACCTCAGTACTTTTGCGCCCTGGCACGGAGCTGGTCAACGCGGTGAGATCAAAGAACCCTACGTGGGAAATTTTTGACTCTTCTTGAGTCTTTTCGCCCTTTTGATCTTCGCTAAATTTGCTGTTCTCGCCATCTTGTTCGACGACTTCGCCGCTCAAAATTTTACTAAAATTACCGTGGCCAAAAAATGTATCAAATATTCCTTGATCGGCGTTATACTTCTGGTACACTTTCTCTAACGAAGTTCCGAAGCGGGTTGCGATTCTAAATACCATGTCTAGTGGAAGCGGCAGCTGCTCAGTTACTGGGTCTATAAAAGGGGTCGGGTCAAACGTTTCCAAGTCAATCTTTGGGGCCTTCTTCTTTTTGCCTTTCTTCTTTTTGCCTTTCTTCTTCTTTCCACCCTTCTTCTTGCCACCCTTCTTCTTGGGTGACTTCGACTTGCTACCTTTTTTCTTTTTCGCCATTTCCGCGCTTATATACAAAATGGGACCAAGAAAACCGCACTGGTGTATCTTGGGGAACTTTGTTTCTTGGAGGTTTTCGCGTGTACTGCGCGTTTGTTGTCTGTAAAGGCGAAAATTTTCATCGCCAAGTTTGCTTGAAAATGCGAAAGTAAAGAAACGCTTGCGTACTCTCTCTGAAGAGAAGTTGCGCAGCAGTCCGTCTCTTGCTACTACTTGCTTGTAGTTGTTTTGGATGCTGATGATGATTAATAGGTATTAATAGCAATAGCACAGGGTCCTCATCATCAAGGATCAACAAACTGCAAATTCTTTAAAAAAACGCGTTTCCTGTGTTCTTCCTCCTGTTTTGCTATTATTAGTAGAGTTTTGCGCACTTTGCTAGGTATAACGTTTCTGATCCGGCTGATAACTAGTCTATACACTCAGGCCAGAATAATGTAGTATATTAAGTACAAAACGCTATCATTAAATAATTAAATAAAATAACGTTTTTTCTTTCTGATTGCTTTTTTTTAGAAGAAGTAAATAATGGCTGTTATTTAACTAAAAACAAAAATAATAGGGCTGTTATTAATATTTATTAAGTAATTAAAATTTATCTTCCTCATGTACCGCGAAAATGAATCTACTAATTTTGTTCATTAAAAGGTTTACGTTCCTTCAGTAGTGCGAACTTATCCCTACTCTTGTGATTTTACTAATCACTATACCCTTGTCATTTAGTCTTGACTATCATGCTCAGATGTACTCCATGCGTGGTCCGAATCGGTAGGTTAATTTGCTTCAATGGCAAAAGACCCAGAGTCAACTTTCCTCATCCGGTGTCTACGAATTCGATAATTGAATATTCCTAAGCCTAAATATTTTTTTTCTATAAAAAACAAATCTATAAATCATATATGGACACTATAGAAGAAATATCTAATTGAAGGGTTTTTTAAAAGCGTATTTAATGATTGATAAAACCGAAAAGGGTTTCACTCGTAAAGGGATCAGTCCTTGTGTGGTTTTCCAAGCAGCGGCATGGATTGTTGGTAATTACGTTAACGAACTATAAAATAAGAGAGCAAGATTAGTATTCCCTCTATGCCGGCTCTTGCCGCGGTTCCACAAGGATTTCATTGACAGCGCACCACTCGGGTTGAGAGGCAGCATAAACGACAGCTCGACCGACATCCTCAGGATCTAGAACTTTTGCCCCGCTCGGTTCACCGTATGCCTTCATACCCTCGGCATCTGTAGACGTTGCCAACAACGGAGTAGCCACGTTCCCCGGCTGAATGCAAGTAACCCGAACGCCTGTGTCTGCAGTTTCTAATCGCAGCGCCTGTGACATTCCCTCCACGAAAAATTTCGATCCAGAGTACACTCCGAGTCCCGCAAACGCCTTTCTTCCAGCGTCTGATGTTATGTTGATTATGTGTCCTTGCCCTTTCCTGATCATCTGGGGTAAAACAGCGCCGACGCCATACATGGTACCCTTGCAGTTGACGTCTACGGTTCTCTCCCAGTCGTCCCACATTATATTTTTCATCAAGGTAAAATACATCACTCCCGCACAGTTCACAAAGATGTCGACTGGCCCCAAACTCTCTTCCGCTGTCGACACTAAGTTTACTACCGCTTGGCGATCTGTGACATCCGTAGGTACACACAACGTTTTGACAGACCCTTGCGTGCAAGCACTGTCTATCGCACTTTCAGTCTCTTCGAGCTGCTGCATCCTTCTGGCGGCTAGAGTAACGCTGCACCCAGCCTTTGCCAACTCGACACAAATCGCTCGCCCAATGCCAGACGATGCCCCTGTGACCACGGCAATTTTTCCTTCCAAAGGTCGCGTGGAAGAGGCATTTGTGCCACAGCCCACGATCTTTGGTTCAAGGGAATATTTCTTTCGAGATACTCTGCTGAAAAATAACTTTAGAGAATCGCGCGATAAATACTCTTCCTTGCCGTGGGCCTGACAATTTGGGCTGCACTGGAGGTATGGCTGGCTGGACAAGTACTCAATCCCGCCTCCGGGTAAAGCATCAACCAAAGCGAGTAATTTGTTTCCATCCTTGGTCCCTTTCGTTGCTTTTGCAGCGAGTTCTCTCCACTCGTCCCACGAGACCCGTTTCAGGGGGCGTTTGTTTTCTTCTCGCCTAATCTCGTCCATCCAGTCAATCACTTTGGCCCATGGCACCGGTTCTGGCTGGACAATATGAAACGTTTCCGTGGTTTGCGTGCTTGCTATTTCTACTATTTTGGAGGCTGCCCAGTCGACGGGGGTCAATTCAATCTTCCAATCTGGCACAACAGGGACTGCGGCGGTAGTATTGCACCCTCGGAATATCATGCCTTGGAAGTCAAGGTCGTTGAAATCTCCCGTTTTGCTGTGCCACCCGATGTTTCCCATACGGTACGTTACGAAAGACAACCCCATCTCTTCGTTTGCTTGATGGATCATCTTCTCTGCCCCCCACTTTGTTAGCCCGTAGCCGTTGCACATTTCGGAAATGGTATCGTTTTCCCTGTTGTTATACACCATTGCATCTAAAAGGGCGTCAAAATCGCAGTCTGCCGGGACTGGTGCGTCCCCATCTTGCACCCTTTTCAACGCAAAAATCCCGTTGGTCGAAATGAAAACACCACGTGGTACCACTCCCCGCGAAGATTTTATCCTGGACGCCAAACTTACAATTTCCCGAGTGCCTTCCATGTTCACCGCCTTCAAACTGTCAAACGTTGCACCAAGCGACACAGCAGCAGCACAGTGAACAATCCCGTCGGAGGACATGAGCACGTTGTTATAAAGCTTTTCCAAAAGTCCAAAAAACGGCTTAGTCAAGTCCCCATGCACAGGGTGCACCCTGCTGATCAACCCACCAAGCGGCCGTAAGAGGCCGTACCGATTCAAATTTTGCTCCAAAACTTGAATTCCTGTTTTCCCGTCTCGCTTTCGGACCAAACACACGATTGATTTTACGCCAGCATGGAGCATTTCGGCCAGCAAGAAAGCCCCAAAGTACCCCGTTGCCCCCGTCAAAAACACTTGCGTGCAATCTTTCAACGGGGTGGGCTCTGCCGCTGAAGAAGTTTCAGCAGGCCCAACGGGGGAAACAACAGACTCTTTCAAGACCCTCTGGACAAGGGCTTTGGCGCCCGTTTTGACTTTATTTCCGGCGCCCCCGTTATCTTGCCACTTGTTTACAATTGATATCGCCTGGTCTTTTGCGCGGACCCCTTCCAGTACGTCGATTACCGGCAGTCGGATGCCGAACATTTTGTCGATGGCAGCGATGAGTCTGGCCGCAGAGAGCGATTGTCCCCCAAGGGAAATGAAGTCATCGTCGAGGGAAACGCTACCGAATGGCAAGTCTAGAATCCCTTCCCAACAACATAGTATCCCATGCTCCACTTCGCCTATCGATGCACCTTCTGGAATACGCATGTACTTGTACGAGTGTTTCAAGGCGACTTCGCGCTGTTTTCTCACGGCGCTTGTTTTATCGTTTCCTTGCGGGTTGTGGCGAAGCCCCATCAGAAACTTTCCCCCCACGGAACTACCTACAATTAGACTCAGCCGTTGCTCCGCGGCCAATTCGGCGAGGCGCTTGTTGTCCAGCTTTCCTGAGACGGGGTGTAACGGCAGACAATCGAGCTCGATGTAAACCGATGGGACCATGTAATGGGGAAGACGGGTGCTCAAACGCTTCTGCACAGATGGACAAAGCCCAGTTCGTGCGTCTGTGACAAATTCTTGCAACTTTAACTCCCCGCGTTCATCCTTCTCCCCATCGCTTTCGCTGTCAGCGTTCGGCTTGACGAGGAATGCCACCAGCCGCTTTTCTGTGCCTTCACCGCCGTCGGCTATTACGCTACATGCCCTCAACGTTACGCTGTCCAACAGCGCCTGCTCTATCGCGCCCAGCACGA
>JACLAC010013926.1_pt1 | contig 18858 bp, 5 predicted proteins | sample 8027881 | NCBI WGS metagenome assembly JACLAC01 (sample SAMN15725517, study PRJNA655200) | protist metagenome | isolation source: fluorescence activated cell sorting (FACS) single amplified genomes of... | place: Spain: Blaines Bay Microbial Observatory, Mediterranean Sea | collected 2016-01-19 | reverse complement strand
TATTCAAACCATCACCACCACTACTACTTATACTATTATTATTATTATTCTCTCCATCAAAATGCGTAACATCTTTACCAAATATGAATAAAAATAAAACAACTACAACAATACAAATCAACAATGCAACTCCAGGAGAGTACCATCCTAAGGATACAGGGATTGTACCAGCCAATAAACTAACAAAAAATGACAACAAAGTAAATGGAATCATCGTTTTTGCATGTAGTACTAAGTCACATCCAGTAGACAATGAAGATAATACTGTATTATCAGCCAATGGGCTACATGTATTTCCAAACGTACTACCAGCCAAAACAGCTGCTGCAGATTGCATTACCATCTCTTCATCCCCATTCGACAATGTATATGCTAATGGTAATACTAGTGGGAATAAAATTCCCATTGTTCCCATTGCCGACCCAGCAGAAAAACTAACAATACTGTTATATGAAACAAAATGAATGACAAAACAAGAAAAAAAAATACACACAGTGTGTATTACATTTGTATGGTATATGTGTTAGTATACATATAAAATAAATAATTGTTGATGGGAAAAAAAAGTTTTTTATATATGGGAAGAACTTACGCTGCTAATATAGTAGCTAATGGCACAAGCCATTCCGGTGGCAAATTTCCTTGTAGCATACTTGATAAATATACTGAAGTATGTAAATCATTAATAACAGAACCTAATGCCCATGCTAACAATAGAATCAATATTGGTGACATCATATCTTTAAAACCAGTAGTCCAAGCATCAACCATACTATCCAAATCCATTATAGATTGAATAGCAAATAATACGATGCAAATAAATGATGATGCCGCAGAGCTCCAGAGCAATGCATTCACAGAATCTGCGTTAGCGACAATCTCAATTATTGTATAGTGTTTATCCCCACTATCGTTTTCATTAGCAATATCTAAAGCTTTGGTTCCACTTGTAATAATGCCAATAAATGTTACTATAATTATGACACTGAACGGAATGACTGCATTTCCACACCATTCGCTTTTGTTTTTTTTCTCATCCTTCTTATTGCTATTATGATTACTATCATCATCAGATAATGGTGAGGCTAAATCTAGTAAATTTGATTCTGTATGTTCTATTACCACGCCCGTGGTTTTCCCATCATCATCATCATCATGTTCATTTAAATCTTTTAAAAAATCATTTTCTGCTTGTAACAATGCACCTAAATCACGTTTTATTAAAATGGAAATCAATGGTATTAATATACTAAGTAATGGAAAGAATCGATATGGCAATGTACGCAAAAAAACTGAGAAAGATCCATAACTATGTAATCCAAAAATTTCAGTATATTGATCTTGAATGTATCCAAGCTCAACACCTACCCAACTAGAAACTGGGACGATTGAAGGCAAATTGACACCAACAATATGTATTATAAAAGCTAATTTTGCTGGGCTTACTTTTACTTTTCGTAATGTTGGTTTCAATGTTGCGCCAACAATTAATATACAACTATAATCATCGAAAAATATAAACATGGATAATCCCCATGCAATTAACAGTGCGCGAAATCTCGTAGAAGCAAATTTTTGTGCAATTTTGGCTAATCCTGTAGCGCCTCCAGATTTATCAACCAATTCCAATACCCCACCTAAAACCAATGCAAATAAAACTACAGGAGTATGATTATTTAATGCCATGGCATCAACGAAATATATCGAAAATGTATTGCAAAAAGATACAATTGGATTATATCCACAGTTAAAAAATGCCCCGCTCCAAATTCCAACAAATAATGATGGTATAACTTGCTTTGTAATAACAGCAAGTATCAATGTAATAATAGGTGGCAAAACACTCAAAAATGGTGGGATGGAAAATACACTTAAATGCATCGTTTTCGAATCGTCTATTTTTAATTTCGGCGCTACATCTGATTTTTTTACATCTTTTTCATCAAAAATTTTAACAGTAAACGTTTGTTGACCTAAATTATGAATTACAAGCTTTGATATTTTAAATGAAAGACCATTTCCAATGCCTAAAGTGGAAGTTATATTATTTAAAGATCCTTCAAATGTAGTAATATTATTATCACTGGTTTTAATATTAAAAAATACTTTTGGAGACCATGGTTTGCACTTGTTCAATAATAAAATTGCACTGGATTCATTATTCTGCGAGTTGCTATTTTTGCAATTCAATGGAGCTAATGTTATAATCATATCAAACGGAGAACCAGATAATACAGTTGGAGAAACTTGAACATTAAATATTTTATCTTGACTAATCAATAGATTGTTTGATGTAGGCGTAGATTTTAATATTTCATTTTTTGCATGCACTATTATAATTCCATTTCTATTATTTATTGTGTTAGTTGCGATAAGAAAAAAAATTAAAACGATTTTATGGATTGTTTTCATTGTATATGTTGAATGTTACAAATATATATATATGTATATTTAATAATATATATAATGCATATTTTTTGTGTGTATATACATATATAATATTTTATATATATATTGTAGCTATTCATTTCCCATCTTTCTATTTGAATATATATACATGCAATATCGAGTAGTACGTTAATACAACATACTTGCTGATTTTACAATTAAATCTTGCATTTTTAAAATAGTTTCAATGACATCTTTCTCATTGAAATTGCAACATACTTTAAAATCGATAAATATATTATTTGCATCGTCCTCGATATGATCATCATCTCCTCCCCCCTCTTCATCTCGCTCTTTCTTTTTTCTTTCTTTGTATTTCATTTTATTTTCAACCCATCGTTGTTGAAATTCTTCCATGATTTCATTCAAAACATTTTCATGAGTATCATGTCGTAATCCTTGATAAAAAAACAAATCTGCTTTACTCAATAAAATTAAACAACTTTGCTTATTTTGGAAACAATTTAATGAAATGATCTTATCGAATAAATCTAAATCTTCTTGTAACAACTCGGAAATCGGTAGTTTGCTTGAAGCACGTGCTGATTTTGGATCGGTATAAGGCAGTTCCATCATAAATAATATACAACTGATTGGTATTGGTAATTGAGTTTCATCGAATTGCAATCCAATTTTCTTTATATTAGACGTGGAATTATTCAATAATGCTGTGAATTTAAATGGTATATTTTCAATATTAATATTTAAATCTTTTATCCCTTGTTTAGTGTATTTAATAGGTATTCTAATTGCATCTTGGAATGTAGGGATATAGTCGTTTTTGCAAATCTGGTTTAATTTTGGGATGTAATGTTCCAAAGGCTCTAGAGGTGTATATTGAAATATTTTCTCTTTTCGTTCATCAAATGCTTGTTGAGCAAATGGTGAACTCCAAAATCGCTTGAAACTTAAAACATGTTCTGGTAAGATTGGATCATCACTTTTACATGCATTTATATCAAATATTTCCGTTTTATATTCACTTAAATCAAACCCTTTTTCTTCAGCAAATTCTATAATATTTTTGCACCCATCTACAATTATTTGATGTATAATTGGAGTAAAGAAATTATCGACCGAAACTGGTTCGCCAAACAATTGTTGCAAATGTAATAATAATGTATTTTTACCACAATATTCTCTACCAAAAAGTAACACACCTATTGTCCCTGCAATTTTTTCATATTCTAACATTTCTTCCGATTTCTGTTTCTTCAACGTTAATGTATTTGATTGTTTCTTTAGCCTTTGAAGCCTATTTTTTAAATTTAAAATCAATTTTTGAAATATATTAGTTGGTTTTTCCTTTCCATCCTTTAATTCTTGATGGACACCAGATGCAGCTGCTGATAATGATTGCTCATCAATCAATCCTTTTTCCACATTCATATTAATATATACTGTATATTATTTTTTGCTTTGTTTATAGTACGTTCACTTTGTTGTATCGATATAAATACAGTCGGTATTATTATTATGATAATAACAACAACAATAGTTCAATTTATCAGAATTGTTGATATTTGAATGGATGAAAAAAGGGGGTTGTAATATATATATATATATGATATGCATTCCTCACCCCTTGCACAGACACACATATATTTTATATATATCGTTGCATCTCGCATAAATGTGTACCCAATTTGGCCTAACTGCTGTTTTTTGTTTGAGATTTGAAATGGGTTAAGGTATTATTTATCCATCGAATTTTCACTTTTCTCTTTTCTCTGATGCTTTTTTATTCCTCTTTTACTTTTTCTTCTCCCAATATTTGCCTTAAAATAATATTGACGAACAATATATAGTGTTATGAAAAGTATTGTAATAAGTATGAATATATACATGGCTGGGTACTCTTTGTATTGATAGAATTTTACCAGCTGTAAAAAAATATCAAATTCGCTCGTAGTAATCCAGGTAATATTATATCTAAAATAATATTTTTAAATAGAAAAAAAATACCAACAATTTTTTTTTTAGTAATAAAGTTTTTATTAATAAATGATTCAAAATTGAGTACTACTACGTGGTGTGATACGAGACTTCTCTTGTTTTAAAATTCATAGGTGGTTTTTTTGTGATTACAACAACAAAACACTACTAAATGTATTCTTATTATGATTATTTGAATATCTCCTGCATACGCTCCAATTGGATACCTTTGGTTTCTGGTAAGTAAACATAAATAAATATCGCGTATAGTAGCATAAATAGACATAAAGATGCATATGTCGCCCCGACAGAAAGTGCTGATATCAAGGGTAAAAAAGCTACTTCAGAGGTAAAGCTTACAATTCTGTTTAAACTGACGGCGATTCTCATGCCACTTGCTCTCACTCGAAGTGGCAAAAGTTCTGGCAAAATTAGCCAAGTTACAGGACCAATACCAATTGAAAAGGCACATGAAAACATGTACAGGCCAATAATCTGGAGGTTAACAACCTTGGAAAAAGCCCCATACGATATTAGTCCGTACGCCATTACTAAGCCAACTACTGAAGAGAATAAAAGCGGCCTTCTTCCTACTCTGTCTGAAAGAAACATTGATGGAAACAGAGTAGTCACTTTGATAATCCCAAGAACAAGCTGGTGACCATACGATTCTTGTTTACTCATTCCAGCTGCTTTCAGAGCAAAAGGTAAGTAACTTAAAATGCCGTCAACCGCACTCAAGTGTTGGCACATTGCTACGACAATAACAATGAAAAAAATGCGTCGCAATGTTGGCGTTGTCCGCCCAGTCAAAATTGACTTCAGGGGAAAGTTTTCATAAGCCCCTTCATTCTCCAGCGCTGTCTGGATATCTCGAAATGCAGTGTCCGCAGCCTTCTCATCGCCTGTAACCTTCAGCAAAATTGCACGCGCCCGCAGAAAATCTCCTTTCATGACAAGATATCTGGGTGACTCTTCCATGATATAGATGCAAAGTACGGCCATGACGGGAGGCAAGATAAGGCCCAAGCTCATCATGTACCGCCACGACCCAGAGGACTGCATCCCGCTAAATATCCACGATGACAAATAGCCCAAAATTATTCCTACGTTGATGGCAATCTCTTTCATGCTCCCGAACATCCCCCTATGATTTTTAGGGCTCATTTCACATACGTACAGTGGGACAACGGTGAAACAGACGCCAAGCCCGAGCCCGGACACTATTCTTCCTAGAAGGAGATGATAGAAACTCGAAGAAGACACCATGATGATAGAGCCAAGAAAAAAGAGGGAAATTGCTACACCAAATCCTCTGATCCTACCGTACCTGTCGCACACTGCGCCACAAAAAAAGGAACCGATAACAGCCGCCAAGTTCAAAACAGAAACTAGTGCCGAAGTTTGGAATATTGTGAATTTAAATTCATTTGATAAAACATATATTGTTCCTGAAAAGCCACCGATGGAAAATCCTCCAATTACAGCGTTAAAGGCAGCAGCTAGGCAACAGTTTAACACTGTTTGGTTAACTCCATAGCACTGGGGAACAGCAATGTCGTCAACAGCTGCGTCGGACCTGTCTTCCCGAAGCAAAGATATTGTTAGCTCTGGGAGCTGCACTTTTCGATTTTCGGGTATCATTATTTTCCCATCTGGTTTGTTTCCTATCTGATAGCTGTTACCGTCTGGCAATGCCCGCCGCTCTGTCACTCCCTAAATATTTCCACTGTTTATGTTCTTGTCCAATGCAATGTGCACACATATTTGTGTCTTCTTTTTATTTAGTATATGATTTACTTTTACTCTCTCCACCAACTAGGCAGTATTTGTGTCTTCTTTTTTTTTTATTATTAAATTATTATTACATCATCATATATATTAATATTATAATATTATTGTGCGACTCCCTCCATTATTATTATTTTTTTTAAATTTATTTATTTTTACCACCACCGTAGTATAGTATTATACTAATAATCTAATAATAATAATTGATAATATAATGCACCCCATTCATTGTGAATTTAGATGATTTTAAGGCAAAGAGGTGATGATTTTTAATCGTTTACATCCTCGTATTAGTATCCTCGTATTCTTAAATCTATAGATTACGAGGTAAATATAAAGGAGGAAATAGAAATTATTTATTTAAATTATAGAGATCTACCGGTATGGATCGAGGAGTATACTATACGAAACATGATAGGGAATTTGTACTTCGAAACAAAGATAAAGAAAAAAACCCAGCCACAGCAAAATTTCACAGTTCTTCGAATAAAATATACGTCATATATAATATATATCCAGAAGAAAATACATCGAGAGCAATGCAGCAATGCAGGAAATCGAAGGTGAATATAATAAAACAAAACAAGGTACCATATATATATACATATATTACAGGACACTCACAAAATATATATTATTACGAAACGACGGGGGGAATATATACATATATATATATTATAAAACAACGGAAAATATAATCACAGATACCCATTTTATAAAAAAAAAAAAGAAAATGTTTGCTTCAAAATTTATTATTAATGTTACACGTCGTTCTTCTTTTTCATCCACAACAAAAATGGTATTACGACGGAGTAATAATATAAAACATGTAAATTATTTTGGTACAACTATTGATGGTGAAACACCACCTAAAACAGCAATTGTTATGTTGAATATGGGTGGACCAAATGATTTAGATGAAACTGGACCATTTTTAAGTAATCTATTCAATGATGGTGAAATTATACAATTAGGACCATTACAAAATTATTTAGGTCCTTGGATTGCACATCGAAGGACACCAAAGGTACGGAAACAGTATGATGAAATTGGTGGCCGTTCTCCTATTCGTATATGGACGGAGAAACAGGGGCAAGGTATGGTTGAAATACTTGATAAAATCTCACCAGAAACAGCACCACATAAACATTATATCATGTTTCGGTATGCTGCGCCACTTACAGAGGAGACATTGTTACAAATGAAAGCAGATGGTGTCACACGTGCTATTGCATTTTCGCAATACCCACATTGGTCTTGTACTACATCGGGATCATCCATGAATCATTTATGGAGAGAATTAAAACGTTTAAATATGGGCGATGATTTCGAATGGAGCTTAATCGATCGCTGGCCATTACATGATGGATTTTTGAATGCAGTGAAAAAGCGAATAACAATTGGATTAGAACAATTTGATGAATCGGAACGTGATAATGTCGTCATTGTGTTTACTGCGCATTCCTTACCAATGCGAGTTGTTAATCGTGGTGATCAATACCCACAAGAAGTTGGTGCGACATGTCAAGCAGTTATGGAAAAATTAAATTATAGTAATAAATATATCATGGCATGGCAATCGCAAGTTGGCCCATTGCCATGGCTTGGACCACAAACTGGTGAGGTTATCAAAGGTTTAGCAGCGCAAGGTCATAAAAAAGTACTTGCTGTACCAATTGCATTTACATCAGATCATATTGAAACATTATATGAAATTGATATTGAATATGCAGAAGAGGCTGAGGAAGTTGGTATACAATTAAAACGCGCACCATCTTTAAATGATGAGCCGTTGTTCATTGAAGCACAAGCAGATTTAGTATACAACCATTTAAAAAATGGAGATGTTTGTAGCTCACAATACGGTATGAATTGTGCCATGTGTGTCAATCCAACATGTCGAACTATTATTAATCCAATTGGTGATTATAATCGATTACGAGATACAGCAAAAGGTTTAGAAACTCCAAGAATAGTAGAAAATTTACAATAATAAAAAAAATATGTGAATAGATCATTAAAATAAGGAAAGTACTACACATGTACTGTATGTGTGTATGTATAGAAATGTATTGTGTGTACAGGGCTGTTTACGAAATTTCGTATTTTTTTTTTATTAAACACAACAGGAAACATATCTTTTTATTCTGATGTTCCAACCGCACAACCATGTTTGGCCTACCTTGTAAATTAATAATTAATAAGACGGATGAAAACCGAAAACCTGTATACTGTATATCAGGCACTCAGGGAGAAGTATGTGTAAACCTCCTCAAAAACATCGGTGCAACAACAAGTATAGATTTAGTATACCATTCCCTGCCCTGAAGTGTAAATGGGTGTCAAATTTTTATAATGTCTAGCTACATCGTGTGTTTTCTGTTTTTTCCGTACCTAAGGTTTTCCTTTATTTATAATTTATTTCCTTTCAAGTATATCATATTCATATATACCAATTGTATATCTACCTATACGTAAGAATTAGCATATAAATAACATAAATATAAATATTAGCATATAATTAACATATCAAAATTTAAAATTTAAGATAATATTTCATTGTACAGTTAGTACACTTCAAAGGGTTCACTAAAATTAATCGAAAAAAATCATTAGGAAAAGACGATAATTAGTATACGAAAAGTATAACTGAAAATGTCACGCTTGGCTATATGGAAATACCATTACCGTTTTGTCGCCACTAATTAGGCCGCAATAGCAGGTAAATTGTCGTCAAAATAGTGCTGTGACGGCCTAAAATGTTAACGCTTGGCTATATGGAAATATCATTAGCGTTTTGTGGACACCAATTAGGCCGCAATAGCAGGTAAATTGTGGACAAAATGGTGCTGTGACGGCCTAAAAAAGTCTCAGCATAGACATAGTAAAGGGGAAAAGGTTGTAGAATCACAGTTTAGTCGCACATAGCAACTGTGCAACAAAACTGCAAAGATGATTTTTATACCATGTACATTGGATGGTACAGGTATTGTAAGAAGTATAGAAACGTTGAATTTGCGATTGTCGTAAATCTTCCGATAGTTTTTAATTTTAGTGGAAGATTTTGGTAAAAGTTACTTTTATTGATTTCCCCTGCTATGCCTTGCTATTATATGTAGATGGACAAGTTTTGTTGCAAATCCAATTGACGACAAAAACTTGGTTTTGTAGAAAAGTGACTTTTATTGATTTCCCTGCTATGCCTTGCTATGTACATTTTTCAGTTTAGTCGCAAATCCAATTATGACGACTAAACTGTATATATACAGCTTAATTTATCTTGGTATAAGGCGTGGAAAATTTTGTCATCAAATAAACTATAATTGTGATGATATGTCTGTATGGCTAGCAGTTTGTGAACCTTGTAAACCACAGAATATATGGGAAAAATTTGTGGCAAGATTGAGCCCAACTGTAAAATTATGTGATAAGTGTTATGCAAATACAAATTGGTGTGGCTTTAAAAAATTCGACATTGGCAAATATCCATTGAATTTGTGGAAAATCCAAAATGGATTACACAAGGAATACACCAAGTTAAATGTGCTGGAAGCTATGTGTTTAAGCAGTAGAATATTATTTTATAAACTTGTAAAACTATCAAAAAGTGGAGATGGGTTAAAAGGTGCCATCATTAATTTAGCCAGCAACTTAAATGAGAAAGTTCCGTTGCCAAGAAAAGATGCATGCAAGTACATATCAGCGACAATTATTGGAGAAAAGGTAAATAAAACCACATCCCTAAAATACCCATCGTACCTTGCCAATAAAGAAATTCAAGGTCTGAAAGCAAACCTGGACAAATTGAAGTTGTTTTACCAACTAATTCCAGAAGAATATCGCGATGGAAATGTGGATTGGGATAATTTGCAAACAGAGGTCAAGGACTCCTCCATCCTTAACGATACCTCCATTGAATCCATCCTGAGTGAAAAGACTGTGTCCAATTCTCAAACGCGAGAAAATTTTATTGGGGGTGGAGAAGACAGCATGACAGAGGTTTTTGCAGCAGAACACATAACAAACTTGACTAACGATGAAGTTGTGGTTCCTAAATTAGCAGAATTAATGGGTATTGAAAATGTGGAAGGAAACATCCGAAGTGGTTTCATGAATGAAATCAGCATGATGGGTGAGATTCTACAAGAAACGTTTACATATTTGTTTCCATTGGATCCTATTGATTCGGAACTATCGTTAAAGAAAATAGTAAAATATTTAATGCAATTTTATGACAAACGGTTCCGAAAGTGCAATGGATTGATAATGTATTTATTTGATACAATACGGAGATTTGATTGCTTCAATGCAACAAATTACCGATTGAAAGCCACAACGGAACAGGATGCAGAATTCATAAGTGCAATGAATGATCCTGAATTGAAAGTAAAATTAAAAAAGGCAGTGTCTATTTATAAACAGGTAGCAGCAGCCCGCGATCAATTAGCTGCATTTGAAGGACAAGCGAAGAATTTGCGTACAGATGCGCAAAGGGAACAAATGGACCAATTGCAAATGAGAATCCAGACGTTGAAAAGCTCGGAGGAATGGACAATTTTCAAAAGCCTAAATAAGCGCATAAGTAGAATGACTCACCTGACACAACCAAAAATTAAATGGTCGGTATCAGAAAGAGAAGCTCTTCTTCCGGTATTTTATAGCTACCGTGACATGTTTGGTAGTGGTAATTTCTGGATCACCCTAACATGCCAAGTGTACAATTCACGCCTTGCTTTTCGCCTCACATTGCCAAATGGTGTTGATAAAGAGGAAATAACAATAGATTTATACAATACATCATTTAAAGATAATAAAGTTCGTTTTCAAGAGATTGGGAAAGATTCCGCTGCACGCGCAGAGACGTTTCGAATCATCATTGATGCAATACTTATTCATTTATTTGGCATGCCATATTCAACAATATCAAAGACAACTATGGATTTTAAAGCAACAAAAGGATTATGGGGAAATGCACGTGCGTATGTTGCAGTCATTGAAGCAACTGGTACTGGTCTTCTCCACGCTCATGTGCTGTTATGGTCGTTCTTGCATGTCGCTTTGATACGGAAAATGCTGGCAGATGAAGCAAAACGTAATGAAATCACCGCATTCATTGACAAAACTGTGTCTGCAAAGTTTGACCACCTTGTGCATGCCAAGTATGAACAATATGGGAAAAAGACAAAAGAGATCAAAGCAGAGAAGAGGCAATTGAATGGGAAGATTCATGGTTTCCAAGGGACAAAGGCAAAGATTGTGGAAGTAGAAGATGAGATTGCAAATGTTAAAGCTGGAATTCATGACAATAATAATAATAATAATAATAATAATAATCAATTTACCGAACCTGAATCTGAGGCATTTGATCCAGGCAAACGACTAGTTGAATTGAAGGCAAAACAATCGCAACTGCAATCAGAGCAAGATGAGATTGAGAAGAAGCTAAAAAAGGTGGATGCATCGCACCCGAAGCAACAGAAAGCATTTAATCCCACACACTTACGGCCGCCTAGCGATATGAATCGCAACGATCAGCTTCGCGGCCATTTTGATAATCCCAATCAACGATATGCAACATCGTCCACGTTCATGCATGCTTTGAATTTTGTTAAGTCCAACTTCGAATCGATACATATTGATAACAACCATATGGTGCGTGCTGAATTGTTTGATCCAGGTGTACGTGAAATGCAATTGGTGCGATTGGAAAACTTGTATCTGGTGAACATCGATACCTGTGGGTTTCGTGTCTGCCGCGATTCGTTTGTTGATTCGTTTGTTGTTACAGATTTCGACAAACTAAAATCGTTTCTTGATTCGTTTGTTGTTACAGATTTCGACAAACTAAAATCATTTGCTGGTGAGTTAGGTGCATCCGATCGGGAAATGTTGTTAACTTTTGTAAATGAATACCAAGAGTGTCGACACTGCTTATCCACAAACTTAGATGTACTTTGTTGCCCTGAGTGCAATTATTACTATTGCCCAACCTGTATTTATAGTGCGTTGGACGCTCGTGATGTAAATCGTGCTGGAAATTGCCCTGGGTATATTGCTGGCAAAGGACCTTGCACTCATCAGTTTGAGCTGCCATCAGTATCAATGGATTTAGATAGTGATACACCAGCCACAACGACGACAACAACAACTACTACTCCTGCTGCTGCTGCTGCTACTATGCTGCAACCTGGAAGTACAGAAACTTTTGTACCGGATCCATTTTATATGGTGCAATGTAATGACCACGAGATTTCATGCTTAATTAACACAGCTGCCCAGGAAATTTCACGTATAAAAAATGCATTTGTTGCAGATGAACTATTTGAACTATTTACAATTGATGAAGATCGGGGAAGAACAATGCTAGCCCATCAAGGTGATGGCAATCCAAATGATAATACAGTCAATGACTTCATCTCTGCTGTAAATACTCGTCTTAAATCAACAATGGCTGATTGTGCTGAAATGGACAGCGATGATAGTGATTATTCTGATATGGAAGGATTGTTTGGGCATATGATTATTTCAAGTTCGGATGAAGATGAAACTGAAGAACACGACACGAATAATAACACAGGCAATGACTTTGCACTTGCTAAAGCGCATGCTGGGGCAAATAAGGAATCAACCGTATCATTAGAAGATTCCGCTACCAGCGATTACCAACCGAATCCAACTCAAGATAGTTACCAATACAACGATTTTTTAGTACCTGATACTGAAGATTTTGATACCAGCGATTACCAACAAAACCCAACCCAAACACATGAAGATCACGAAGATACTACCAATGGACGTGCTCTATTTATTGCTACGCAGGTGCATCATCCAATGAATGTGCAAACCCATCGTCCACAAGATGACCGCCAAACCATGCGCAATAAGATTCACAATTCCAAGCAACGCTTCAAACGTGAAATTAAACAAAAAAGAAACGATGTACAAGAACATGTACAAAAAATTGATGCGCTAAAAACCAAGCTGCTGCTCTTGTGTGTCAAACGTAGAGGCGATCAATGTGCCCAAAAAATCATGCATCGACATACACATACATGTTTACACGGCAAAATGGGACACTATCAATGTCGCATGGCCTATCTCAGAGCTGTAGCAGCAAAGACTGGTTTTAAAGAAGTGGAATTGAAATTGAAAAAGGATGGGTCCCTTATCTTTGTTAGTACCACTGGCGATGAAATTATTTGTGACGTCGATAGCAATTTGGCTTTCCATTCTCCCAGTATATCAGAGCTAAATTTAGATTTTAAACCAGACGAGGCATTACCACCCAAGGATACAACAGCTCTGGTATTGGATACATGTCGTCCAACAGAGAAGGACCAAAAAGTAGTCTCCCACAATAAAATTGCACATGGGTTATTGGGTGATAATATTGATGCAACATGTTTGGGCGACGAGACGCAAGCCAAAGCAGTAATGATGTATCTAACCAACTACAGCACCACCAAAAGCTCCAAGAAGCAAGATACACCACATACGCTGAATATGTGCCTGTCTGCGCGTCAAAGCATGGATATTAAGCAAAGCACAGCAAAAGATGCTGGAGAGGAGAAACGAAATGCACTGTACCTTCTGCAAAAGTTAACCAATTCTATGGTGAATGCAACGGAAATGTCTGCAGAGCAAATGGCCGCCTCAGTACTTGGTATGGATGCACATTACCTAACAATCGAGCCGTTTTATTTGTTTGCTTGGCAAGCCGTCGATCAAATTCGCCAGCAAAAGGAATGGGCCCATTTTCCCAAGCACAAGATAATAACACGGACAGACAATCAGTATCATTACAACCTCCACGATGATGTAGGAAAAAATGTACCTCCCGACGAAGAAGGAGTACCAGTAGCATGTGCATTTGATCCAATTGATTTTCCTGCAACGAATTCAAGTGACGAGAATGACGTTGGATCCAGCGATAACCATGCTTCGCTTAATAAACCTGCAACCGTTGATAACGATGAGGACGAAGACGTTGACATTGACCGTGTTGAACATGATGACTACGTCCGTGCATCGCAAAGAACAACACGGGGTCTGCGATCAATTGGGATCAATGAAAATAACACAGTTATTACGTCATCCCAATATGAACATTGGTTATACCGAGGAGATGCTTTGCAGCATTTGGATTTGTACACGTACTGTGGAACGATCTTGGTACGCAACATGTACAAAAATGAAAAACCAGTGACCGACGATGATATTGTACCACCAGCAAATACCAGCGGGCGCAAAAAAAACCCCGTGTTTTATTTCCGTCCATCGTACAAGGAACATAAAATGAAAATACAGCAAGTTCGCTCAAAGTTTGTAGCCCCACTTCGAATCGGGCGGCACCGTCCTCCATATCCAATTAAAAAAGCCTCTGAAACCAAAACTGCCTTTGAAAATCGCCGCTTAGTATTCGCTCAATATTTTTCTGCTATCTTACTACCATGCGGAGTAGTGGGGGAAGGAGAGAGAGATCCTTTCATTGAGGCGCAATGGGAACTTGGCCATAGTTGGAACGGGTTTTGTGCCATAGTTGAAGGCTGGAAAAACGATTACGTTGCAAACATGAACCAGGAGCTACATAAAATTGCCGACTGCCCATCCGCCGCAGAAACTGGTCCTTGCACACACTGTTTAACTGTGCATAAAATACACAACATTGGCCGATGGCACGTGTACAACAATATGACTCGTGGAATGTGTACCCGGCCAATCCAACGAAAAATTCAATTGAAATACCGTTCCCGCGCCACAGTTCCATGGAAGGAAATGGACCCGGATGAAGTTCCTGTTAAGTTGAAAAAACGAACATCAAACGATGACTATACCAATGCTCAATTGAAGGCACAGCATGAACAAAACATGACCCAGGATGCAATTGATCCGACGAACCAGAGAAAGTATCGGAAGCAGTACTTATACCACAAACGTCTGAATGATATCACTGATTTTTTACATGTTGTTAAAACCCCACCACTTCCGAAATCTTGTTCCAAACACTCTCGCAAAGTTAATTATAAAAATCGCATTTCCGTTAAACTGGCGGAAAATATGTTAACTGAATTGATGGAGAAGGCGGATGGTAACATTGCATTGCCACGCATTGATCGCGATAGCTCTGAGTTCTCAGATCCTGTGGAAAAACCACCCCCCGAGTTGGATAATTTCCATGATCAACATGTTACGTTCAAATATTGCCTGAAGACATTAAGCAGCGGGGAACAACTATTGTGTCTAATCAATGGTGGGCCTGGTACTGGAAAAACGTATTTGCAACGCAAAATTGTCGATCGGGTTTTAAAGCGATTGAACATGGGTGTTAAAGGATGCGCGTTGCAAGGGAGTGCTGCAGTATTGATGCATATAGGAGACAAATCTGGTGAAACTATGCATACAACATTTTCCATTGATTTGCCGAACAAAAGAAAAAACGCCAATCATCTCAAGGTGCTATACCCAATATTGGAGACAGTAGATCTATTAATAATGGATGAAGTTAGCATGACTAGTGCTCGTCATTTTGCTCAGATTCATGACCACCTAAAAGAAGCTTTGAACATGTACCGAGTTGAAAATGGCGACAATTCCCTACCCCACCTGGACGTTGATAAACCGTTTTTGGGGAAACATTTTATTGTCCTTGGGGACTTCAATCAAATACCTCCTATCGGTGCCGCAAGCTTGAACACTGCCATGGTGCAATTATGCGTGTCTCAAAAGTTAAGTGCTCAACGTAGTGCAGAATTAAAGCTGTCGTCGCTTGCTGGAGCTATACTCTTTAAGCAGTTTACTGCAAAGTTCTTGACTCAGCAAGTTCGTTCAAGTTCTGATCCAGAGCACACAGCTTTCATTGAATCGTTTTCCACCGTACAAAACCCAATTACTATGCAACGTATTCGCGGCATTCAAGATTATACCGAACAGTTGGTACAGGATAATCCTGCCTTCGAGCTTGCACCTGTATTGGTCAGTACCAACAATGAAAGGCATTTCTGGAATGAAAAACGTGCGTTGCAAATGGGGAAGAAAGCCGGCATCAGAGTGATCAAATTTTACAACCCGCATCGCCTGGCTAGTGGGGGGTACGAAGAGATCAACAAAGCCGGGATTCCGCCAACCTCGAGAAACCAGGAAATAGACAACAAGCGTAAAGGCTTTTCATCTTACTTCGTACACGGTGCGCCTGGAATTCTAACGGGAAATGTTAAATCCAAAAAGAGCAAATCCACTGTTTTAGCAAATGGACAACCATGTCGTTATTACAGTCTAACTTTTCCTCCGGAATTTGATGCCTTGGTTGACAAAATATACGATGAAACACCAACAGACGGCTTTCATGTCCTCACACTCCCACAGCCAAAGTACATCCATGTTTTTATCGATGGTGAGCTTGAAGTACAAATTGGCAACTCCAAATTGACCGTGACCAATTCCAACCTGGAACGACAAATGAACCCAAACCATCATGTAAACGATATTGTGTATGTCTTGTGGAGCGACCTTTTTTTAAAGAATCACAGCACACTCCAAAAGTGGAAAGGATATAAGAAAGCAAAAATTACAAAAATAAACAAACAAGGCTTTATATATTGTGCTACTTATTCCAAAAAATACAAAAAGAACGACCCTGTCCGCCGAATGGAAGTATGCTTGGGGTTTTCATTCACGATGAATAAGTGCCAAGGCATGACACTGCCCTGTGTTATCCTTTCCATTGCAAATGTTCCTGGGTTCCACTTGTCGATAATCCGTCTTGCACATCTGTACGTAGCTTTATCCCGTGTTATTGCAGGTAGGTACCTTGCAAAATTACCCGGCACTGACGAACAGTTTGAATATTTAACGAAGCTTTCCTATCCACCAACTGTTACCAAATGGAAAAACAATTACGATGAACATGGTAGGTGGAAAGATGGTATGGTGGATGTCGATGACATTGTGCAAAGGCTCCAGTCGTTGGAATCGCTAGGTGAACTCGAAACCGCGGAGTTGAAAGACATTGGTAAAATGTTAGGTGAAGCTGTATATGGTTTACAACGATCTGATTTAATGAAGATGCTTCTTCCGTGGTTTCAATTTGCCCATGATTCTGCTAACACAACAACACCTAACGGATCATCTACGCAATCGACTAATCCAACTGCACCAAACCAAGTCCAAACACAAAGTAATACCCATGATTCTGGTACAGCAACAACAAGTAACGAAGCGTCTACACAATCCACTAACCCAACTGCACCAAACCTGGTACAATTACCACGTGATACTACCGGAATACAAGTGCAAATGATTATTGATACGAATGACAATAACAACAATGTAAATCTACCAAATCCTAGACCAATTAAACGTTACAGACGGTCAAACGTGCATTCATCATGTTCTTCTTGTCGCATGATGATGTGCAATTGTACCTAGATTGTATCTGTTTTGTTTCCATGTTTATTATTTCAATTATATAATATTTTTATTCTTTATTCATCAAATAATCTAGACGTTATTTAGTGCATTTATAAAATTATATATTATTATTTATTTAAAAATATATAAAAAATTAACAGCACCGACAACAATATATATCATTACCTCTTGGCAATTCTTCTCCGCACTCCCCGAACCTCCTTAACTCCAAATTTCGAATGGTTTTTCTCGTCAAAAAAAAACAACCAAAATAGGGCAGGGGTCCTTGCCGTCTGTGCGGCAGCTGGAAATAAATTAAAATATATATTTATATATTATAGTATCAATAAACTCGGATATTCTTGATATTTTCCATCCAAATTAACATTGGCCATTTTTGGATTTTATGGATTTATGATCTCCAAAGCTTAAATCCTACCATGGGCTTAGCATTAAATTAACACGATGAGCACATGACAAGGAAATGCATTTTTACATTATTAATGCACATGTATATTATAGCTATGTTTTTGTAAATGTATCTATAATAGTATGAAGAGTATTTATGTATTTATATACAATTGTAGTACTGTAGTAGATTATAAGTGTGTGTGTGTGTGTGTAGTTTCTGTGTGTAATCATCTAGATATATTTACATACGAGTCTGTATCGAGAACATACAAGATTAAAAATCAACAGAAATTGTCATCATGATGATGATGCCAACAACAACAACGACGACGACGACGAATTCCACCACGGCGACGACGTCAATTTCAAATAGTCAAGATATTGGTGGTATGCAAGTAACAACACCAGAACATTTTATATGTTCAATTAGTGGTGAAATATTTAAAGATCCTGTCATTGCATCAGATGGACAAACATATGAACGTGAATCAATCGAAAAATGGATTGCAACAAAAGAAGGTCAACCTGTTAGATCTCCTTTAACTGGTGCTATTTTAAATAATCATACGTTGACACCAAATCATACGGTAAAAAGTATGATATCATCGTGGCAACAAAAAAATAAAAATGGTAAACATTTGGAAAAAGCACTGAAAGATTTGGTTGGAGAATTAATGACTGCCTCATCCAGTGAAGAATTGATCAGAGTAATCAATAATATTTCTAATGTTATCCAATCAAGTGACAAAGTATTAGTAACTATGAAAAAACTTGAAAAATGGACCAGTATTGTAGATGATGAACTTTTAACAGATGAAGTTGTATCTTCTTTTGATGTTTTAAAATCTCAAGTATTAGTAATAACAA
>JACLAC010013383.1_pt1 | contig 18859 bp, 18 predicted proteins | sample 8027881 | NCBI WGS metagenome assembly JACLAC01 (sample SAMN15725517, study PRJNA655200) | protist metagenome | isolation source: fluorescence activated cell sorting (FACS) single amplified genomes of... | place: Spain: Blaines Bay Microbial Observatory, Mediterranean Sea | collected 2016-01-19 | reverse complement strand
GCCCCACGCGAACTTCCGCCACGATCTCCGCCACGATCGCTCGGTGGCCCCGACGGTCTTGGTCGATCCGTCGAATCTGAAGCGGAACTCGAATGCGGCGCCTCGGACCTTGTGCTGCCTGGACCTTCGGGTGCCGTCATGATTTATCCTCCTCAATCGAAGCATCGGCTGATGCTTCCGTATTCTCAGTCGCAGCGGGCGCCTCAGTTTCTGACGTTGTCGATCCTTCAGACGTTTCGGCCGGTGCGGACTCTGCACTGGCCTCTGCCGCTTCTTCTCCGTCCGATTCGGCTTCCGCCTGTTCCGCAGCTTCCGCGCTTCTCTGTGCGGCGGCCTGACGCTGCTCTTCCTCGGCCTCTTCCCGTGCCCGCGCCTCTTCGGCTTCACGCTCTGCACGCTCAACCGCACGGCGCTTCAATTCAGCTTCACGCTCAGCCGCCTCGGCCTTTCTGGCCTCGACGTCCACCACATTGTCAGACACTTTCACAGTCAAAAACCGTAAAACGGACTCTTCCAAACGAAGCAGCCGCTCAAGATGAGGAACGACCGGGCCCGCGTCCAGGAAGGAAAGAAGGTAGTAGTGCCCCTTCTGAAACTTCTGAATCTCGTAGGCCAACTTGCGCTTGCCGAGATCGTCGCAACACAGACGCTCTGAACCAGACTCGAGTTCGGCATCGAGGCGGGCCAAAATGGCCGCCGAGCCTTCCTCGGATATCTCCGGTTGGATGATGAAATTAAGTTCGTATTCCCGCATGCTTTCTCCTCCTGGACGGACACCCTCGGCATCCGAGCCCTTTCCAATTTGACCGCCTCGAATCGGGATCGAAGGGTCGGAAGGGCTGAGGTCACTTTCAATGATAGGAGTCCTCGAGACTCCACTGGGCGGAGAGTGATACCCCAGTTGGAGCCCAAGGGCCATACTCTCCCGCTAGATCGCCAGAAGCCACTCGTGCAACCGGTCATCCTGGCCTAATTCAGGGTGAAAGCTACTCGCCAGAACTCGCCCTTGGCGAACCAAAACAGGCTCTTCATCCACCCGGAGGAGAACCTCCACATCCGGCCCCAAATGTCGGAACTGAGGGGCCCGAATAAATACACAACGCATCCCCTCCAGCCCTGAGACGCCTCCAGGGTCCGCAGGAGCCGCAAATGAGTCAACTTGAGTCCCATAGGCGTTTCTCACGGCTTGAACATCAAGCAGGCCGAGTGTGGGGACAGGGTGGTTGTCGGTCTCTCGAGCCAGCAGAATCGCTCCTGCGCACGTCCCCAGAACGACCCCCCCCGAGCGGGCGAACTCTTGGATGGGTTCTATTAAACCCAATCGACTCAGCCCCATCGCAATGGTGGTACTTTCCCCGCCGGGCAAAATCAGTGCCTGAAGGCCGGCTAGGTCTTCCTTTCGCAAGACCAGTTCGCCTTGGGCTCCTGCTCTCTCGAGAGACTGCAGATGTTTATCTACCGCCCCCTGAATCGCCAACACCCCGACTCGCTCTCCGTGGCCAGACACTTCGCGCCCCCTGACTCCTTGACCTACCAGCCGCGATTAGCCAGGCGCTCACTTTCATCGAGGGTCGACATTTCGATTCCCTCCATGGCATCCCCCAGGCCCCGGCACGCCGCCATGACCTCAACCGGATCCTGCCAATGGGTGTTGGCCCGGACGATGGCTCGGGCTCGAGCCGAAGGATCGTCACTTTTAAAGATTCCAGAGCCCACAAATACGGCTTCAGCTCCCAGAGTTCGGCAAAGTGCGGCGTCAGCAGGTGTTGCGATCCCGCCGGCTGCAAAATTCGGAACGGGCAACCGGCCGTGTTCATGAACAAACTGAACGAGGTGGTAGGGGGCTTGGAGCTCTTTGGCACAGCTCATAAGCTCTTCGGGGCGCTTCGCCTGCAACGCGCGCATCTCCCCGCATACGGACCGCAGGTGACGCACCGCCTCGACGATATTTCCACTGCCCGCCTCGCCCTTGGTTCGGATCATCGCTGCACCTTCTCCCACCCGTCGCAACGCCTCACCGAGGTTCCGTGCGCCGCATACGAAAGGCGACTTAAACCCGTGCTTTTCGATATGGTGCTCGTCATCCGCCGGCGTGAGAACTTCACTCTCGTCAATAAAGTCGACTCCCATGGCCTCAAGGACCCGAGCTTCAGAAATGTGCCCGATTCGAACCTTCGCCATCACGGGAATGGACACGCATCGCTGAATTCCTTCAATCATGTCGACGGCGCTCATTCGAGCCACACCGCCATCACGCCGGATGTCCGCGGGGACACGCTCAAGCGCCATCACCGCACATGCTCCGGCTTCCTCCGCCACTTTGGCCTGCTCGGCGTCCGTGACATCCATAATGACTCCGCCTTTAAGCATCTCGGCCAAGCCAATTTTAAGCTCAAAAGATTCGGCTCCTGCCCGCAAAGACCCACTTCCATTTTCACCGTTCGACATCGTATCTCCTTGTTTTGCAAGCGATTCAGGCCCTCTCGACTCTTTTTCGAGAGCGAATATGCGGGTTTCCCCCGACCGACAAGCTGGCGAACCGAATCTCGCTCAAGCCGTCTTTCCTGATCGTTCCTCATAACTGTAGCGCCGCTACGAAATGCTCCAACGAATCATGCACATGAATAGGAATCATAGTTGGGTAGGCGCTCAAAAAGGCTGCAACCTGCGCCCCCGAAGACCTCTTCAGCCCTTTACAGCGCCTCAGGACTTCCGGCCGAAGCCAAGAATTCGCCCCAGAGCGACAGCGACAAATCCTACGAGCCCCGAAAGGAGTGCCCCCATTTTGGCTTGACCCTGAAGAGAGGGGTCCACGTAGGCCTCGGCGGCCACAAAGAGCGCCACGGTCAAACCGAGAGCCGCAATGAATCCAGCCATGATTAAATCAGCCACTGACATTCCATCAGGCAACGAAAGGCCAAAAACCTTTCCGAGGAGCCCGAATAAAGTCACTCCCAGCGTCTTTCCCACCACCAAACTTCCCAGGATCAACCAAGTCAGAGGACCCACGTTAGCCAGCGCAACGCCCGCGTTAGAAAAAGCAAAAAAGAAAAGGCCAAGGTCTACAAAGAGCTTCGTCTGATGCTCGAATAAATGGAGAGGCGAATGGTGTAGATGCAGCGTCTCGGCTGCCTCCTCTCCGAGCACGTCCACATCGTCTTGATCGACAAAGAGACCGGTGTCCATCAGAGGGCCGGGAATAAATGGAATCACCACCGCCAGAGCCAACGCAGGATGAAGATGCGCCAAAACCAAACCCGACCAAGCCAAAGGACCCGCGAGCCCGACGTAAACGATCCAATGCTTCACGCCCGCTCTTCGAAGTCCGTAAGCGAGAACCATCGCCAGCGCGACCAAAATGAGATATCGCGGATCCGTGGGGTGCGCGGCATCGCCATACCAAATCGCAATAATGCCGAGACCGATGGCATCATCGGCTACAGCGAGAAGCAGCAGAAAGGCCACGGCGGGATGACCGCGGCCGAAGACCATTCGAGCGGCCAGCCAAGCCAGCGCGATGTCGGTGGCCGTGGGGATTCCCCAGCCTCGACTGAGGCCGTCGTAGTCATCCACGCCTAACTCGTACACGCCAAACTGAAAGCAAAGCCAAAGACCTAGAAAAAAGATCGAAACAGGTCCAACCACCCCTCCAATGGTCGCCATGAGCGGCGTCGCCGCTTTGCTCATGGGATTCAGGCTCCCCCCTGGCAGACAGGACTCCGTGATCTCTTTGGCCGCGATCCCAAAAAAGAAGATCATAAAAAGATCATTAATCAAAAAATGAAAAGTCAGTGCGTGTCCAAAGACTTTCACATGCCCAAAGGGCTGCCAATGCAGAGCATGTTCGTACCAATCGGGCGCTGCATTGGCCGCGACCATGGCGCAAACCACTCCAAGGAGTAGCGGAATTGAGAACTCCTGAAGAATCTCGATGAATTTCATTCCGCCTTGGGACCCCTCATCTCTTTCCACGTTCAAATCTCCACCGGACCGAGTCCACGTCAGATCACACGATGATCCACAGTACCGACTCGTCATGATTTAGAGCTTGGGTAGATGTTATAACTTCAGCTCGGCATTCTGCCATAACCTGAAGATTCAGAGGCCCACCGCCGTCATCGAGTTCGGCGATCAAAAGCCCTTAAAGGTCTCAGTTGAATTGATTCATCGCCGAATCCATGCCGAACTGAATCAGGTGCCCTACGGCCTCTGTCGCATGCCTCATCGAGGCTTCTAGAGCATTCAGCTGATCAGAAGGAAAAGCGGAAAGCACAAAATCCACCACTTCTTCATCGCCCTCGGGTCGACCCACCCCGAAGCGAAGCCGAGAGAACCCCCCAGAGCCCAGCACTTGAATGAGACTTTGCATACCGCGGTGGCCGCCTGCGCCTCCCGAGCGCCTCAAGCGTATTTGACCACAGGGAAGATCAAGATCGTCGTACGCCACAATGAGGTGCTGAGAAGCATCGAATTGGGGCCATTCATCAAGAATCAAAGCGAGCGCTTCCCCCGATCGATTCATGAAGGTTTGAGGCAAAACAAGGGCTACTTCCTCCCCTGCCACCCGACCAAAGCCCACTTGACTCCGCCATCGAGTCTCCGAAAGCGAGATCTGACACCGCTCCGCCAGCTCCTCGACGACCCTAAAGCCCACATTATGGCGGGTCCCTGAGTACTCCAGGCCCGGATTACCAAGCCCTAGAATGACCCGCGACAACGAGCTCGTCAGCCTCAATCTCCCTCTGAGCCAGCCTCCGAAGAAGCATCGCCCGAAGCAGCTTCCTCGCCTTCGGCTCCCTCGGCGGCTTCAGCATCGGCTTCAGCCGCTGCTGCTCTTGGCAAGACAACACTCACCACCGAAAGTGCTTCAGAAGTCACCAGCTCCACACCTTCAGGGAGCGGCAAGTCAGACACGTGAAGACTGTCGCCGACATCGAGAGCGCCTAGATCCGCCAAAACTTCATCCGGAATGGAGCCCGGCATACACGCGAGTTCAATCTCACGGAGCGTGTGTTCGATCAAACCACCCATGCTTACACCCGGCGCTGTGCCGGTCAGCTGAATCGGGACGGTGACATTTAGAAGCTGCGTCAAGTCGATTTCGTGAAAATCCGCATGCAAGACCGTCCCTTTGACCGGGTCTCTTTGCAGTTCCTTAACCATGACGGTTCGGCCATTCAGCTGGCCTTCCCCCTCGAGGTCAAAAAGAGTGTTGATCCCAGCGTGACTCGCACGAATCTTCCGGTCTAGGACGACTGGGTCTAAGCTCAACTTCAGAGGGTCGACGCCCTTCGAATAAACCACAGCCGGCACTTTCCCTTCAGCTCGAAGCTTTCGGTTCGCAGACTTACCACTCTCTTCCCGTTGCGTAACGGCGATTGAAACTTCACCCACAATACTCTCCTTGAATAAAAGCTAGACGGGCCGGTTTGGACGCGCCCGTTTGAAATCAATTGGCAAGCCGCCTCAGAATAAGCCGCTCACACTCTCCTCGTTATTAATGCGCCGGATGGCTTCGCCGATCATCCGCGCAATCGATACCACGTTCAATTTCTCGTGATCGGCCGCTTCGGGGCGAAGCGGAATCGTATCCGTCACGATCAATTTTTCAATCACACTCTCAGAGATTCGTTTCAGTGCAGGCCCTGAAAGCACCGGGTGAGTGATCGCAGCGTAAACACTATTTGCGCCCGAATCCAGCAATGCCTTCGAGGCTTCGCACAGTGTTCCCGCTGTATCCACCATGTCATCAACGATGACGCAGGTTTTATTCTCGACGTTGCCGATGATATTCATGACCTTGGCGACGTTGGCCACCTCACGACGCTTATCGATAATCGCCAGATTCACACCCAATAGCTTGGCAAAGGCCCGCGCCCGCTCGACCCCACCGGCGTCGGGTGAGATGATCATCACATCTCCTGGAACATCTTTTTCGATTGCACTCAGCAAAAGAGGGGTCGCGTAGAGATTGTCGACGGGAATATTGAAAAAACCTTGTACCTGACCGGCGTGAAGGTCCATACAGAGCACACGGTCGGCCCCCGCAGTGGCGATCAAATCAGCCACTAACTTCGCGGTGATGGGCACCCGAGGCTTCACTTTCCGATCTTGACGCGCGTATCCGTAATAAGGCATCACCGCCGTAATGCGACGGGCTGAAGCACGTTTCAGGGCGTCGATCATGATCAGAAGTTCCATCAGGTGAATATTGGCGTTTCCACATGTGGACTGGACGACGAAGCAGTCCTTTCCTCGAACGTTCTCACCGATTTCAACGCTGCATTCACCATCGCTGAATGTGCCTACATCTGCGCGCCCCACCTCGATGCCCAAATAAGCGGCTACGTCTCGAGTGAGTTTCTGATTGGCATTGCCGCAGAAGAGCCTGAGATCCTGCATTTGCTATGCCTTCCTTATTGTTCGATTGAGTGTCAATGTTGAGTGGAATCAGGAACTGGTTGGGGCGGTAGGACTCGAACCTACAAATGGCGGCTCCAAAGGCCGCTGCCTTACCATTTGGCGACGCCCCAGACGTGATTCCTGCCTATTTTTCAAACTCGAGCGCGTCCACTCTTCAGATTACCCGCTCGTGCCCACGCAGAGCTTACCGAGCTGATTGCGACGCAGCGAGCCAAGACCATCCCGACTCCCCGAGATCTAAATTTTTTTGCGCACCTCGCGCGCTCTCCGACGAATCAAAGACTCCGAAAACAGTGGCCCCACTTCCGGACATACTCACCGCTTTCGCTCCAGATTCTTTTAAACTAGCCAAGAGCCGGCCCACAGAGGGACACAAGCGCTTTGCCGATGCCTCTAGATCGTTGACGAGCAAACCTTGAAGACCAGCCGCAAGACCCAGACCAGACTCCGTCGGTTCCACTTCGAGAAACGCCGAGAGGGCCCGCAGCGTAGAGCCTGAACGGGCGGGCGTCAACGAAGGCGCCAAGACATCCCATGCCTTGAAGACCTTCGCGGTGGACAGGGCCTCCCCTGGATTCGCCAGGAGGAGCGAAAACGCCGGAAAACGCTCCAGAGGTTCAATTTTCTCTCCAATCCCAGACACCAAGGCCGGTCGCGGGTCCAGGAAGAACGGCACATCGGCCCCCAAAGAGAGAGCTAGGGCTCTCATTTCTGTCTCGGGGAGGGCCTCGGGCCAGATTTTGGCGAGTCCTCTCAAGACCGCCCCGGCGTCACTCGATCCACCACCCAGGCCGGCTGCGGCCGGAATCTCCTTGGTCAGCTCGATCTGAACCGAAGCCGAGAGGTCCGCCCTCTGCAAAAAACCCATGGCGGCCCTGTGTGCCAAATTTTCGTCACCCTCGGGCACAGTGAGAAGACGAGAACTCACTCCCTTTGAGACCTGACGGTTCACTAAATGAACTCGACGCTGGCTCTGGCTCGAGCAAGTGAGATGGACCGTGTCAGACCAGTCCAAAGGCACAAAAACGCTCTCAAGGCGGTGATAGCCATCTGGCCGGACGCCGGTCACGCGCAAGCCCAAGTTGACCTTTGCGGGGGCCAAAACTCGGACGGATAAAGCCGCGTCAGCGGGTGAAAGAACCGGCTCCACGAACCTTTAGTCCGCGGGCTCAACGAATTGAAGGCGCAACTCGTACAACAAACTATCGATCAATTTGGCCTCATCGGGCTCCAAGTTCCCTCGGGTCTTCTCTCTAAGCATTTCGATCGTATCGATGGTCTGCTGAGCAATCACGCGATTGGGCTCAATCTTTGCCCCTGTTTCTGGGTCAGGGACTCGTCCCATCTGGTAAAGAGCGGTGGTCGAGAGCGAGAGAACAAAGGTCGAAAAGTCCAGGGCGAGGAGCTTTTCGTCCGCTTGGTTCTCCGAACCCGGTTTTGACCCCACCTCCTCACTTTTCATGAAGCCATTCTCCGCCACTGTTTTTTTCGCCGGAATCGCCCGACGATTGGCTCAACCCTCGACGGGCCGCCTCAAAGCGCTGTGCAACGGTCACCACTGACCCCAGCGCAAGAATCCAAAGGGCAGGCTCCATGAAGCCTAGAAAACCACCCAGAGCGATCAGAAGAATCCTTTCTCCCCTCTCGACAACGCCCCCAGGCAAATGGACCCCCATAGCGTCTGCTCTTGCCTTCGCATAAGAGGTCAAAACACTCGTGACCAAGCACAAGCCCGCCACACTGGCGACAAAGGGATCCCCCGTCACCGCATAATGAATGACCAAGGCCAACAAAACCACCATGTCGACCAGGCGATCAAGAGTGGAGTCCAAGAAGGCGCCAAAGCGAGTTTCGACTCCGAAATGTCGAGCGACGATGCCATCAACGAGATCAAAGAGACCTCCTAGAGCAAGCAAAACTGACCCCAGAAAAAACTCTCCGAAGCCCAGCGCCAAAGCTGAAGCACAGCAAACCCCCGCACCCCCTATTGAAAGGATATTGGGATCGATCTCACGCTTAAAAAGAAAGGGAAGCCCCGACTGGATCGCTTGCTCCAGTTTTTCGCCAAATTTTTCCTTGATCAACTCGCCGCTCCCCGCCCCTACTTGTCCTACAGATCACTTCCATCAAAACCTTTTTTGCAGTCGATCTCAGCGCGACTAAGAAGGCTCTTGGTTGGCCTCAGGCGCTGCCTCCATGGAATCCGCCTCGTCTTCGGCCAAATTTCCTGCCGAATCTTCCAGACTCCCGATTGCGTCCTCCAGTTCCTTGGGATCGACCCATCCGCGACGGCCCTGCAGTCGCGTATCAAACTTCATTTTATTCTGAGCTGTGCGATTCATAATCCTGACTTCCTTTTCCTGGTCCTCATGCCTCATCGGGCGGAACCCCTGCGACTGCGGCTCGATCGCCTTGAACAGTCTTTTCCACTTGCCCGGCGAGTCTAGCAGATGGTCACCCAAGGGGGAGTGCCTTCTTGGGCCCCCAGGCTGGCCCAGCCCTGGTAATATCCGGGGTGAAATGAATGATGGTTATCAAATCCGTGCTCAAAATCCTCGCTTCGCCCTCGGCTTAGCGCTGGGTCTCTCCCTGGTCCTTCTCTTGACGGCCGGCTGCTCTAAGGACGTCATGCTTTTTGAAGACGTACCCCCTGCAAATGAACTCTACGAAAAGGGAGTCAGACAGCTTAACGGGAGACGCATTCTAGGAATCTACACATGGGTCAACTACAACAAGGCCATCGAGACCTTTCAGACCATTATCGACAACTATCCCTACAGCGAATACGAGACTGAAGCCCAGCTGAGGATTGCGGATGCTTACTTCCGGGATCATCGATACGATGAAGCTCTCTCTTATTACCGAGACTTCGGAGACCTTCATCCCCAAAACCCTAAAGTGCCCTACACAATTCTGCGTTCTGCTCTCTGTCACTACAATCAAATTTCTTCCATCGATCGAGATCAAACGCCGACACGGGAAGCCTTGAAGTATTTGGAGATGTTAACCAGCCGATACCCTTACGACCCTGAAACTCGCAAGGGTGAAATCATTCTCCAACAACTCCGGACTCAACTCGCTGATAACATGATGGAGATTGGTGACTTTTATTTGAGACGGACACAATATCAATCGGCCGCCATGAGATACCGTACTGTCCTCGACGACTATCCAGGCCTCGGAATGGACGCGGAGTCCTTATTCAAACTTGGAATCTGCTACGAAAATATGAAGAGAACAGACGAAGCCCTTCGGCTTTACCATGTTGTCCTTGAAAATTTCTCCAGTTCCAAGATGGCTGAACAAGCGGCCGAAAGAATTGCCCGTGCAGAGTAAACATTCCATTCATCAGACGAGGGGAGGAACTCGTTGGCGAACCTGAATGCCTTAAGCCCCAACGAACGTGAAGTCTATGTTCAAGCAAAGAACCATTTCGAGAACGGAAAAATGGACGCTGCGCTCACTGGCTTTTCAGAGTTGCTTGAGTCTCGGGATCAATTCGCTGATGTGCACTATATGGTCGGCGTCCTGCTCGAGCAAAAGGGAGATCTAAACTCGGCCAGCCTGAGCTTGCAAAAAGCGCTCGACTTAAACCCCCGTTATGCAGAAGCCCTGCTTGCCTTGAGCAGCATCCATGAGCGGAGAGGCGACTTTGAGCGATCCCGAGACCTTTCCGAACGGGCTAGCGAGGCCTCGCGCGTTGAAGGCAGCCAGATCGATGCGATTACTCATGCCAAACTGGCCAACCTGCAAGCCGCCGTGGGGGACGCCTACGCCGAGGTCGGGGAAAGACGTGAGGCTATCGAGGCCTACCGAAAAGCGCTGGATCGATGCCCTGATTTTCACGACATTCGACAGCGATTGGGCGTCTGCCTTCGGGAAAGCGGACTGCCACATCAGGCCAGCCTTGAGTTCAAGCGCGTACTCCGTGGCAACCCGAACCTGACGGATGCCCGCGTACAACTGGGACTGACCTACTACTCCCTTGGACGAACGCAAGAAGCGGCCCAAGAATGGGCAACGGCCTCGGAGTCTGATCCCAATCGGCAAGATATTCTTCTCTACAAAAGGCTGGTCGCAGAGTTGATCGATGGATTTAACGTATAGAGATCCCAGAGAGATCAGGGATCGAGAAAGAACCCTCTACGTGTTGTGGCTTGACTCCAAATCGAATCAGCAAGGAAGATTGCATGGGTGACCTAGATTCACTCACCTCTCTCGACGGCCTTATCTTTGCCATCCTCATAATCGCTCTCGCAAGAGGCCTATTCATCGGACTGGTGAGGGAAAGTTTCTCGATTGCCGCCCTCGCGGCGGCCGTGCTCATCACTCGCTATGCAACGCGTCCAGTGAGCGAGTGGGCAGCCTCCCTTCTCGGCGATTCCATCAACTCAGGGATTCTCTTTTGGGGCACAGGCAGCCTCATCGCAATATGTACAGTCCTTTGCGTCGCTCTCGTTGGAAGAGTAATCCGAAAAGGTGTCAGAATTGCGGGGCTCAGTTGGGCTGACAGAATAGGCGGTGCCGCTTTTGGTTTATCTGAAGGCATCATTGTCGGCCTACTGATTGTACTTGGTGCAACCTGGGCTCTCGGCCGAGATCACCCCGCGATCGAGAATTCGAGAAGCCTCAAGGCCTACGAGACGGTTCGGAGCTATCTCTCTGAAAGTGGCCGCGAGCTCCCGGAACTCGCGCCCCCCAGTCGCTGGCTTTAAGCCCTAGGGCTTGATCACAATCAGACCCTACGAGAGTCCGTGTTCCTGAATCAATGTGGTCAACCGGTCAGTCGCTTCCTTCTCTGGGATATTTCGAGCCACCACTTCTTTGCCTACGTAGAGCGTGACCACCCCTGGACCTGATCCAACATAGCCAAAATCTGCATCGGCCATCTCACCGGGACCGTTCACGATGCATCCCATGACCGCGATCTTCACGCCCACGAGGTCTGAGGTCGCTTCCTTGATGCGCGCCGTTGTTTCCTCGAGGTCAAACAAAGTCCGCCCGCAAGACGGACATGAAATGTATTCCGTTCGAGTCGTACGCAATCTCGCCGCCTGCAAAACGCGATACCCGAAGTCGAGAGCCGCGGCCGGATCGTGTGTCCCAACCACCGCGACCATGTCCCCAAAGCCATCACATAAAGGCGCACCCAGATCCACCGAAGTCGCAATTGGATCTGGCTTTTGAACGCCTTCGCCATGGCGAAGGACAACGCATACTTCGGGCACACCTCGATCGCGAAGGAGAGCGACCAGAAGGCGAGTGGCGTGAACTTTAGGCTCCATCTGAAGTGAAATCGCAAAAGGAAGAGTGTCCCCACTCGCCTCTAAGACGCGGTCTAACAAAGAAGGAAGGTCTTTCTGATCTCCTCCTAAACACCACTCCAACCGACACTGTATTTGATCCGCCATCCGGACCACTCGACTTAGAGCCGCAGGCTCATCCTCCGGTTGAACATCGACCACACATCGATCCGCTCCTTCTGGCCAACCACTCTCGCTCGTCAGTAGACCCAATGGCAAACGCGCTGAGATCGATACCTCCAGGCCTGTCGACAGAAGGCTTTTAGCCAGCTTCGGAAATGCGTCGATCTCTGATGTGTCCGTGAGCTGAAGCAATATCGACTCACACTCGACATCCGATACGCTTTGCAGTTGAGCGGCCCATTCCTCGGCCAGATTTCCCGAACTCTCCGCGCCACCCGCCAGTTCAATCTCTACGCGCACAGGCTCTTCGGCCCCAATCGCTAAGCCCGGCCATTCCAAAAAAACACTCTTTCGGCGATCGTAAGCATAGGGGTCCATCGGGAGTGGGAAACAAAAATCAGAGTCGCCCTCGCCCACATCACTCCTGCTCAGACCTTGACACGCCACCTTCTGAACAATGTCTTCTGCGACCGGCACCTCACGCACAGGGTCTTCTGTCAGAGAGACACGGATCGTGTCCCCGATCCCATCTTTGAGGAGCGCTCCAATTCCAAGCGCACTCTTAATCCGTCCGTCTTCGCCATCTCCAGCTTCCGTCACTCCGAGATGAAAGGGATAACTCAATTCCCCCGGCGCGCGTTCCTCGAGGCGAGCAGCCAGCATCCGATACGCTTGAATCGCGACGTTGGTGTTAGACGACTTCATACTAAAAACTAAATTGTAATAATTTTCAGCTTCGCAGACGTCCAAAAATTCCAACGCGCTCTCCACCATCCCGCGTGGAGAATCGCCGTATCGATTCATAATGCGATCAGAAAGAGAACCGTGATTCGTTCCGATTCGCATGGCCACGCCGTTTTGCTTACAGCGTTCGACGAGAGGGCGAAAGCGGCGGGCAACTCTTTCGATCTCAGCCTCGTATTCCAGATCCGTATATTCGCGAACTTCGAATTTCTTCTTGTCGGCAAAGTTACCCGGGTTGATACGGACCTTCTCGACATGATTGGCCGCAATCAGTGCCGCGTTAGGCGTAAAATGAATGTCGGCCACGAGGGGAACTCGAACTCCGCGACGAATTAAGGCTTCTTTAATAAGAGCTAGGTTCTCCGCGTCCCTGATCGACGGAGCCGTGACCCGAACGATTTCACACCCCGCCGCTGCCAGGCGTTCAATTTGGCCCACCGAAGCCGACGTGTCCATCGTATCCGTGTTCGTCATAGACTGAATCCGAACGGGGTTCTCTCCACCGACCCCAACATCGCCTACATGAACCACCCGAGTCCTTCGCCTAGACGGATTCATCGGTTTTGAGATGTATGAACTATTCATAAAAACGCCTCAAGGCGCTGGCTCCTCAATGAGCGAACGATGAATCAAGTCGCTTCGCAAAGCGCTTGAAATTTCTCGAGGGCATCGGGAATCTTCTCCGGACTCTGCCCCCCCGCTTGGGCGAAGTCAGGTCGACCTCCGCCTCCACCACCAACCACTTGGGCCACCTCGCGAACCAAATCTCCTGCCTTGAATCGATCGACTCGATCCCGGGTCACGCCCACTGCCAGCAGAACTTTGCCCTGATTCTCGGCCACGAGTAAAACGACAGCCGAACCCAAGCGATTTCTCAATTCGTCCACCAAGTCTCGCATGCCCTTGGCATCGACGCCGTCAACACGAGAGGCGAGGACCTGTGTTCCATCTATATCCTGAGCCTCTGAGATGAGTTCACCCACAACGTCGCCTCGTTGCGCTCGCTTAGCTTCCTCGAGTTCTTTTTCAAGATCTCTTCGCTCGGTGAGAAGCTTTTCAACCCGAGCAGGAAGCTCCGCCAACGGAACTTTCAACAAGTCAGTCGTCTGGCGAGCCAAGCTTTCCTGGCCACGGATATGGGCCAAGGCACCTAGGCCGGTTTGTGCTTCGATACGACGGATCCCCGAGGCAATCCCGCCTTCAGAGATCACCTTAAGTAGACCGATATCACCCGTTGCCTGAGCGTGAGTTCCTCCACAAAGCTCGGTGCTGCAGTCTCCAAACGAAACAACGCGTACTTCATCTCCATACTTCTCATCGAAGATCGCTACCGCGCCCGAGGAAACGGCGTCTTCATAGGACATGAGCCTCGTTGTCCCAGCCGAATTATCCTCAATCCAACCGTTTACAATATCTTCAATTTGCTCGATCTCAGACGCGGTCACAGGTTCATCATGAGTAAAATCAAACCTCAATCTGTTTGGCCCAACGAGAGACCCCTTCTGCATGGCCTGAGGTCCCAAGACCTCTCGCAACGCAGCGTGCAGCAAATGAGTTCCTGAATGATTTCTGACCGTGGCACGCCGGCGCTCTTCGTCGACAACAAGGTCCACCTCAGAATCCACGTGGATCTCGCCCTCAACCACCTCCCCCACGTGGACAAACAATCCATCGACCGGTTTAACGGTGTCCCGAATCTCGACTCGACCTGTGGAGGTTGTCACATGCCCCGTATCCCCTACTTGACCGCCGCTCTCTGCGTAAAAAGGAGTCTCCTCAAAAACGAGTTCGACGGAGTCCCCTTTTTGAGCCGATGTCTTAGGCTCACCATCCACCAGCATCGCCACTAAGTTCGACTGTCCTGCTCCGCTCTCGTAGCCTCTGAACTGTGTGGTGACGTCTTGTGCGATCCGCACATACATCTCAGAAACCGCCTCATCCCCACTGCCCACCCAAGCAGCTCGGGCACGTTCTCGCTGAGCCTGCATCGCAAGGTCGAAAGCTGAATGGTCCACATCCATCTCGCGCCCTCTGAGAATATCTTCCGTCAGATCCAGGGGAAATCCATAAGTGTCGTACAGCTTAAACGCAGTATCCCCCGCTAATGTTTCCTCACCCTTTTCAATCGTCTGATCAATTTCGTCCTCAAGAAGAGCTAGACCCTTTGAGAGCGTGGTGAGAAATCTCGACTCATCTCGTTCGATTCGATCCAGAATAAACTCACGCCGATCGATTAGATCAGGATATGCGCCTCCCAATTCATCCACCGCAGCGTCCGCCACTTTGTGAAGAAATGGACTGTCTAATCCAAGTAAAACGCCGTGCCGCGACCCTCGGCGAAGAATTCTACGCAGCACGTACCCTCGCCCTGCATTCGAAGGCAAAACGCCGTCACCGATCATGATGGCGAGCGTACGTGCGTGATCGGCCGCAACGCGAAGTGAAACATCCTTCTCGGGATCCTCACCCAGAGCAACACCCGAAATCTCACTCACACGTTGAATCAAGGGTGTGAAAACATCGCTCTCCCAGGTGGTTCTCTTCCCTTGAAGCACCGCGGCCCAACGCTCCAGCCCTCCACCGGTATCTATGGAGGGACTGGGCAAGGGGTGCATAGTGCCCGATTCGTCACGGTTGAACTGCATGAAGACGAGGTTCCAGAGTTCAATCCAGCGGCCGCACTCGCAAGAAGGATCACAAGCTGGGTTGGTGCAGTGATCCGGTCGGCCATAGTCATAATGAATTTCAGAGCAGGGACCACATGGACCTGTGTCTCCCATACTCCAAAAGTTTTCTTTCTCATCCAGTCGATAAAGACGATCGGCCGGAATGCCTATATTTTTAGCCCAGTGATCATAGGCTTCGTCATCATCGAGGAAGACCGATACGGCCAAACGTTCTCCCGGAAAGTTCATCTTCTCCGTAAGCAATTCCCAAGCAAAGTCGATGGCACTCTCTTTGAAGTAATCACCGAACGAGAAGTTTCCCATCATCTCGAAGAAAGTATGATGCCGAGGAGTACGACCGACATTTTCAAGATCGTTGTGTTTTCCCGAAACTCGAATGCATTTCTGAGAAGTGGTCGCTCGATTGTAATCTCGAACGTCCTCCCCGAGAAACGTCCGCTTAAACGGGACCATTCCTGCATTGACAAACATCAATGTGGGATCCGAATCGGGGACGACCGACGCACTTTTTACACGTCGGTGACCTCGGCCTTCGAAAAAGCTGAGGAATTCTTCTCGTATTTCATTGGCGGGGCGGAACATCCGAAACCTCCAAAACCAAGGTTCTAAAGGCAGGAATATAACCGAGAGATGCCCGCTTGACTCGGGAAGCGATAATTGGGTAAAACTGGCCTTGCTTTCTAAAACCGCTCAAGCATCCAGTCTTCAGGGGGCCCCTCGCCCTCGTTGGAATCAAAATCGGAAAACTCGGGCTTCTCTTCCTCTTTTTCGGCATCAAATGCCGCCCAATTCGTGTCCGATGTCGAGGCGATCCCACGAAAACGCAGAGCGAAGTCGTCAGGATTGGAAACGTGCTTCAGAGCTTCCTCGTAAGTGACCAAATCTCGTTTAACAAGATCCATCAGAGACTGATCGAACGTCTGCATCCCATAGGAGGTGTGCCCCTTCGAGATGGCATCATGCAATTCCTTCGTTCGATCCTTATCAGCAATCAATTCTCGAGTGAGGGCAGTCGAGACAAGCACTTCAAGTGCAGGCACCCTTCCCTGGCCATCGGCCCTCGGAACCAAACGTTGTGAGATCACCGCACGCAAAATCATCGAAAGCTGCAGCCGGACCTGCTTTTGCTGATAGGGGGGAAAGACAGAAATAATCCGATTGATCGTCTCGGTCGCATCCAACGTATGCAACGTACTCATCACGAGATGGCCTGTCTCCGCAGCCGTCAGAGCCGTTTCAATGGTTTCAAAATCCCGCATCTCCCCCACTAAAATCACGTCAGGGTCCTGGCGGAGAGCGGCCCGAAGAGCATTCGCGAAGCTATGCGTATCCACACCGATTTCTCGTTGGTTCACAATTGAACGACGATCGCGAATCAGAAACTCAATCGGATCTTCAATGGTCATCACATGAGATGACCGCTGAGCGTTGATCTGATCAATCATCGCGGCCAGGGTCGTTGACTTGCCAGAACCGGTGGTTCCTGTGACTAAAACTAACCCACGGTTCTCTTCAGCAATCTTCTCCACAATCTTAGGTAAAAAGAGCTGTTCGACGCTTTTTACGCCAAGAGGAATAACGCGGAAAACCAATCCCATGGTGCCCCGTTGCTGAAACACATTCACCCGAAACCGGCCGAGGCCAGAAACGCCATACCCAAAGTCGGATTCTCTGCTTTCCTCGAAACGCGCCCGTTGAACTGGGTTCATCAACGAGAGAGCCATTGAATTGATCTCATCGGAAGTGAACGGTTCGCCGTTACGCAAAGGCACCAGGGCTCCGTCCACTCGAAACATGGGCGGCAAACCGGTCTTCAGGTGGATATCCGAAGCACCGCCTTTGACGGCCACCTTCAATATATCGTTCAGTTCCATGCCCACTGTCTCACCACCCCCTCTGACGCAAAACCTCCCTGACAGAACCCCCCACTGGGGTTGCTCTGCCATGCAAGAAGTCTTCGTGCTCTACAGGAGAGTTTCGACACACTGGGGCTTGGCCTTGAGAGGGACCCTCGCAGAGGCTTGGAAAATGTCCCAGGGGGAAATTCATCCCCCTGGGATACCCTTGTGCGGATCAGCTCTTAGCCGCTGCTCCTTTTTTACCACTTTCATCATCGGTGGGTGCATCCACCGGGTGGGCGAGAACCGGCAGCTTTAGGCCTCGAGAGGCATAAATCTGCTCCGTCAACTGATTGCACGCATCGGGGTTTTCCTTCAAAAATTTCCGCGCGTTTTCACGTCCCTGACCGATGCGCTCCTCACCGTAAGAATACCAGGCCCCGCTCTTCTCTACGAAACCATCCTCGACACCGAGATCAAGCAGGTCGCCTTCCCTTGAAATTCCCTCGTTATAAATAATGTCGAATTCAGCCTGTCGGAACGGAGGGGCGACCTTGTTTTTAACGACCTTCACCCGTGTCCGGTTGCCCACCACCTCATCCCCATCTTTAATGGCCGCAATCCGACGAATGTCGAGTCTCACCGAGGAGTAAAACTTCAAAGCATTTCCGCCCGCGGTCGTTTCTGGACTTCCAAACATCACACCGATCTTCATGCGAATCTGATTAATAAAAATCACAGATGCACCCGATTTCGCCACCGTTCCCGTCAGCTTTCGAAGAGCTTGACTCATCAGCCGAGCCTGAAGGCCAACATGAGTGTCACCCATATCGCCCTCTAATTCGGCTCTAGGTACCAAAGCCGCCACGGAGTCGATCACAACGAGATCAATGGCCCCAGAACGAAGCAACAAATCAGCAATCTCAAGAGCCTGCTCGCCCGTATCAGGCTGAGACACCAGAAGATCCTCGATATTGACCCCCAGACGTCTCGCATAGTTGATGTCAAGTGCATGCTCAGCATCCACAAAAGCAGCCACTCCTCCCGCACGCTGAACCTCTGCAATGGCATGCAAAGTCAGGGTGGTCTTGCCACTTGATTCCGGCCCATAAATTTCAATCACACGACCGCGTGGGTACCCTCCGATGCCGAGAGCAAGATCAAGGCTCGGTCCACCACTTGAAAAACAGGCTACAGCCAAATCCGCATTCGCCTCACCCATTGTTTGAATCGATCCCTTACCGAACTGCTGCTCAATATTTGAAACAGCGAGATCAATGGCTTTACGCCGATCGCTATCTGCACTCACTGGGCTCACCGACTTCAATTCACCTTTACTCTTTGACTTAGCCATCTTTTCTCACTCCTTCAGGTTGTTGATCTACGTCATCACGATCGGCCACGGTGGCGCGCGATGCAAAATAATGGACGGGTCAGAATTTCTTCAATCGATCTAAAGTTCTGTTTCCTCCATAGACAGTCATATGGAACACCCTCATTGCTTTTTCTGAGTTCCCCCTAAACCAGGCGCGGAACTCCCTCCTTTGGTTCGTAAGAGGTCTGGATCTATCAGTTCGACGCCCAGCAGACGACGACGTAACCAATCGAGAACGGTTTGAGTCGTCAAGACTCTGTGGCGTGTCCGATCAAGAGGAAAAATAAACTCTGAAGAATGAATAAAACCCTCGGTCTCATGGCGTCCTTCTGCCGGCCTCTGATACATCGCCACATGAACAAGCCC
>JACLAC010011638.1_pt1 | contig 18879 bp, 19 predicted proteins | sample 8027881 | NCBI WGS metagenome assembly JACLAC01 (sample SAMN15725517, study PRJNA655200) | protist metagenome | isolation source: fluorescence activated cell sorting (FACS) single amplified genomes of... | place: Spain: Blaines Bay Microbial Observatory, Mediterranean Sea | collected 2016-01-19 | reverse complement strand
AAACGGACCTTGTGTCGCTGGCTTGGGTATGGGTGGGGAAGGCTTCATCAGTTACTCTATAGCGACCACCACGGGGGAAGGGATCACCACACCTCGTACCTTCACCCGCTATCGACGCTGCACTTTGGTGAACAACCTCAATATCTCAATATAGATAATGATAACCACCTATACAAACTCTCTCTTTATAACGTTTAAAACATATAACCAAGGTCCGCTTTAGGATCATCAGGACAAACATGAGTAAACTTTACACTGCAAAATCCCTTGAAGCGATGATCAAGCAGGGTCAGTCCGTGAGTGATTTGCCCCGTGATGCGAAATTCACTCCCATGGCTCGGGAGATCTTGAGGAAATTCAAAACATCTCAGCCCCAGTCCAGTGCGGAGCCAACTCCTGCAGCTGCGCAAAAAACGGCAGCTCCTGAACAGCAAGCTTCAGCATCGGTAAACGCTGCGGGGGCACCCACCATTCACACCCCTGTGCTCCCCAATGCCGAGTACCATTGGACCCCTGGGGCTGACCCAAAAACGAGTGAAGAGCTAGAGACATACTTTTATTCCCCTGCCATACAAGAGCTCAAGGAGCGCATTTGTAAAATTGGTGAGCGGATATGGAACAAGGGTTACGTCGATGGTAATGGCGGCAACATCACGGTTCGAGTGGGCGACAACTTGGTCCTGTGCACCCCGACGTTGATATCCAAAGGCTTCATGACCCCAGATGACCTCTGTATGGTCGATTTAGACGGCAATCAAGTTGCCGGCACTCGTCCCCGTACTTCAGAGGTCAACACGCACTTGGGCATCATGAAAAACGAACCCATGGCCAAGTCCTGTGTCCATGCTCACCCCGTTTACGGGACGGCCTTTGCCGTGGCTGGCGTCACGCCGCCATCGTGCGTTATCCCTGAGCCCGAGGTCTTTCTGGGTCAAATTGGTTTTGCCAGTTATCAGACGCCGGGGACGCCGGAGAATGCAGAGGAAGTGGGTAAATTGGCCAAGCGTCACCAGTCGATTTTGATGCAGAACCACGGTGTGATTTGTTGGGGAAAAGATGTTGAAGATGCCTATTGGAAAATGGAAAACACCGACGCTTTCTGCCACACGGTGTCCGTTGCCATGCAATTGGGTGGTCCTAAACAGTACGGTCCGGACAAGCTCAAGGAGTTGATCCAGATCCGCCATAAACTAGGTATGCCCGATCATCGCCTTGATGAAGTGGAAGACTGTGATCTCTGCAACGACGTTGATCACACCTTGAAGATAAATCCAAATGAGTCCTGCTCTGTATCGCCATCAAGTCCTTCAGCATCTGCTGGAGTCGATGAAGCGCTAGTTCAGAGACTAACGGACGTCATCATGGAAAAACTGAAGTAGACGAACTCATAGACTAAAGAAAAGACACTTAGCCAATGTGCACTTGGATCTCGACCTTATGGGTGCTGTCATCGAGAAGTGCATGTTGATGGACACAGTAGGCATTGTTTTCATCATCAGGAAGAAAAACCTACTGTGTATTGATTTTTTTGGACGATAAGCGTAGACCTTAACACAAAGCATATTATGAATTCAACATTTAGTCGTGACCAAGTTGAGCAACTCGTTCGAATGAGCCTCGATCGTCTTAAGGGCGGGGTGGTCGAGGATTCGGCGCCAAACCCTCTGTTGGTCAATTCAAGTGCTCGTCATTGTCATTTGTCCCAAGAGGCTGTCGAGATACTATTTGGTAAGGGGCACCAATTGAGACCTAAAAAGTTCCTTTACCAAAAAGATCAGTACGCGGCTGAAGAGTCGGTCACGATGATTGGACCTCGCAGTCGAGTGATACCTAACCTACGCATCTTAGGCCCTTGCCGTGATTTCAATCAGGTGGAGTTGTCCTATACGGATGCGATCTCCTTGGGTTTTGATGTCCCGGTCAGAAACTCCGGTGATATTGAAGGAACACCAGGTTGTATGCTGATGGGGCCAGCTGGATTCCTACATATGGACAAGGGGGTCATTCGCGCAGCTCCTCACGTTCACATGGCGCCCGAGGACGCTGAATACTATGGCGTCGAAAACAAGTCCTTCATGAAACTAAAAGTTGGTGGTCCTTTAGCCATGACTTTCGACAGGATTTATGTGAGGGTGGACCCATCATTTAAACTTGAAGTGCACATCGATACAGATGAGGCCAACGCTTGTGGCCTCCGTTCCGACGTGCCTTGTGAGCTATTGAAGTGAGCGCGCTGTTGCACACGAGCATCAAATGAGGAAGGAAAAAATGAAAATTCTGATAGCAAATTTGGGTTCAACCTCCTTCAAGTATCGCCTTTACGATATGTTTGAGGCGTCCGCGGACCTGCTGGCAAAGGGTAGCTTTGAGCGCGTCACCCAATACACCCCATGCATTGAGGAGATGCTGGAGACGCTAGTGAATGATGGACACCTGTGCTCCGCTGATGACCTCGATGCCGTAGGCTTTAAAACAGTGCTCGGTAAGGACCTCAGCGGTTGTGTGCGTGCAGACGACCGCGTGATGGAAGCTCTAGAGGGCTTCAAGGAGATTGCGCCGGCCCACAATCCTCCTTACGCCGAAGGGATCCGTTGTTTCCAGAACATGCTGCCCAAGGTTGCTCGAGTGGCATTGTTTGAGACCGCTTTTTACCAGTGGATGACGCCAGCTGCAAGCAGCTACGCCATCCCTAAAGCCTGGCGTGATGTGGGCGTGCGGCGTTATGGCTTTCACGGTGCCAGTCATAAGTTTGTGGCCGAACGCAGCGCAGAACTGTGTGGACGAGAAGATGTTGCCCAAAGGGTAAAGGCTTTGTATGTCGATGGACCAGGTCATTTCGAGGGCTCTCCATTTCGTGTTGTTTCCTGCCATTTGGGTGGAAGCAGTTCGGTGACGGGCATCAAAAACGGTGTCGCCATCGGGACCAGTATGGGTTTCAGTCCACAAAGCGGTTTGCCACAAAACAATCGTGTCGGCGACCTCGACGCTATGGCGATCCCCTACGTGACCAAGATGTTGGGTTTGAGTGTTGATGAGGCTGAGCGCCAACTGAACAAAGAGAGCGGTCTCCTTGGTCTATCGGGCGTTAGTAATGACGCTCGCGACATCGGTGAGGCAGCTGAATCCGGAAACGAGCAAGCTCAACTTGCTTTGGACGTGCTCGTCGATAGTATTCGGCACTGGGCAGGTTCTTTCTTCTTCAAGATGGGCGGTGCAGAAGTGATCTCATTCACGGCCGGTATCGGTGAGAACGACGTTGATTTGCGGGAGAGGGTCTGTGCAGGCCTAGAGGATATCGGTGTTTACATTGATAAAGAAGCCAACGCCAAAGCTATCCGAGGTGCTGAAGCCGTGATCAGTCGCGAAGACTCAGCTATCAAAGTGATTGTGATCCCCGCCAACGAAGAGCTGGTGATCGCTCGGGAAGTTTACCGCAACGTGCAGGCAAATTGAGCTATAATCATCATTTTATCGAAAACTAAAACTTTTATCCCATATTCATCTAAACTATGGCAACTCAATCAATCGGAATACTAGAAACCAAGGGTCTTGTTGCCCTTGTTCAGGGCACAGACGCAATGCTGAAATCAGCAAACGTGGAGCTCACCGGCCCTATGAAAGGTATAGGAAGTGCACTCGTCAGCGTGACGGTGATCGGTGACGTCGCCGCAGTTAAATCCGCCATCGAGACCGGTGCAGAAACAGCGGGCCGTTATGGTGAAGTGGTCAGTGCCCACGTCATCGCCCGTCCCCACGAAGACACGGCAAGCATCATCCCAGGAATGAAGCCGAACGTCAAAGCTGCTGCGAAGTAGGCTGAGGCATGTTCTTGGGCAAAGTCATCGGTTCTGTCGTCGCGACAAAAAAAGATGAAACCATGAGGGGTAGCAAATTGCTCATGGTTCGTCCGATGCTCGCCGATGTCGCCAATCTGGGGCAACTCAAAACAGGGGCAAACACCATCGTGTGTGTGGACACCCTTGGTGCAGGGGAAGGCGAGATGGTGATGTTTGTTCAGGGCAGTTCAGCCCGGCAAGCTGACGGCCTCAGGGCGATGCCCGTCGATGCCGCTATCGTAGGCTCGGTGGACTCGGTTCATCTCCTCGGCAACAAAGCTTACGACTCGAAAAAGAGTTGATGAGCGCAGTCTATAGAAGGGATCACCTAAGATCTGAAGCCATAGGCTCTCTTTTATGCTCCCTTCAGATGCTTGTTTTAGGCATCATAAATGATCCAGCAAAGGAGGCCTCTTCGCTATGATGCTTGCTCGTATAGATGGTTTTCTAACCGCTAGTATCGCTCACCCCAGTCTATCGGGACAGAAGCTGGTGATCTGTACTCCAATAGATGAGTCAGGTGAGGCCACCGGATCCCCCTTTGCGTCCCTAGACCCCATTGGTGGGGGATTGCACGCCAAGGTCTTCATCACCACCGATGGATCCTGCTCCCAAGGCACCGTTGGGGATGCTCAGTCACCAATTCGCAACCAAGTGATGGGAATACTAGATTAAGCTATGAAGCTAGGCAGAGTGATAGGATCGGTGATCATGAGCGACGCTGCCCCGCAATTTCGGGGCGCGCGCTGGTTGATGGTCTGCCCAATGGGATCCGAAGAGCTGTTGAACAAAAATGAATACGGCTCTGGTTGGTCTGCGGTGGTCTATGATAAGTTGGGAGCGGGAAACGGTGACGTGATCCTATATGTTGAGGGTGCTGAAGCCACCCAACCCTTCGATGAACCCATTCCATTAGACGCCATCAGTGTGGCGCTGGTGGACACATACCGATACCAACCCCCCGAGGCCTAGACCTTGAAGTTGATAAGATTGAGTCATGGCGTATCGATCTCATTATATCCAAACAATGATCGTCAAAAAACAAGTCAGTTTCTTTTAACTCCTTATTGAAGAAGAGTCCATTCATGAAATCAAAACCCCCCATCAAGGTCGCCGTCACCGGTGCGGCAGGTAATATTGGCTACGCGTTGCTGTTTCGTATTGCATCGGGAGCCATGTTTGGTCCAGATCAGCCGGTGTCTTTACATTTGGTTGAGATTGAGCCAGGGATGTCTGCTCTCAAGGGAGTGGCCATGGAGATCAATGATTGCGCATTCCCACTTGTTACGGATATCGTTGAAACCTCAGATTTGAGCGTTGGTTTTAAAGACGTCGATTGGGCCTTGTTAGTTGGTTCTGTGCCAAGGAAAAAAGGCATGGAGAGGGCCGACCTATTGGGCATCAATGGCAAGGTTTTTGTCGAGCAAGGCAAGGCCTTGAACGACCACGCAAAGTCCAGTGTTCGCGTTGTGGTGGTGGGCAACCCTTGCAACACCAATTGCTTGATCGCGATGAAAAGTGCACCCAACATCCCAGACGATCAGTTTTTTGCCATGACGCGCCTAGACGAGAACAGGGCCAAAAGCCAGCTGGCAGCTAAGAGTGGTGTTGCCGTAGAAGAGATCTCTGAGTTGTGCGTGTGGGGCAACCACAGCCCGAGTATGTTCCCCGACTTTTACAACACCAAAATTGGACGTCAAAAAGCGACCGCGGTGATCAACGACGAGAACTGGTTGAAAGAGGTCTTTGTGCCAACCGTAGGTCAGCGAGGAAAAGCGATCATCGACGCCCGCGGGGCTTCCTCAGCTGCTTCAGCTGCCAGCGCTGTGGTCGATACCGTTCGCGACTTGCTACAACCCACCCGTGGAGATTTTCACTCGGTTTGCGTCGTTTCCAGCGGCGAGTACGGAACTCCAGCTGGGATCATAACCTCCTTGCCCATCAAAGTAGATGGGATTGGAAAGTGGCGCGTGGTCGAAGGCATTAAACTCACGGATCATGCCAAAGAGAAGATCAAGGCGTCTAACGATGAACTCCTTGAGGAGCGTAAGTTGGCTTTCGGTCAACTGGGTTTGACGATATAAGTTAGACAAATAGTTCTAAAAAACGCCTCCCCCAAGGAGGCGTTTTTTTTTGACTTAGGGCCATTCTTGGAAATGGTATAAAAGCTAAGCACAAGCTTTTCGATGTTTGCTCCCTAACAAAAAGAATAAGGGTTAAGCGGTCATGACTACCCATAACCCCGATTGATGCTTAGCTTAGCATTGTTGCTGCTAAGATTTGGAATGGTAACTGGCTAGGTGATCCAAGAACAGCCTATCCAATTGTAGCGCCGTATAAAAGTCTTGTTTGAACACCTCTTTGCCATGGTGGTCATAAACAAGCAGTAGCGGTATCGCCACTCTGCCCACTTGTTTGAGCAGTTCACGACCGTCGGGATTGTCGCCGGTCAGGTCTACCTTGAAAGGGACCACCGCCTCATGATTGAGAACCTTGACCACGCTATCTGCGGCTAATACGGTGTGCTCTAGTGTCTTGCAGTTGATGCACCATTCGGCGGTGAAGTCGATGACGATGAGCTTAGCGTCTACCCTTGCTCGTTCAAAGGCGGCGGGGCTGTAAGGGACCCAATTGATGGGAGGTTTGCGGGTCAGGTTTTCCCCCAAGCCGTAACCTGCACTAACAAAAAGAATACCAAGGCCAACGAAAACAAAGCGTTTTACATGTGATCGAGTGATGCGAATGGTCTTGTAGGCCAACCATAGGCCTGCACTAGCTAAGAAAAAACCGACGGCCCACCAATAATGGGGCTGACTGGGGGAGAGAGGATCAGAAAAGAGCGTGTGTAAGCCTGTCCCGACGAAATAAGCGGCTGCAGACAACATTAAAAGTCCCATGACCTGCTTGATCAAGAGACTAGCGGGTCCGGTTTTGGGCATCTTGGCGACGAGATTTGGAAAGGCCGATAAAATCAAATAAGGCAGTGCCATGCCACAACCGATGCTGAGGAAGGTGAACAGGGTGATCCAGAGCGGTTGTGTGGTCGCCCATGCGGCGGCGGCACCCATCAACGGAGCGGTGCAGGGCGTCGATAAAACCGCGGTCATGATGCCAAACCCGAAGGCGCCATCCCAGCGATCGTGTTTAGGGCTGATGGCGTAAACTCCATTGGGGAGTTTGATGTCGAACAGACCACCCATGCCGAGTGCCATGACTGCAATAACCGCGCCAACCCCAAGGGTGAAAAGTGGGTTTTGATAAAGTTGATTGGTCGAAGAGATGCTGGAGAGGCTTAAAATAGCCAGACCTAAGGCCACCCAAAACCCCACGACGCCAAAGGACATGATGGTGCCCAGGAAAAAACACTTTCCCCTAGAGCCAGAGCTCTTGGACAGTGCGATCATTTTAAGGGGAATCACCGGCAAGACGCATGGGGTGAAGTTCAACAACAGGCCTCCTATTGCGGCAACCAACATGAACAAAGCCAAGCCCGCTTTGGAGCCGGTGTCGATGGAGAACTTCAACTCGAACAGGTCAAATTCAACTTGTGACGATGGCGCTAGGCTCATGTCTTTGAAGCGCTCGGGGGCGACCACCGGCGCACCAGCAGCACCGGGAAGGGCGACCTCTAATTCAAGGCGAACGGGGATCGAGCAGATGCGGTCATTGCAGGCCTGATAAGCTAAGCTCAGTCTTAGGGTCGAGTTTGCTTTGCCGTTGGGGATGAAGGTGATGGTGGCTTGGCTTTTGCCATCAAAACTGAGCAGTCCTCCTTCGGCGTAGTCTACCCTAACCTCATGGGCTTTAGGAAAGACCGCAGCCGAGCTTTGCCAACCCTGTGGCATGTCGACGACCCCAACTCTCGTCGCAAATGGGCTAAAGTCTCCCAGAGTCTTGGCTTGTGGAGGGTCGGCATTGATGTGCCAACCCTCGGCGATGTCGAACTCCACCCCGAGGTGGAGGGGCGAGTTCAATTGGCTTGAAGACCAAAATAAACGGATCTCAACGGGCTCTTCACCATGGAGCATTGGCGCAGCCAAGCTGAGGAGCATGAGTGAAAAAAGTTTAAATGGTCTCGTTGACATAACTTAAAAAATGAGTGGGGGGAACGACGCGTTTTAGTGGGGGCAACAGCTCGATTTTTGATTTTTGACGACGTCACTTCCGCCAGAAAACAGGGCTTTCAGTTGTTCTTGACTGTGGTAACCCGTTGATGATTTGGTTTGTTTGCCATCTGTGAAGACAAACAGAGCAGGGATGCCTCTGATGCCAAAACGACGCGACAATTCCGGTGCTTTGTCGACATTCACCTTAACGATCTTCAGTTCTGCATCTGTTTTAGAGAGGGCTTCCAGTTCGGGCGCGAGTTTGACACAGGGGCCACACCAGTCGGCGTAGAAGTCTACCAGTACCTTTTTTTCTGTACGGATGACTCTGTTGAGATCATCGGACTTGGTCAGGTAGACAATATTGCTGTTTTTTTCTTTATTTTTATCGGCACTTGAACCTAAACTGATGCTGCCAGCAACGAATAGGCCAACGAATAATAAGGGCAAGAGGATCTTCATGGTTTTTCTCCTAGGGAAGGGTTAAGCGCTGCAGGATGATTGACAATCCTCGCCACTGTTAGGTTTAGGTTGGTCTGAGTCGCAGGCTTCTTCACACTCTGTTTTACAGGCTTCTTTCGCTGTTGTTTTTGAAGAGCATGAGGTTTCGCAGCTCACGTCGCAGGAGCTTTTCTTTTTGGATTTACAGCAGCTCCCATTGGATCCGCAGCAGCTTGCATTTTCAGCTTTACCATGGTGATGAGGATAGGCGTGATGATGGTTTTTTCCATAGCTTTGGCAGCCCGTTAAAAAAATCAAGCCCAATAGAGCTAGCAGGGTCAATAGAGGTGATTTCACAAGATCTCCTAAGTAGAGGGGTTACAAATAAGTGCCCGACCAAGGTTCCGGGTCAACGGAGCCTTGGCGGCCGACGAGGGCGTAACCTCGGCCTTGTTCGACCCAGACCACGAGGTCCATGGGTTGTTGACTGGTGATGCCGTCGTCACAACAGGTTAGGCAGGGTTTTTGGCTCGGGGGCAAGTTCATGCCATGGGCATCAAACTGGATCAGCGAGTAGGCCAAGCCGTCTTTTTTCCACAAGGAGTACACGATTCGCTCTTGGCCCCAGTGACAAACTCTGCCACCCACCAGTTTGAAACCGGGTGCGGGGGTGGGGAAGGCCACGGGCAGTTGGTGGTTGGTTTTGATCAACCTTTCAAATTCGTCCAAGTCCGAGGTCGATACCGCAAGGCGCCGATCGTTGATGTGATCGTCGGCAGCCAACAGTACAACCTGTTGGAAGGGAGGTTGTGCTTGCTGGTGGTTCAATGCAAAGCCAATCAACACCCCTACGAACAAACAGGCTGCGGCCATCACCCAGGTCGGAGTTTTCTTGCGCTGCACGGGGGCTGGGAGTTCCTCAAGGTCATTGAGAAGTCGCTGTTCCAAATGTTTTGGTACGTCGATATCTAGGGTTTTCAACTTGAGCGATTCTGTTTCGGCGAGGATTTCGAGCCACTTTTCCCTCAATCGAGAGGGTTGACCGCTCAATTCTCTTTCCAACTCAAGGCGAAGGGGGTCATCCGAAGGCAAAAAGGAGCCCTCCTCCATGCGCTTGACCCATGCGTCCATCTCTTCAGAGCTCATCCTGCACTCTCGTTAAAAGAATGAATGTGTTGTTTTGGGGATTCATCGAGGTCCTTCAGCTCTATTTGAAGTTGTTTTTTGGCTCGGTGAACTCGATTGAGTAAGGTCCCGAGGGGAATACCGAGTTGTGAGGCGGCCTCTCTACAGCTCAAGCCTTCTACGGTCACGCACAAAAAGGGCATCCGGTGCTTCTCGTCCAAGCGCGAGATCGCCTTTTGCAGACTCTCTTGCAGCTCATATTGATCGATACGATCTTTCGGGTCTTCCACATCTTGGTTTTCCAAGGGCAAAGCTGAAAGCTTCTTTTTGTTGTCACGTACCATATTCGCACAGCGGCGGCGCAATATCCTAAACAACCAAGCCCTTGATTTCTGTTGATCGTCGAGTTTGTCCATGCTCTTCCAAGCTTCGGAAAAGGTCTCGGCCACCAGGTCTTCGGCGGTATGACTTTGCCCGCACCAGCGGTAAGCGAAGCCATAAAGCTCTCCGGAGTGTTTTTTCACCCACTCCGAGCAGAGTTCTTTGTTTTTTATTCGGGTCACATCTATGTAGTGGTCATTTTGGGCTCGATTATTTCAAAAAAATATTTTTTTTGTAAAGGTCTTAAAAAACAAGCTGTAAACAGCGAGTTCCGAAGATGGAGAGCTGAACTCCTGCACAATCTGTTGATAAAAAAAAGCTCAAGTTTAGAGTGGGGCTATCCTCATCATCCAAGAACTTTGCCTACCAAATCAGACTGCGTACTTTTCAAAGAGCACCCCAGAAGCGACGGAAAGATCGTAGCCGAGGCTGTCCTCAACGCTCCGCAGCGCTACAACGCCCTCGACTTGGAGATGGTGAACCTGCTGCTAACAAAGCTGGGCCAGTGGCAAAACAGCGAAGCTATCGCAGCTGTGATCCTCAGGGGAGCAGGGGAACGCAGCTTTTGTGCCGGTGGAGACGTTATCGCCGCACGGGAGTCGGCCCTTCGAAACCCCGGTGGTCCCTGCCCCGAGGCCGAAGAGCTTTTTCGAAAAGAGTACCAGTTGGACCATTTGCTGCACGTCTACCCCAAGCCCATGTTCTGTTTTGGACACGGTTTCGTCATGGGCGGCGGCATGGGGCTTTTTCAGGGGTGTCGGTTCCGTTTTCTCGAGCGCCGTTCCACCATGGCCATGCCCGAGGTGGCCATCGGCTTGTTTTCAGATGTGGGAGCTGGTGTGTTTTTCAACAACATGCCCCATGACGTCGGTATGTATTTGGCCTTAACGGGAGCACAACTCAACGATGCCGATGCCGTCTTTTTGGGGCTGACGGACCGCGTGTACGACGAGGCCTCCACGGAACAGATCATCGAGCAGCTGATTCACGCTCCCGCCTTCTCCCCAAGTGAAGCCTTAGAATCCATATGCGACCAGTTGGCCTCCCGAACATCAAGTTCGATTTCTCCCGTAGCTGAACATTTGGACAACATCCTCACCTGCCTCGAAGGTGAAGACCTTGCCAAGACCGTCGCTCGCATCAAGGGGGAGCGCAGTTCGCCGTGGTTGTTGAAGAACGCAGATTCTCTGGAGCGGGGTTCACCTTTGGCGGTGGTGAACACTTACCATCACCTCAAGCGATGCCGTGATCTCAGCTTGGCTGAAGTGTTCAAGGCCGACCTCGACTTAGCCATCAACTGCATGCGGCACCGCGAGTTCTCGGAGGGGGTGAGGGCGCTTTTGGTGGACAAGGACAAACGACCGCGCTGGCGATACGCTTCCGTGGACGAGGTGCCGCCTGCCCTCGTCGCAAAGATGATGTCGACTCCACTTTAGCTGCCCGACCACCAAGCCATGAAGTCCTTCACGGGGCAGTCGTCGAGTTTTTCTGAGTCGCCAAAGGCTGTGCTGATGCACTCGACCTGACTTGGCTCGTAACGGCTCGACAGGTTGCGTTTGAATTTCTCGATCAGTTTGGGGATGCCCTCCTCCCGCCGCCTGCGGTGGCCGATGGGGTAGTGGACTTCGTGCCAGTCGGTTTTTTGTCCGCCTTTGAATTCAAGGCGCAGGGCGTTGGCGATGGAGCGTTTACTGGGGTCGAGGTAATCTTTCGAGTACTGCGGAGCTTCACTCACGCTCATTTTTTCCCGTAAAGCGTCGATCTCGGGGTGAGCGCGGTGGTAACTGTCTTCATAGTGTTCGACCTTGAGGTCCCCTTCCAATAGGGCCACGGCCACCATGTACTGTAAGCAGTGATCGCGGTCGGCGGGGTTGTTCATGGCTCCGGTTTTGGAGATGATGCGCAGTGCCGAGGCGTGGGTTTTGATGTGAACGGCGGTCAGGTCGTCCCATTTGTCCTTGTACTTGTTATGTAAGGCGATGGCGGCCTCGACGGCGGTTTGGGCGTGGAACTCGGCGGGGAACGAGATCTTAAACAGCACGTTCTCCATCACGTAGCAACCGAACTCCCTTTGCAGCACCAACTCTCGACCCCCAAAGAGCACGTCCGAAAAGCCCCAGGTCTTGGTGCTGATGGCCGATGGCACACCACTCTCGCCACGGCAACAGAGCATGGCCAGCTGGACACCGCGGGCACTGGCGTCGCCTGCGGCCCAGGATTTGCGCGACATGGTGTTGGGGGCGTGGCGGTAGGTGCGCAGCGAAGCGCCATCCACCCAAGCGTGGGAGAGGGCGTTCATGATGGTTTGGCGATTGGCCCCTAGCAGTTTGGCTGCCACGGCGGTGCTAGCCACTTTCACCAATAGAACGTGGTCGAGGCCGACGCCATTGAAGCTGTTCTCGAGGGCCAACACCCCTTGGATCTCGTGGGCTTTGATCATCGCCATCAGCACGTCCCTGACCTTGAGGTCCTGACCACTTTGGGACAGGTGATCGCTCACGGCCAAGATGGCGGCTAGATTGTCCGAAGGATGGCCCCATTCTGCCGCTAACCAGGTGTCGTTGAAGTCGAGCCAGCGCAGGCAACAGCCAATGTCCCAAGCGCCCTTGACGGGGTCGAGGCGGTGATCGGTGCCGGGAACGCGCACGCCATTGGGCACCACGGTGCCGGCCACCACCGGTCCCAAGAGCTTGGTGCAAGCGGGCACCTTGAGGGCTAAGATCGCGCAGCCCAAGGTGTCCATCAAGCCGTAGCGGGCCGTGCTGATGGCACAGTCACTGGCTTCAAGTTTGGCACAAACGTAGTCGCAAATCTTGGCGATGATGGGGTCGAAATCTTGTTTTGCCGTTTTCATGAGCGACGCTCCTCCAGGGGAACCCAAGTGGCTGAGGTGGGGCCGGTGTAGTCCGCCGAGGGCCGGATCAGGGTGTTGTTCTCCCTTTGCTCGCGAATGTGAGCCGACCATCCCGTTACCCTCGACATCACAAAGATGGGCGTGAACAAGCAGGTGGGGATGCCCATGAAGTGATAGGCGGGGGCGTGGTAAAAGTCCGCGTTGGGGAAGAGTTTTTTCTCGCGCCACATCACGGCTTCGATGCGTTCGCTGACGCCGAGCAGTTGCCGTTGCTGGGCTTCCTTGGCAAGGTCCTGGGCAAGGGCTTTGATGATCACATTGCGCGGGTCCGACTCGCGGTAGACGGCGTGCCCAAAGCCCATCACCTTCTCCTTTCTGCCCAGCATCTCTATTAAACCGGCCTCGGCCTCGGCGGCACTGGCCCAACCTGAGATCAAATCCATGGCCGCCTCATTGGCACCGCCGTGTAATGGGCCACGTAATGACCCGATGGCCGCGCTGATGCAGGAGTAAAAATCCGACAGGGTCGAGGCACAAACCCTTGCGCTGAATGTGGAGGCGTTGAACTCGTGCTCGGCGTACAAGATGAGCGAGGCGTGCATGACCCTCTCGTGTTCTTCCTTGGCCGTTTTGCCGAGGCAACAGCGCAGAAAATGAGCGGCGATGGAGTCCTCATCACCTTCCAGTTCGATCCTCTCACCGTGGTGGGAGAAGCGGTACCAGTAAGTGATCATGGATGGCAAACGGGCCAAGAGCTTCTCGTGCACAGCGTGCTGCTCGGCGAAACTGCACTCGGGCTCCAGGTTGCCCAAGAATGAACAGGCGCTGCGCATCACCTCCATGGGGTGGGTGGTTTTGGGGATGAGTTCCAGCACCCGCTTCAAGTCCTTGGGCAAGTCGCGCTGAGACTTCAGCCGACCGAGGTAAGCCCTCAACTCTTCCAAGGTTGGCAGCTTGCCGTACTGGAGCAAATAGGCCACCTCCTCAAAGCGGGCCCGCTCGGCCAACACAGCGATGTCGTAACCGCGATAACTCAGTCCAGATCCTGCTTTGCCAACGGTGCACAGGGCGGTGCTGCCCGCCGAGGTGCCCCTAAGGCCGCTGTTTTGATTGGGGCTCATGGTTCTCCTGCTCAGCTAAGTTTGGGGGTGGTCGATGTCGTCGAGTTTCTGCTCGTCCTTGTAGTAATCCAAGATGTCGTAGAGGTCCGCGCGGGTTTGCATGGACTCCAAACGGTTGCGCTGGTGGCCATCCACGGCGATGGTACGGTAGGTCTCCAGGGCCGCCGCCGCCATGGAGCGAAAGGCCGATAGGGGGTAAAGAACCATCGCGCACTTGACCTCGGCCAGTTGCCCTAGGTCAAACAGCGGCGTCTTGCCGAACTCGGTCATGTTGGCCAAGGTGACCGCCCCGGTGGCCTCGTTGAAAGCACGGAAGTCCTCGATGCTCTTGAGGGCTTCGGGGAAGATGCCGTCGGCCCCAGCTTCGAGGTAGGCCATGGCGCGGTCGATGGCGCCGTTCAGTCCCTCATTGGCGTGGGCGTCGGTGCGGGCCAAGATGAAAAAGTCCGGGTCATCTTTGCCGTCGACGGCGGCCTTGATGCGGTCGACCATCTGCTCACAGGAGACGATGCGTTTGTTGGGCCTGTGCCCACAGCGTTTCTGGGGGATCTGGTCCTCGAGGTGAACGGCGGCCACCCCGGCCCGATTCATGGCCTTGATGCATTTGGAGATCGCGGCGCTGTCCCCAAATCCGGTGTCGATGTCCACCATCAAGGGCAAATCACTGCTGGAGCTGATCCGTCTGGCGTCCTCCAGAACGTCAGCTAAGGTGGTGAGGCCGAGGTCGGGAAGGCCGAAGGAGGCGTTGGCCACCCCAGCCCCCGAGAGGTAAATGGCCTGGTGTCCGGCCCGCTGGGCCAGTAGGGCCGAGAAGGCATTGACGGTGCCGACGATCTGCAGAGGTTGCTCCTCCTTCAGGAGAGACCTGAACCTGGCTCCAGCGCTAGTGCCCATGGCTCAGCCCAGCTCGCCCTGAGTTTGCCCATGTTCGCACATGGGGCCAAACAAATGCTGAAAGCCACGGGTCATGACGGTGTCGATGTCATCGGGACTGCTCGCCACGCCGTCCTTCAACAGTTGCTCGGCGATGGTTCGACTCACGGCGAGCTGTTGGCGGGTTTTGTGGGCGAAATCGGAGGCCGATGCGGCCAACTCGCTGAAGTATTGTTCCAGAGCCTGCTTCAGATCGGCGCTGCCCTTGAGGTCCCTCCACTGCCTAGTTGGAGCACGTTCTAATCCCAGTGAACGCCAAGTGGACTCGACGAACTCAGCGTCCAAGGCCTGTTCGCGCTGGGCGATGGGGTCGTAAATGGCGGTGATGCGGCGTTCCTGATAGCTGAAGATGCCGTTGCGCTGTCCGCCCCTCACATCTTGCCCACCCCTGCGTTTGCAAGTTAAAAACTGATGGAGCAGGGGGCTGTGTAGGCTGTCGTCGCCCAGTTGCTCTTTCATGACGGCGGTGATGCATTGAAACACGTCCAGTCCCACGTAGTCGATCAGTTGGAACATGCCCATGGGCCGCAAACAACCAAACTCGGTGACGTGATTGACCCTCAGCAAGGCCTTGGCGGTGTCGCCCTCAGCCACGCTGCCGACCTGAGCCAGACAGTGTAGGCCCTCGCGGATGAAGTGACCGTTGCCGATGAAGCCGGCCACGTCCTTGGCGGTCACCGCAGATTTACCGAGGGCGGCGATGGTGCTGTTGGTCAAGGCCAGCAATTGAGGTGAAGGCTGGGGACCGTGGATCACCTCGAGCAGCTTTTGCACCGGCGCCGGATTGTAAAAGTGGAAGCCCACTAGGCGTCCTTGGAGCTGAGCTTCCCGTTCGAGGAAGGCGATGGGTATGGAGGAGGTGTTGCTGAAGACAACGCTCTGGTCATCGCTGTGTTGTGCTATTTGCTGTAGCAACTTGATTTTTAGGGACGGCACTTCGGGCACGGCCTCAAAAATCAGACGCCGGTTCATCAGCGCGTCCATGTCGCCGTGGAAGGCGAGTATGGTTTCCAGTTCTTGCTTGAGCGCTTTTTGTCTGGTTTTGGGGCTGTCGCCCAAATGGGAGGTCCAAGGGCAGTCGTCTTTTTGCAGACACTTGTCCAACTGGGCCCTGAGGTAGGTGTTCAGGTTTTCAAAGACGGCGGTCTGAACGTCCACCATGACTAGTTTGGGACTGGGCTTCAGCTTGGCAGCCAAGATGGCCTTGATGAGCATCAGACAAATGCCGCGGCCCATCTTCCCGCCGGCCCCGATGACGGCGAGCTGAGCTAGGTGCTCCTTGAAACTCACGCTTCGCGCTCCACCAAAACCGTGCAGGCCTCGCCACCGCCGATGCAGAGGCTGGCGATGCCGCGTTTCATTTGGTTTTGATTCAGGGCGTGGACGAGGGTGCAGAGGATCCTCGCACCGCTGGCTCCAATGGGGTGGCCCAGGGCCACAGCACCGCCGCGGACGTTGGCCTTTTCGGGGTCCAGCTCCAGCAGTTTCTCGGCGGCTAGGGACACGACCGCAAATGCCTCGTTGATCTCGAACAGGTCGATGCTGTTCACCTCTAGACGCAAATCCCCGAGCAGTTTTTGAATGCCTTTGACGGGGGCGGTGGTGAACCAAGCCGGTTCTTGGGCCACGCGATTGCAAGCCTTGATGGTGGCCATGGGCTTCAACCCTAGTAGTTCGGCCTTGGTGCGCGACATCAAGATACAGGCGCTGGCGCCGTCGTTCAAGGTGGAGGCGTTGGCGGCGGTCACCGTACCCTCCTTCTTGAAGGCCGGCTTCAGTTGCGGTAGCTTCTCAAAGTTGACCTTGTGGGGCTCCTCGTCGGCGTCGATGCTGATCTCGCCCCGTTTGGTTTTGTGGCTACAAGCCACGATCTCGTCCTTGAAGCAGCCGTCATCGATGGCCTTCAGGGCTCGCTCGTAGGAGCGCAGCGCGAAGTGGTCTTGGGCTTGGCGTGAGATCTTGTGGGTGTCGGCGCACAGTTCGGCGGCCTCCCCCATGTGGAAATCGTTGTACACGTCCCATAAACCATCACTGATGATGCTGTCCATCAGCTTGCCGTGGCCGAGACGGTAGCCTTGCCTAGCCCGGTCGAGCAGGTAGGGGCAGTTGGACATGCTCTCCATGCCGCCGGCCACGACCACCTCAGCCTGACCGGACTGGATCATGGCCGTGCCCTGGATAACGGCCTCTAAACCGGAGCCGCAGACCTTGTTGATGGTGGTGCAGGGAACACTGATGTCGAGTCCGGCGCCGAGGGCCGCCTGCCGCGCCGGCGCCTGCCCACAGCCCGCACTCAACACTTGTCCCATGATGACGGCATCCACGGCTTGGGGGTTCTGCCTCAGCAATTCTCGGATCACCGTGGCGCCCAGTTCGGTGGCGCTCAGGCCCCCCAGGGCGCCTTGGAAAGACCCGATGGCGGTCCTTTTGATGTCGACAATGACGACGTCTGCGATCTCACTCATAACTCTGTCCCATGGCACTAGAGAAGGGGTCGTTCTGGTGGGAAGATAAACTCTTGTTGACCAAACACACCAAAATCTTGGCGTTCTTTTGGCTGTCGTTGAGGAAGCTGTGTTGGAGGGCCGGGTTGAAATACAGCGAGTCGCCCTTTTTGAGGGCGTGGTCCTGGCCCTCGATGCGGGCGATGAGGCTGCCGGACAGCACAAACAAAAACTCCTCGCCGTCGTGGGAGCTGGGCTCGATGCTCCTGCCCTTGCTGGGGGGGATCTTGACCAGGTAAGGTGCCATCGTCTTTTGGTTCATGTGGTGGCTGAGGGCTTCGTAGGCGTAGCCCAAGTCCTGTGCGCCGGAGGTGTGGGGTCGGATGGTCCAGCGCTCTTTCTCCTTGACCAGTTCGACCTCGGACTCTAGTTTCTTTTTCTTCATCTCGACTCCTCACTCTTGCTCGTGTTGTTTGTCCACCAGTTCGGCAAAGCCAGCGATCTCCAAGCGGTCCTTGACGTGCTGAATAAACTCCGCCGCCACGATGCCGTCCGTTAGGCGGTGGTCGACGCTGAGGGATAGGTTGAGCACCTTGGATTGGACAAGTTGGCCCTCGTCGTCGAAGCGAGGCCTGTGCTTGATGGCGTGCACCCCCAAGATGGCCACCTCGGGGTGGCGGATGATGGGCGTGGCCATCAATCCGCCGAACTTGCCCAAGGACGAGATGGTGAAGCTGCCTCCCTTGAGGTCCGCAGCGGCGATGGAGCCCGCCTTGGCTTGCTCCGACAGTTCTTTGATCCTGCTGCTCAACTGCTGCAGGTTCATGGCCGAGGCTTGCTGGATCACGGGCACGATCAGACCTTGATCCGTGGCGACGGCGATGCCGAGGTCGATCTCTTTCTTGAGGATGATCTCGCTCCTGACGCTGTCGAGGCTGGCGTTGAGGATGGGGTAGGTTTGCAGAGCCCGGATACAGGACAGCACGATGAAGGGCAGTGGTGAGCTGAACTCGGGGTGACGTTTGCGCAGGGCCTCGAGTTTGCTGATGTCCACCTCCTCGACGTAAGTGAAGTGGGGGATGGTGCGCTTGGACAACTGCATGTTCTCGGCGATGCGACGGCGAATGCCGAGGAAGGGTTGGCGGCTCCAGTGCTCGGGGTCTTGTTCGCGAGGGAACAGGTCTGGGGCGTCGGGAGCGCTGGGTTCACTGTGGTCGAGGTCCTTGAGCAACACGCGCCCTTCGGGGCCAGAGCCCTTGACCTTGGTCAAGTCGATCTGCCTCCGCTTGGCCTCGGCCCGAACCGCTGGGGTGGCGCAGACTTGGTTCGCTGTGCTGCTAGAGCTGCTCTGACTCTGGCCGGGCCGCGGTGGCAAGCGTGTTGGCTCATGTGAGCCGTGATGAATGTCGCTAGTGGCTTTGGCGAGGTCCTTTTTACCCTTGTTTTTTTTGTTTTTGGCGGCTTTCTTTTCGCTTTTAGTTTTAACCTTGCCAAGGCTTGGTTCAAGGGCCTGTTGTTGGGCTGGCTTGGCTTCGGCTTTGCTGCTTTGAGGTGCTTGGGCTTCAGACGCTTGTGGACTCTCTTGGCTTTGGCCCTCGCCACTTTCATCTATCTTGATGAACACCTCGCCCACGTTCA
>JACLAC010008056.1_pt1 | contig 18916 bp, 10 predicted proteins | sample 8027881 | NCBI WGS metagenome assembly JACLAC01 (sample SAMN15725517, study PRJNA655200) | protist metagenome | isolation source: fluorescence activated cell sorting (FACS) single amplified genomes of... | place: Spain: Blaines Bay Microbial Observatory, Mediterranean Sea | collected 2016-01-19 | reverse complement strand
TTCAAGGCGTCCAAACCAGAAATTATTTGGTGTCAGTAAAAGCCAAAATTCTGTTGCAGGTTGATTCAAATTGACTGATCCACCTATCCTAGCTCCAATGTTTCGAGCTACTTTGAATTGATCAAAATCCAATTTCATTTTCTTCGGGCGCTTGATCAGGCGAACGCAAAAATTATGACTTTGTAAACCCAATTCGCCAATTTTTCTATACAACTTCTTCCTGCCAATTTGATTATCTATTGATTCAGAATCCCCTGAAATCAGGACTTTGATAACTGATGAAATGAAGGCACCTTGTTTGATATCTGCTAAAGTCCCGGAAGTTGTGACACCTAATTCACTGGGCTTTGCTCCTGTCACGATTACGGATTCAGCCTTAATTAGCTCAGCCTCCCGGCCAATAGGTTTAGCAACGAGATAGACGTATTCAGTACTAGACATTTGTTCCATATCGTTGTATTCTTTAAGCTGGATTGGGGTTTGTGGTTGGCAGATTACAAATTTATTATCCTACACCTTGTCTATTTATGTCAAATGTCAAATCAAGTCAGTGGAAATGTCTCACCTTAATCGGATAGAAATAACTGATGCCATACAAGTTAAGATATCTTCTCGGTGGAGAACTTAAGTCAGACCTCCATGCTTCATAATGTTGACTGTAAATTAAAATCAATTGGGAAAGGCGTCTGTCTGCATACACAGATCGCTAACACTAATTATACTCTTCGTTGGTATAACTGGAAATATGGATTTTAAGACACAATACTTAGAGACGGTCAAGTTAAGTTTGGTGGATGGTCTAAATACACCCGTTCCAAAAACTATCTTGTCCCCTCAAACATTGGAAGAACAATCAACTGACGAGTGGTTTGACCATTTTTGGTTCGGCAAAACCTTGACGATGTGTAGTCAAAAACGGCTAGACAATGTTCAGTTTTGTATTGAATCCTGTATTGGGAACGGTGTTCCCGGTGATTTGATTGAGTGTGGTGTTTGGCGTGGAGGGGTGTCTATACTGATGAGAGCAGTTTTAGCAGCTCACCAAGTTAACGACAGAACTGTCTGGGTTGCCGATTCTTTTCAGGGGTTGCCAAAGCCTAATAATGATTTAGACCAAAAAATGTATAAAATGCCAGAAGTACAGGAGACTAATTTTTTTTCAGTACCTTTAGCTACTGTTGAGTCCAATTTTCATCGTTATGGTCTCCTTGATGAACAAGTTCAATTTCTTCCCGGTTGGTTTTCCGACACATTACCGTCAGCTTCCATCTCAAAGTTATCTGTTTTGAGGGTTGATGGTGACTTTTACGACTCAACCTTACAGAGCTTAAGATATCTATACCCAAAGGTTTCCACTGGTGGATATATTATAATCGATGATTGGGGGTTAAGCCATATCTGCGGTGAGAAGGCTGCAGTTCTTGATTACCGGAAACAACATAATATCACGGATCCTATCATTGAGATTGATTATCATAGTGCATACTGGCAAAAAGGTAGTTATTTGTTCCAAAATTAACTTACAATAAAATCCATTCACTTAATATATAAGAGGTAGGTAAGCCTACATGTTTTCAACTATATTTTTGACTTTACACAGTAAAGTGTCTCCAGCTGACGTCGTTTATCAAGAAGCAAACGGACTACTCAACACTGGCAAATATCTAGATGCCATAGAAAAATACACTGAGGCTATCAAATTAGATAGTAGACATTTGGAAGCATATGCCAATCGGGGTTTGTCTTACACCTCAATTCCTGATTTTTTTCGGGCTACCAATGCAGATGGGGAATTAATTGACCCTGATCAACCGGCTTGGGATTTGGCCATAGATGATTTCACAGTTGCAATCGAACTAGACCAGAAACGCCAACATCCAGAAATTGCTTTACTGTTTATGAATCGTGGATTCGCTTATGGAAACTTCAATAAGCCTGAAGAGAGTTTAGCTGACTATAACACCGCTATTCAAATCCGACCAGACTTTGCTGAAGCCTACTGCAACCGAGCCCTTCTACATTACAAGCAAGATCGATTCGATTTGGCTGAGACGGATTTTCAAAAAGTTCTTGAATTATCACCTAGTGCTCAGGCAGGAGAAATGGCTCGAGACATGTTGGAGAAATTGTCTGAAATGACCCAGCAGTCTTCCACTGAAGCTATAACCTTGGATGAATCAATCAGTTTAGATTCACCACAGACGCTTACTATAGAACCAACTGGTGACGCGGATAGCAAATCAATATCGATTTCAATTGATGAAGAAAACAAATCATAGTTAAAGCAAAATGTCGCTAATCACTGTTGAAACGGTTAGTAAATCTTATGAAACCTTTTCAGTTCTGGAAGATGTATCTTTTTCAATTGAGAAAAGAGATCGACTTGGCTTAATTGGTAAAAACGGATCAGGAAAGACCACTTTGATGAAAATCTTGGTTGGTCAAATTTTTGAATATCAGGGAAGAGTGCAATTCGCCAAACAGTTACGAGTCGGTCACCTTAGTCAGGATCCTGACCTGAATCCAGAGCTAACTCTCCATCAAGAATTACTACAAATTTTTGATAAGCAGCAGCGACTAGAAGACCAGATGTTAGAATTGATGCTAGAGCTAGAAGATGAATCTAGTCAACCTGACTTATTACAAAAGTTTGCTCACTTGCAGGAAAAACATGATCAGAATGGAGGTTATCAGTATGAGCTGTCAATCAAAAAGGCTCTGTCAGGATTAGGGTTTCAGGAAAAAGATTGGAAATTACTTACCAAAAACCTCAGTGGTGGACAACGTAATCGGTTAGCTTTGGCTAAGATTTTGCTTCAAGATCCAGATTTGTTATTGCTAGATGAGCCAACTAACCATCTCGACATCAAATCTACTGAATGGTTGGAAAATTATCTCAATAAAGTCTATTCTGGTTCAGTTTTGATGATCTCGCACGATCGATATTTCTTGGATCGAGTGGTTACAAAAATTCTGCAATTGAGAAATCAACGTCTGACGATTTATCGTGGTAATTACTCCCAATACCGCAAAACAAAAGCCTTAGAGGTTCTAACACAAGAGAAAGAGTATAAAAAACAACAGCAATTTATTGCCAAAGAAAAAGAATTTATCCGTCAGAATTTAGCGGGGCAAAAGAGCAAACAAGCGCAAGGCCGACGCACTAGACTAGATCGATTGGAAATGATTGAGGCTCCGGAAGTTACCGATGGAACGATGAAAATAAAGTTTCAGCCGCAGATTCGAGGTGGAAATGAAATCCTTCAGTGCCGGCAGTTGAACAAGGTCTTTGACGACAAAATAGTTTTTTCAGATCTAAACTGCGACATATTTCGAGGAGATATCGTCGGTATTTTAGGGCCTAATGGTTCTGGCAAGACAACCTTCCTGAGGATGGTATTGGGGCAACTACAACCAAGCGGCGGTACAATTTATGTTGGCCACAATTTAACGTTTGGTTACTATGATCAAGAGTTGACAGACTTAGATGAAGGGTCTACCCTTCTTGACGAAATTCGGCGACAGCAGCCACTTTGGACTGACGGGCAAGTACGTAGTCTGTTGGCAACTTTTTTATTCACTGGCGAAGAAGTCTTCAAATTGGTTGCCGATTTGAGCGGAGGAGAGCGGAGCCGATTATTATTAGCTAAACTCTTGTTAAAGCAAGATAATGTTTTATTACTAGACGAACCAACCAACCATCTTGACATTCATGCCAGAGAGGCTCTAGAAAAAGCTTTGATTGACTATTCAGCGACAGTTTTAATGATTTCTCACGATCGTTATCTACTGAGTAAACTGGCTAGCCGGTTACTGATTTTTGGTGAGAATAAAGCCACTTTTTATTCTGGAACCTACGATGAGTATCAAAGAGAGCTAGCCGAAGCTAGTCAAAAGCAAGATACACCAGTAGATCAAACAATAATATCCAAAAAAAAATCACCAGCCGAATTTAAAGTGCAATCTCGGCCATCAAAGCGAGAGCGAGTGCTGGTTGCAAAACGGCATAAAAGATCCAGACCTAGATGAAATCCATGCGCTATTTCCCCTATACTTGGCTTAAACGCTCGTTTGGACATTTCTTCTTTCACTCATTGGTGATTTTTCTTGGGCTAATGAGTTGCCAAAAAGATGAAAGTGAACCAAATATAGAACCCGTGAGCCCGAAAAATTTATCATTTGAGCAGTTGAAGGATGGACTTCAACTCAGTTGGAATGTAATTATCGATACCAGTATTGATAACATTCCGGACCGCTACCAAGTTTATCGTCTCGTCCATGAGCCCGACGGTAAGCAATACGAAAAAAAAATAGCCGATACCGACCAGCTATATCTTCTTGATACTGATGTCGTACCCAATCGAACTTATATTTATAGCGTTAGTGGAATTAAAAACTACGAAAGTGGAAATCTCGAAAGTGTTAGGTCAGAACGCATCCAAGCTATTTTTGCAACAGGAATAGCTGATATTGACGTAGATTTCATTGACTTTTCGGAAACCGAAAACCAACAAACTGTAACTATTCGTAATATAGGAAAGGCTGACTTACATTGGTCGACTACCATTGATGGAGACTGGGTTAAAACGACACCGAGTACTGGTACTGTTGCGGCCGAGTCAGAAATAATCGTTTTATTGACTGCAGATCGAAGACAAACACCTGGTCGATTGGGGGCAATCTTAATGGTCCAAACCTTTGAACAGGCAGTACCTGATCCAGTAGTTGAACCTACCTTTGTAAAGAAAATTGATATTACCTTGAACATCCCACCCAAACCTGTACTTACGGTTATCCCCAATTCGGTTGATTTTGGATTGAATCGTCAGTACAGAATGGTCAAAGTACTAAATACGGGCTCAGGTCGTTTGGATTGGGAAGCTAAAAAAACCAAGCGTTCAGATTGGCTTTATATCTCACCGACTTCGGGAAGCATAATGGCCGGTGAAGTTGAACTCGTTAAGTTGGAAATTGACGAAGATGAATTAGCCGATTTTCCAGTCGGCTTCCAGATTAACGAAACAGTTAGGATAGAGCGAATAAATAATCAAGATCTTGATTTAGTACAGCCTCTAAATTCAGAGGATCTCCGTAGTTTATTTATAACAGTCAAGATTCCAGAACCAAGGTTAAGCCTGTCCGCAAAAATTATCAATTTTGGTGAAGATAAGAATCGATTACCACTAATAATTGATAACGTAGGTACAGGTCAATTTGGTTGGCAGATTTCTGGTGGAGCCGACTGGTTACACTACACGCCTAAAACTGGTTTAACCGATATTGACTTAGATCGTGTTGAGCTAGTCATCGACCGGCATCAATTACCGATTGATGATTATACTAGCGAAGTTATGATAAGAACCCAAGGCCCAGCCGGTTATAACGACCAGCAAACAGTGAAAATTCGGATGAGCGTGGGGGAAGAGCCCGAAATTTCGTTATCAACTAACCATTTTGATTTTGGCTCAAGTCAACAAACCAGTGATTTTACCATCACAAATATTGGTACTGGCCGTTTGGTATGGAATATTGAAAATAAACAGCCTAAGTCAGAGAGTCCCAATTGGCTGACATTTTCTCCTACTAGTGGTCATCTACGAAGAGAAAATATGGTAATCCAAATGAATGTTGATCGTACAAATTTGGCTGCTGGTGAATATGAGTCGAAAATAATAGTTAAGGCTGAAAAAGCTGAGACTAAACAGGTTTCAGTAAAAATGAGTGTGCCAAGATCAGAGTTGCAACTATCAACTACTATGGCTGATTTTGGCATAGGGACCGCAGTCGACCTCGAACGGTCGAGTCAATCTATCAAATTCAACAATCATGGCCAAGCCGTTGTTGATTGGGGTTTGTCATCATCAGCTAGGTGGATAGGTCTTCGTTACCAACAGAAAGTTGTTGGTAGGCAATCACTAACTGGTACTTTGTTATCGTCAACCAGTGACGAAGTTGAAATCTTTATTCAAAAAATAGATGAACTACCCACAGGACAACATCAAAGTGAAATTGAGATTTCAGATGGTAGCCGGTTACAAACGATTCAAGTAAGGTTTAGTAAAGTTGGAGAAGTGAGTGGAACAGTTATTGATCTAGAAACAGAGCAGATATTAGCCCCTGTCCAACTTCAGCTACGGTCAATCGACAATCAGCAGGTAGTAAATTTAACCAGTGCTGTGGGACGATTTCAATTGCCTTTTAGTCAAGATGGGCGGTACGAGATTTCAGTCCAAGCAGAGGCCCATATACCACGGACAGAAACTGTGATTACTCGATTAGGACAGGCTAAAATACATGTACGCCTCAGCCCGTTCTTGAATCGATCGTCCAGTATCAGAAACGGGTTACATTCCCCTAACAAGATGACTATAGATAGTCAAAACCGCCTCTATGTTAGTAATCAAATTAGCGGAACCATAACCGTTTTGGACAACTTAACCCAAACAAGTGAACTTGTGCTGAATCAGCCAGACATTTGTCAACCTTCAGGTTTAGCAGTCTGGCGAAATCAACTGTTGGTTTCATTATCTGCTACTGACCAGATAGCCGTCATTGATACTCAATCACAGCAGGAGATCCATCGTTTTGCCATTGGAGACTATCCAGACCATTGTCAAATTGTTGGTAATCGAATGTATGTGGCTTTGCGAAGAGAAAATAAAATTGCTGTGGTAGACCTAACTATACCAGCTAGGAAATATCGAATTCCAGTGGCTCGCGAACCTGGCCCAATGGTAGCGGATATCAATCAACTTTACCTCTACGTTTGCAACACTAGCGATGATACTGTTTCAGTCATTGATTTACAAGCCGAGAGGGAATTGTATCGAATTCGAGTCGGACAAAAACCTAAGCAAATTGCTTTAGGTAATAAATTGAATAATGGTCAGAAATATTTGTACGTTGTTAATTCTCTATCTGGGGACGTTAGCGTAATTCAAACCGAAAATAGGCTTGAAGTCAATCGTATTAATACAGGTCGTCGTTCGGCTGTTGTAGCTATTCAACCTTTATCGTTGGGAAGAGAAATTCTCTATATAATTGACCGAGGTGGAATCGTATCAGCGGTTGAAATGCCTCGCCAAACCATGGTGAGGGACATTGGCCTAAACCTCCTACAGGGACCGAGTAGCGGGACTTATAATCCTAAAACTAATCAAATTTATGTTTTGCACCGAACCAGCCAGCAATTGAGCGTATTATACGCCGATTAGTTCAGACTACGATCGAAAATTAAAACTACTTGGAACAAAATTTATAGTCTTTGTTTAGTTATTAACCATTAGTCAACGTGATTTAACTTACTATAGAAAGGTGATTTTCAACATTACCAAAACCATTATCCCTGTCTCATATTATAAATAAACCAGAAAGGACAGAAAATTTCCAAATGAATTTTCCCTAGAGTATTGGTGATCAATTGTTGAAAGTGATTAATCATCCTCTCCTCGGATGATTTCTTCCAATCGAAGGGACATAAAAAAAGAAATAATGCCACTGATGAAAGACAATCCAAATAAGTGGTTAATGTTGACCCAATCACCGAAGAATTTTAAGGTTGCACCTCCAATCAAAGGTACAAATGCGAAAGGGAACAGTAGAGTGTTCATGAACCCAATGTAGGTAGGCCGATTTTGGCTTGGGGCGATATTAAGAGCGTAAGTCATAAAACCAACCATTACACCATTGGTTGAAATACCACTAATAGCATAGACTAGGAAGTAATAACCCATCTGCAGTTTAGAAGGTAAGAGTAATGTGGTAATTGCCACTAACGGAGGCATGCAGAATAATCCTGCCGTTACTATCAAGATCGAACGAGTGCCAAAACGTTCTCCCAAATATCGCCAAAAGAAATTGGAAATAACCCCAGTAAAGGCGGCTGTCGCTAAAAAATGGCCAGCAATGGATGGAGAAACGTCTGGAAGAATATCTAGTGCATGAGTCGCGTAGAAAGGAGTAGATATACCAACGAAGTGCCCACAGATGCGAAACATTAGAAAACGACGATAGTGCGGATCAGTTTTAATGATTTGAGGCCCTTGCCTAAGATGATCGATAAGCGATAACTGATCAGTTCGTACTGGTAAGATTGGTTCTCGAATGCGTAAAAACACCAAAAATGCAAACAAAGCTGAAACGGTTGTACAACCAAACAGAAATGCGTAGTTATGAGGAAACATAATCCCGGATCTCTTTGAATCTAAGACATAAGATACTAAAAAGTATCCGATTAAAAATTCAAAGAATCGACCTAATAATTGTCGCCAACTAAAAAATCGTGCTCGTCGGTCTGGCGGAATCGACTTAGAAATAATGTCCATATAGGGTAAAGTTGAAATACCCATAGAAGAAGATGATAGAAAATAAAGCGTCAAAGCAATGCCCGCCAAGAGTGAAGACTGATCAACTGAAATTAAGAAAGTCGCCCCACAAATCAAAGACCAAGCAAGAACTCTACAGGTCATACCAACAACGTAGTAAGGCATTTTGCGGGGATGATGCTCGATTAGATTTGAAATCAACAGTTGTGGCAACATCCAACCAGCTGTCATAACCGAACCGGTCAACCCAACTAATAAATCATTCTGAGTCAATTGTTTGATAAAAACAGAAAGGATAGTAGTTGGCTCGGCAAAGGCAAGGGAAATTCGAATTAAGACTCCTTGTACCAATGCTACTCGAAAATTGTGTTTTTGGTGTTGATAGGGTTTATCTTTGCGATTAGGAGTACCAAAAGTTTCTTTTGAAATGGACGACATAAGACAACTATTCCAACCTACAGAGGTCTAATTCTTCATTCTAGCATAGAATCATTAGAATGTATCGGTTCCATCTACCGGCTGAAGATGATTTTGGTAAAATTAATTTTATGCTATAATCGATCGAAAGGGAGAAAATTACGAAAAAATAGAATGAAAAAGGGGAAAAATATCCAAAGAGAAAATAATGGGAATGGTCAAAAACAGATTGCACAAAATCGAAAGGCTAGACATGATTACCATTTAATGGATCGATTTGAAGCTGGAGTTGTGCTTTTAGGGACCGAGGTCAAGTCGATTAGGGCCGGTCATCTTAGCTTGATCGATAGTTATGCTAAAATTGATGATGGTGAGGTTTTTCTTCATGACGCCCATATTGCTACTTACGAATATGGCACACATGACAACCATGAACCTAAACGGCCTCGCAAGTTGCTGCTCAACCGAAAAGAAATTCGTCGCCTAGCATCCAAAACTAATGCTACTGGTATAACGGTTATTCCAACTCGCGCTTATTTCAGCCGTGGCAGAGTAAAAGTCGAAATCGCCTTAGCCCGTGGGAAACAAAACTACGATAAACGAGAAGAATTAAAAAAGCAAGATGATCAACGGATGATGCAACGCTACCTTCGACGCTAATATTTTATTCCTCCCTGAAAATACGGGACATCTGTCTACCGCATACACTCTCCTTACCCAACACCTAGAAGCTAAAAACTTTTTTATTCATCAACCCGAGAACGGTATCGGATGTTCTTTATATTCGTTTCCTCCAAGCAATCTGAGAGCTAAACTTATAAGGGACCAATTGATAATAATTTGCCAAAGACTATCAAGCTTTCGCTAACCAACGTTCTAGTGGGTGTTCGCGTGGTTCTAGTGGGGTATAAACTCGCGATTGTTGCCGATGAGATTCCCAACTCAAGTGAATCATTTCGAGACATTTAGCACCATCTTCTCCATTAGCAAAGGGGACACGGTTGTTTTCGATAGAATCAAGTAAGTCTCTTAACATTAACCGTTGAAGGAAAAGTCGCTTTTGGCTATTAGTTCTAACTTTTCCATTTAGGTCTAGATCTTCAGCAGGGCATTGCACCCTTTGCCAATGTTGGTCAGGTGATTGATGTTGCCCCTGATGTAGAAACATGCTGGTGCCAACACTTTCTCGGATGGCAATTCGACCTTCGGTTCCTATAATGTCAATTCCATAAGCAGTATCATTAGTTTTATCTTGAGCCAAAAATTGTATATCAGAATGAATTCCGTTTTTGAACCGAAAGGAAATAAAACCTCGTTCGCCTAGAACTAAACCAGCATCTCGATCATTCGGATGTACCTCTTGGGTGTGTTTGATATCTTGGGCTGTTGATTCTGCTCCATCAATTTGGGTTAAATGTGCGTTAGCCCACTCGACATCCCCACCAAATAATCGTAACCAATCATATAAATGTGTTCCCATCTCTATTAAAGAGTTACCAGCCTTACGCCCTCCTTTATCTCTCGCTTGCATTTGAACAATTTGTCCAATTTTTCCATCAGCGATCATTTGTAAAGCTAATTGATTGTAAAGGCTACTACGTTTTAGATGGTTGACCGAAAATTTGATTTTGTTAGATTTGCAAGTATCAACCATACGATCAGCTTGTACCAAGTTGAGTGCTATTGGCTTTTCGCAAAGAACGTGAATACCCCGTTCAGCTGCGGCTAATGTTGGATCATGGTGATCGGGTGCCTGTGTTGAGATGATTACTATATCAGGTTGTTCTTGTTCGATCATCTCAATGTAATATTGGTAGGTGGCCATAATACCAAACTGATTTCCCCATGTTTTTCTTTTTTGGCTTTGAGTATCACAACCCGCTATAAGTTGACAGTTTTCTTCTGCTTGAACAGCTTGAGCGTGATGTCCTCCCATATCTCCTAGACCAATAATCGCTACTCGATACATTTTCATGGAATTATCTTACTCCTTTAGAATAGATAGAGCTTGAGTTTTTGCTAAATCTCAAATACTTTTATAAGCTAACAGCGCAACATCTTTTACTAGAGTTATCACTCCTTGGTTGTTTACCAAGTAAAAATATATTAAGAGACAACTCTACTTACCTTAGGACAATTAAATTTAGTTAGATTTTCCTTGGCATTCGCTAACTCATTTAGTATTTGCTATTCAGTTATTTGGTTTAGCGTTTTGTAAATCTATTGCTAACGAAGTTCCTCTGAAACTGGGTATACTTGAAAAATCACGGCTAATTCAATTAATAGGCTATAATGGCTAACAAGAAGAAAGAACAAGAAATGGATAATTGGATTTCGTACTTAATAGGAACTGGATTAGCTCTAGGGTTGGCTGATTTTTGTACCAAGTTGGCCGCTGGAAAAATTTCGAACGGCCTCGGGTTTTTAATTTTTGGTATTTGCACATTTACAATTTCATCAGTTTGGTTCTTGTGGCAAAGTTTTCATCGCGTTGATCACTTAGTTACTCCATCCGGTGTTGTGGCAGGAACTGCGGCTGGTATTTGCTTTAGTCTGGTAACGTTAGGGTTATATGCGAGCTTTGCCTCGGGCGCACCGATCACAATCGCATCTCCTGTTATTCGCATATTAGGACTATTGATCGCAAGTTTACTCGGTCTAACAGTTTTGCAAGAGCCTATATCTTGGCGCTATTTATTAGGTGTATTATTAGCTGCCAGTGGCATACTACTTATCATAACCCGCTAAAAATATCGTTTTCTACTACAGATGATCTATAGATCAGTATTAATGAAGTACTCATGGTATTTCGTTCGTATATGGACAAAATTGGGTGAGCTTATCTTAAATTACTTTACCTGCATTGGAATTTGCTCCCATTGAGATTTTCCTTCTATGATTCGAATAAACTGACAAACGGGAACTTGGCTGAAGATTTGGGCTTGGCCGGTAGTTGGCCACCAGATCTCTAAATTTTCTACTACTTTCGCTTGTCCAACACCAATAGTCTGTCTAAGTGGATTGGCTCCAAAAGTTCCACCACTGTTGACGTGCTTAAAAATTGAACGAGGTCGTCCATTTTCAACGACTTTCAGGTGAATCCTCGCGCCAATTGCTGATCTATTGGATACCGTTCCTATTAGTTGAACTGTTAGCCAGTTATTACCAAATCCGTCATTCTGATACAGTACATTATTGTATCGATCCGCCGGAAAGGCACCACCCATCTGTTCAAAAACATCCTGATCTCCATCATTATCGAAGTCAGCGAAACAGACAGCGTGTCCTTTCTGTAAGTGGGCAAATCCACCTGAATACGAAACTTCGGAAAATTTATTTCCTCCTTGATTGCGATACATCATACCAGGCATGATATTCCAGAGGTCAGGATTACCGGTACCAAGATAAAAATCAAGAAACCCATCGTTATCAAAATCACCGAAATTAGATCCCATAGGAGCTGTAGGGTGCAGGAGATGAAACTGGTCAGTCACATCTTCAAACCAGCCACTATCAGTACCTTGATAGAGTTGGGGTAGAGCTTCCGCAGGCACTCCAAGGTTTTTAGCGTGGGCTGCTAAAATACCAATATCAGCAATATAAGAAGCCACGTACAAATCAAGAATACCATCGTTATTTACATCCCAAAACCAAGCAGGAAAGGTCTCTTCGTAGCCCATAACACCTAATTCCCCTGCTCGATCTTCGAAAGTCCCATTTCCATTGTTATGGTAAAGGCGGTTAGCATCCCCTAGATTGGAAACGTAAATGTCTGGCCAAGAATCATGGTTATAGTCTCCCCATATGACGGCTTTAGTTGGACCATAATCTTGCACACCTGCTATGGAAGCTACATCGTTGAATTCACCATTTCCATTATTACGGAATAGCTGGTTAGGTGCGTCAGGTAGAAGCTGATTACACTCATTACCGATGTACAAATCAAGATCACCATCATTGTCATAGTCAGCCCAAGATGCAGTCTGAGTTGGATAGTGAACATCACCTAAACCCGCGGAGAAGGTTACATCAGTAAAGGTAATGGTCTTAGCTTGAAGATTATTCTGGAGTAATGAGTTGGGATGCTGACCGTTAGCACCCAACCAAGCGCCACGTAGGACTAGAACGTCGAGATCTCCATCATTATCATAATCGGCCTGAACTAGATTTAGTCCCCCCAAAATACCGGTCAAACCTACGATTTCTGTTTGATCAGAAAAAGTGCCGTCTCTATTATTAGAAAAAAAACGAATTTGACCCGAAGGATCCCAAGTTGAGGTCAGAAGGTCCACATAACCATCGTTGTTAAAATCATCCGCGACAGCACCACCAGATAGATCAAAGATGTCGAGACCTAGTTCTGGAGCAATATTTCGGAAACGGGGGATTGTTTCCTCAGAAACAAAGGTTTTGGTTGGTATTTGCCAATCAAATGGGACTAATTCTGGATACTCACCGATCGTCATGTAAGCGATATTAAGTAGCCAAAGAGCTTTAAAATAAAAAGGATTGTTGTTTTGCCCCATTTCCAGTACTTTAGTCAAATAACGAATAGCTCGTCGTGCAGGTTCTTTCTGCGTGTGAATTGTATGTTGCTGTAAAGGTAAGATACAACTATCTGCCTTGTGCCGAAGACAACAATTTTCTGTCTCAGCCAGCCTCATATGGGCTACTGCTAGATAAAATTGAGTGCCAACGATCACAGAGGGTTGGCCAGTCTGCTGGATAATAGACAAAGACTGAGTGAAGTGTTGGATAGCTTTACTTTCTAGTCCTAAATTGAGCTCGGCCTGTGCCAGTTGAAAGGTAAGTTCCCATTTTCGACGGACGGGAGCATCCAACGGCAGCTCAGAGAGTTCCCTCTGCAATTGTTTAACTCGAATCGAACCAAGGTAAGGGTTATTTTCAGCTGTTTGATCAGCGATCCTTTTTAAAATCTGAATCATTTTTTGATGACTTTTGGGAATTTCGGTTGGTAGTTTCTGAGGAAACAATGGAAAAGTAAAAAAAACAAGAAGTATCAGATGAAACAGGTACGTCATTGTAGCTAATTTTCTATATGAATGTTTTAGTGGCCAAAATAACCAATTTTTGTGTGATTTGTGGTATGAGTGACTAACTAAGTTATATAATTTAAGAAATCCAGCAAGAAAGATCTTGTTGAACTTGTTCTTTTTTCAGAAGAGGTTTGAATTACCGCTCAGTCAAATAGAATTCGTACTAAGAATGCATATCGTTGCAACTATTGTTGGTAAAAACTAACTGAATTGAGCAGGTGCTTGAAATCTAAAGTGTGAAAACAATCTTAACTTGTTTGGCTGAATATATTCCTCTAAATTAAAACACAAGGGAATACTTGGCCAATGATTTTGGTGGATCAAACAAGTGATTGTTAGTTAAGCAACCAAATCATGAATGACTTGACCATGAACATCAGTCAACCGATAATCTCGTCCTTGGAATCGGAAGGTTAATTTTTCATGATCTAAACCCATAAGATGCAAAATAGTAGCCTGTAGGTCATGAACATGAACTGGGTTTTCGGTAATAGAAAAGCCAAGTTCATCTGTCTTGCCGTAGGTTAATCCACCTTTAACTCCACCCCCTGCCATCCACATTGAGTAACAGTCCGGATAGTGGTCTCGGCCTAGGATTTCACCGTTAGAAGTTCGTCCTTCGCGAAATGGTGTTCGACCAAATTCTCCTCCCCAAACTATCAAAGTTTCGTCAAGTAGACCTCGAGATTTCAGGTCGCTAATCAGCGCAAAAATAGGTTTGTCCATGGTAGCACATTTCCGAGTTAAACCGTCCCTGATATCTTCATCAGGGCCCGTACCATGAAAATCCCAACCCCAATCAAACAACTGCACGAAGCGGACACCTGACTCGACCAGTCTACGAGCTAGTAGGCAGTTATTAGCCAAACTCGTCTTACCAGGTTCAGCACCGTATGCTTCTAGAATTTTATCAGGTTCCCTACTAATATCCATCACTTCTGGTACTGAGACCTGCATTCGAAATGCTAACTCATATTGTGCAATCCTAGTCAGGGTTTCAGGATGCCCCATTTCTTGGGCTTGTAACTCGTTTAATCGTTGTAACGTGTCTAAGCTCTGTCTACGCATGCTTCGATCCACACCGGGTGGATTGGAGGCATAGAGTACGGGGTCTCCCTTGGATCTGCATTGTATTCCTTGATAAACAGAAGGTAGGAAACCACTCCCATAAGAATTATTACCACCGTTAGGTTGAACTCCACTGGAAATTAGAACAACGAAACCTGGTAGGTTTTCATTTTCACTACCTAAACCATAGGTGACCCAGGACCCCATAGAGGGGCGGCCTGAGCGAGGTGAACCTGTATAAACCATCAATTCCGCAGGGGCATGGTTAAACTGATCGGTATACATTGAACGGATCATGCAGATTTCATCGGCTATTGAACGGAAATTAGGAATTGCGTCCGACAACCAGAGTCCACTTTTTCCGTATTGAGCAAATTGACGACGCGTACCCATCAATTTGGGGACACCAGTCGTAAAAGCAAAGCGACGATCTTTCAAAAATTCGTCCGGGCAATTTTGGCCATCACGTTTCACTAGTTCTGGTTTGTAATCGTAAAGATCTAGATTGGGTGGTGAGCCAGTCATGTGTAGGTAAATAATGCGCTTAGCCGTGGGTTTAGTATGTGCGGGTTTAGCTCTCAGCGGGTTCACTTTTGGAGAGGCAATTATATTTGGATCCATTAGTGTCGTCAGAGCAATTGAACCGAGACCAATGTCTTTGAGGAAGTGTCGACGAGTCAAATTCTGAATATTCTCAAATTGAGGATGCATTTTTGCTCCTTATCGTTTCATAAACATTTCGTCCAGATTGAGTAGTGTATTACAGACTATAACCCAGGCTGCTAAACTTACGGTTTCTATATCATCGTTATTTTCTAAATTGTTCGGATTCAATGGGGCAGTAGTAGTCAGATAGGCTTGCTTCGGATTTGATTCATAGTATTGATAAGCTGACTGATAGAGTTCCCTTAGGAATTGGACTTCCATATCTTTGGCTGGTCTAATTAATGTTTGTCGAATACCTAAACGAATCTTGTCGCTTAACTCCCATTTGGTTACTGTCAAAAATTGGGCTAGACTTTGGGCAGCCTCGACATAAACTGGATCATTTAACACGACTAAAGCTTGTAGTGGTGTGTTAGAACGCGAACGACGAACTGTGCAAACTCGACGGTCAGGGGCATCAAAAGTCACCATCGATGGATAAGGGTTAGAACGTCGCCATCTGGTGTATATACCTCTCCGATAGCGATCTTCACCCGTACTAGTCTCCCAATCAATACTACTACCAAAAGCAGCCTTAATTCCCATTGATGGCTGTGGTGGGTTCACTGGTTGACCAAACATTTTAGGACTTAACAACCCACTAACAAATAATGCTTGGTCTCGAATCATTTCGGCTGATAAGCGAATGCGTGGCCCACGCGCTAACCAATGGTTTTCGGGATCAAGTTCTAATAGTTCTGATGTAACTTTGGAAGATTGACGATAAGTAGCAGAATTGACCAAAATTCGAAGTAAATGTTTCAAATCCCAATTATTATCCATGAGCTCAATAGCTAGCCAGTCCAGTAACTTCGGATGAGACGGTAATGTTCCTTGCGTTCCAAATTCTTCACTGGTTTGAACAAGTCCCGTACCAAACAATTGTTCCCAATATCGATTAGCAATTACCCTAGCAGTCAGTGGGTTTTCTCGACTAACTAGCCATTTGGCTAATCCTAGTCGATTTACTGTCTCTGATGTGGGAAAACGGTGGAAAACACTTGGTGTTCCTGCATTAACTAAATCTGCTACCTGTTGAAAATTACCACGCAGTTGGATTCGTGTTTCGCGCCTTTTATCTTTTGCTAACTCTTGCATGATAGGGGACGTCGTATACGGTTTTAAATCAGTTAATTTTTGTTTTAAGTTGTGTAGCTGGTCCCGCTCAGTTTTCAATGAAGGAGTAATATTACGATAATACTGAGACAATATTTCCTTTTGCTTTTTTGTTCGATCTATTAATGGTAAAGATAAGATTGGCTGAATATACTTTGGTATCTGTACGACTTCAGCGACCGTACTTGCTGAAGTCGATTGAATACTAAATCGGTTTATCAATAAATGTTTGTATACAGATTGTTGATCTAGTTCAATTACCAATTGTCCCGCTTCAGTATCAAGTGGACTTTCTAAAATCAGGACTAGGTGGTGTGGCTGATTCAGTTGGTCGGCTACTGCCCAGCCAGTTTGAGAGTCTACCTGATATTGTAATACTGACTTGGCAGGAAAATCTTCCTGTTCGTAGTCCGCCAGAGCCAAACTGAAATGGAGCATTTTTTCTCCATCTGGATAATGAATAGTACTCGGTTGTGGAGCCTGCCGATTCTCCTCTTTCCAAACTATCGATCGGTTTTGATCTAAAAGAAACAACTGATAGTTGGCTAAACGATTGGTAATATTTTCACCGCTGTCGATCCGATTCCAGATTTTGACAAAATCAATTTGTTTCATCTGCCCTAAATCTAATTCCCACCAAGGTTCATCTGATTGCGATGTGTGGGTTGTTGATTCAACTTGGTTATAGTCACCATCTGTATTACCGTCGTTAGCTCGGTTAGCAGTACCACCGTAAGCCGTTGAACTTTGCTTGGCTACAGCCTGGCGGGCTAAATTAGTCTTTCCTTGCCAAACCTCAACCTCAGCCAGAGAGAGGATTTTATTCTTGCCCGGTAGTTGTACTCTTACGTATTGAGCGTTAATTGGGCGACTTTGCTCTGGCTTCCAAGTTGCTGTAAATTTCGACAAAACGAAATTTGTGTCTTGTGAATCTACTTTTAACTTCAGGGCCGAGATCTTGGACATGTCAGTCTTGAACTTTAACTGGTATGTATCCTGCTGTGGTAATATTCCTTTAGCAGCAATTGATCCATCAATTTCTATTTCAAGTTGTGTTTGCTTGGCCGAAGCTGTCACTGGTCGAAGTGTTTGCCATTGGGGTGGTGGTCTAAGCCGGTTTTCCCATTCTATTTGGGCTTTTTCTAGCATTGGCGTTGGTTTAGCCAAAATAGATTCCAGAAATTTTATTTTATCTGTCCACTCATTACGCTTCTGTTTCTGTGTATCGTTAAATAATTTGATTGTGGGTTGCTCATCTCTTTTATCACTGTCTAGTGTATTATTGAAAAGAGCAAATAATTGAAAATATTCTTCTTGAGAAATAGGATCGTATTTGTGTGAATGGCACTGAGCACAACCCATAGTTGTTCCCATCCATACTGTCATAGTAGTATTAACTCGGTCAACAATTGCCTCGTTACGAAACTCCTCGTCACTAGTACCGCCTTCATTGTTAGTCATTGTATTTCGATGGAAAGCTGTAGCAACTAACTGGTCCTCAGTTGGATTGGGAAGGAGATCACCTGCTATTTGTTCAATAGTAAACTGATCAAAGGGTTTGTTTTGATTAAAAGAGCTGATTACATAATCCCGATAAGCCCAAATCGTACGCGGTGGGTCATCAGCGTAACCAGCTGAATCGGCATAGCGAGCTAAATCGAGCCAGACTCTAGCCCAGTGTTCACCAAAACTAGGTTTCTTGAGTTGAACCTCAACATAGTATTGGTAAGCATCATCTCGATTATCGTTGACAAATTTTTTAGCTTCTTCAAATGTTGGGGGTAATCCAGTTAGGTCGATTGCTACTCTTCGCGCTAAAGACCATCGATCTGCCACTGGCTCGCTCTTCAATCCAATCTGTTCTAACTGGCTCTGTACGAAGTAGTCAATTGGATTACGGCACCAATTCACATCCGTAACCACCGGTAACTCTGGGCGTTCAGGCTTTACATAAGACCAATGTTCATCATAATTAGCACCTTCCTGAATCCACTGATAAAGATATCCAATTTGCTTCGCTGTGAGCTGAGCTGCGTATTTAGCTGGCGGCATTCTCCTTTGCTCATCATTTGTCCTAATACGAATTATTAGTTGACTAGCTGTCGGCTGATTAGGTAAGATTGCGGCTTGGCCGTTTCGCGTGGAGGTCGCTCCTCGATAGTCGTCTAAACGAAGTCCTGCTTGGCGCTGCTCTTGGTCTGGCCCGTGACAGGTAAAACAGTTCTTGGC
>JACLAC010004420.1_pt1 | contig 18917 bp, 10 predicted proteins | sample 8027881 | NCBI WGS metagenome assembly JACLAC01 (sample SAMN15725517, study PRJNA655200) | protist metagenome | isolation source: fluorescence activated cell sorting (FACS) single amplified genomes of... | place: Spain: Blaines Bay Microbial Observatory, Mediterranean Sea | collected 2016-01-19 | reverse complement strand
AGACGCCGATAGTAAGCAAGAAGGTGGTGCAATCAAAGCAGATGCCATAGATACTCACACTGCTACTACTATTGCTAATGCACCCGCAGCCGTGAAAAGGCGGCCAGTGAAAGACAAAGAATTGGCAGAGACTCTAATAGAATACAATGCTTTGCAAGATGCGAGACGCACGCTGATCAATCGCATTGCCTATGCTCGCAAAGCGTGCGATGGTAACCAAAAACTCTTAAGTGACTCGAGGGAGCGTGATGCCATGGCACGAAAACGTTTAGGTTCTGCATTCTCTAAAATGGGCAACAAATATGCAGGAGGTGATGATAATACAGATATATGCCATTCCAAGAGTGCCGAGGAATTGCAGAAGGAGAAACACATGGACGACGACTTGCAAGCAATAGAGCGCGTGCGCGGTGTGCAATTGGAGCTAGCTCGTACTGAGGCAGCGTATGCATCTGGTGCCCATCTCGGACAGTTGCAGGATGTGTGTGCTGAGCTGGATGGTGCAGAATTGAAGCTTCGCGCACTGTTGGTAGTCGCCAGTAAGCAAGTTGATGAGTGGAAGGTAAAAAGAACGAATGCCTTCCAAGAATTGCAGAAAATCGAGAGAGAGAGAACGAGTGTGGCTTTGCGTGACAAAGTCACTTTCGTTCGTGAAAGACTATTAAAGTTGATAAAGTCGAAACGCTTAGCTGCAGCTGATGATAATGTAGACGAGATTGAGAAGGAGTCGCTGCGGATCCAGTTGCGTCGCCAGGATGCGGCAGCAGCAGTCGCCTAGATTTTATTCATTTGCATAGATATTCCGAAAAATTATATAATGTAGCCTACTTAATTCTCTGAAAACAAACATACATAACTAAAACGAAAGAACTAGGTTAGATATTGACAGGGTGTCAGAAGCCACGACCTTCTGCCGATGCAGATGGAGATGCTCCGCTCTTAGGAGGCGACGCATTTCTGTAAGGGTTTAGCAATCGCTGCGAATAACTTGATTGTGCAACAGGAGAAGAAGCTTCAGCCACCTTCAGTGACCCCATTTTCTTCTGTACCTCTCTTGCACCACGTAACATTTTGCACTGCACGTCTTCCATGCGATCGCCAGCTGCAAAAGTAGCGGTGACATGGTCGCTGAGAGCCTTCAACATGGCCATTTCTTCAGTATTTTTGCAATCCATAGCTCGCTGCCGGCAATTAATAATAACATCTGATAGGAAGGTTGCATACAATTTCTCACACGAGTCGGATAGAGCATCAGCATCTGCCCTCTTCATTCCACCTAGTGCATCGGCACGACGCTCCAAGGGATGGACGCCCCAGACGCCCTCGCCATCCCCACGTGCCATTGCCATCGCTCCTATCGTCGAGGCAGACGGCGTACCTACGTCGATATCGGAGGAATCGCTGTAGCGGCTGCTTACAGGTGTGTCCAATACATTGTACTGCGGGGAATATCCTTTCTTGCCGGCCGAGCCCGGGTGTGTATGTAAGGTCTGCGGTGTAGCATTTTCCTTTCCGCCACTACCAGAGCCGGGATATGTAGAAAGCCCACGCATACTGCCAGCATTACTACCACTGCTGGTGCCTGCTCGACTGGAGAGAGGAGTAAACGAACTACCTGTTGCCCTCTTGTAGTTGTTCTCGTGTTGCTGCTGTTGCTGCTGCTTTATAGCACGTACAGCTTTCAACTCCTCTAACTCTCTCTTCACTGCAAGTAATTCTGCCTCCTGCTGCTCCTGCGCCTCCTGCGCATTGTGCTTCTGCTCCAGCACTCTTTCCTCCTCTGCCATACGCATGAACGGTAGCGCGGCGTCAAAGTCAGGGTCGTAGTCTTTTACTCTGCCCATAAAGAATTTGCCGCTTGCAGCCATGGCTTGCGCCTTCGACAGGCCTCCTGTGTCGGCTGAATGTACGCGGATAGTTGTGGGATTTTTGGAAGCAAATGAAGCGGCTCTGGAAGCTTCGGCTTTGCGAGAGGCCCTTTGCAGCAACTCCAACACAGTAAGAACAACTTGTTGTTTTTCATCTGTTTGTTTTTGTGCAGCTATATCATGAGTCACTTGGTCCGCAGCTGCATCTGCATCTGCACGAGCACGAGAGCCTGGTACGTTCCAGGCGTCAACTCGCTGCACGTGGCTTGTACAGGGGGCAACGACTCGTATAGGACCTCTCACACCTGCACCACTGGATCCGCCAGTTACCACTGGCGTGGCTCGTGTTTGTTGTGCTGAAGAAGGTACAGGAGAAAGGGGGATGCCACCCTCCCCTACAAGAGCTTTGCCTCTGGGGTGACTGCGTTGGTACTGCTCAGCTCTGTCGCTACTGCTACTGCTCGATGTAATGCGTATAGAGGGCACGGGATGGCTGTTTGTGTCGTTCGGTAGGTGAATGTGCACGGGTGGGGAATTTATGCGGGATACACGTTCGCCCTGCTCCTCCTTGTACTTTGCATCCTTCTCTTGTTGCTGCTGTAGTTGTCTCTGTTGCTGATCTGCTTCGCAGGCAATACCTTGTGATGGTGATTGCGCGACGGGCGCGACGAGTTTATTAGGTCTCGCGTTCGCTGGGGCCCACTGCGAAGGAGGGACGGGAGCAGGGGCAGGGGCTGCTGCAATAATATCATCAACATTCATTTCATCAGCGAAGTAGACCACCCTTCCCATCGCACCTGCACCCCCATCAGCAGCTGACGTGTCCGATGCGACGGCCTCATTCTCGTACATTAGGCTGTTGCTGTTGTTGTTGTTGTTGTTGTTGCCTCCATCCCTGTCCATGTTCTCAGAGTCTGACCCAGACGCAGACACACTGACACTCCCCTCGGATACATCCTCCTCTTGGAAGTATGCGCTAGAGTCTTCTGAGCGACTCACGTCGAAGGAATTGATGCTTCTCCGTGAGTGGTGGTCTGTGGGGTTGCGCTTGGTATCAGGAGACATCTCCATATCTGACACATGGTCATCACGCTCTGCGTTGTATGTGTTGCTCTCTCCACTCTCTCCTTCTTCTTCAAAGTCATCTTCGAACTCGTCTTCGTAGACGTCCCCGTCTACACTGTAGTCGTCTGTGGTGGTGGTGGTGGTGGTGGTGGTGCCTTCTGGCACTACCTCCTGCTCCCCCGTCGGCTCGATGAGGATGTCGGCCAGGTCTCCGAAATGTCGAACATTCATTGTCAATAATCAGTTATAACGAAAACGGAGCAAGAAGTCAACGAATCACACAGTGGAAAGAACAGCTGTGGTGTGTATGGTGATGTCCTGATCCATATCAACTTTCGAAATTGCACGGACCAACTTGGGACTGAAAAACCATACCAAATTCGGAAGTTATGTAGTTGTTTGGTTTTGCAGCGTGCATCGCTTATAAGATACTTACAAATATGCGTGTGTATCAGACGAGGCAGCGTTATATACACGACCAAAGCCAGAGCCACACAAAGCAAACGACTACCCTTCTCAAACACTTCTCAACCTCTCCTCTCTCCCCCACTCCTCACCAGATGCATCACATCAGTGAAAGGCTATCACGTCGTGATCATCATCAATACCATTGAGTGCCAACTATAGCCAGCAGCACGACACGTCTGTCAACACTAGCAACACCACCATCACAGCGATCCGCAGGCCAGTCAGTCAGTAAGACAGACAGACAACACCTTAGTGACCATCACCCCCGCTAGCCTTCGGTGGCTTCTTAGGGTAATATGCAATAGTCCGAGGGGTTGCATATGAGTAGAGATACGTGGCGGTGATGCCGAGCATGAATGTGAAGCCCAGGGCGTTGCGCTTCCAGGCCTGGGGCTTGGGCCACCAGCCACCAGCTGGCGACCAAACCCACTTGGGGTACTCGAAGTGATGTCCACCTCCCATTGTGGTCTGTTTTGAGGGAGTTGTAAACATATGCATTAGTGTTGGGTTTTCGATGGTGCAATGTGCGGTAGGGTTAGACGGTGTACAGTGACGGGGGGGTGAGGTGGCGGCATTTGGGGTAAGAGGACGATGTCAAGCGGCTGCAGCAAGGCGGTAACACGTGAGGGTGCAGAAGAGCGACGCTTCCACCCAACAGCTGAGATTTTGCATGATTCATTCAGGGACTGCATTGTGAGTAACGAACGACCGCAAGTTACGTACCTGTAACGATGTAACCACTCAGAGAGAAGTAAAGTAAAGTTGGGGAACTGAGGAAATCCCACATTTCCAAGGGGATCCCCTTCCCCGAGGTTTTCCAGCTTCTACAAAGGGGGAGGGCGCCAAACTCGTGACGAGTTTTCGACAGGCAAGTACTTTGTATCTAGTCGTAGTTTCGGCACACGGATAGTGCTTTGTAGGTCGTATCAGCAGCTTGGGGTGAGCACGCGTGCTCTAGGAATCCATAGTTGCCGGTAAAGGCCTTAATTACGCACGATGATTCCTGGGAAAGGAGGAATGCTGGGGGCGATTTGCCTGTGGGCGTGTGTGAGTATCTGTGCAGCACAAATACACGATCCCCTGAGCTTTGACACCACACAGCCTTACCCTATGGTAGCACCCTTGACGCTGCCCTGTTGCTCTGACCTTGAAAATGCCAAAGACTTGATGGTGTGTGTAGAGAGCGCAGCTTATACACACAACTTCCTCCGTGCTGCATCTGATAGACGTCCCGCGGTGACCATGTATACTTACGCAACAAGCAACATCATTGACTACGCCGCGTATGCGTTAGGCGTAAATTCAGTGTATGCAGAGCAGAATCAGTACACTTTTCACATCAAAGGGAGGGAAAGTTCAAAGATGCGCCTTGGGAAGAGAACGGTCGACCCGTATCTCCACAGTCCAGATCCACGCTGGAATAAGATTGATATTCTCCTCAAAGCACTGGAAAGCGAGGCAGATGATTCAGACCACTACATTGTGTGGGTAGATGCGGATCTCATCATTTTAGATCAGGGAATGCGTATCGAATTGATTGGACAGCAGTATCCAGATGCGGATTTGATCATGAGTCGAGACCTAATGCACGCGGAATTCGTGAGCAATACAGGTTTCATCATTGTCAGGAAAACAGAGTGGTCGGTTGACTTCTTTAGGCAGTGGTGGAACACGTACGACCGCACCAAGTGTTGCGATCAAAATGCCTTTACTTGGTTGTACGACAAATTCAACCAAGAAAACTTATCGCATGTAGCTTTGCTGCGCCCAGATGCAATAAATAGCAACTTCCCTGCATGGCAGCACCAGAAAGACTACAATCAAGTCTTGCACTTAGCAGGTGCTTCGTCCTTGTATCGTACCCCAGTGTTCAGATCTGCCCTTTCGGAGATATGCAGAGCTGGATTTGAGCAACATATTTATTTCAAGAACCAGGCCATCGAGCAATATATGATTGAAGCTGGTAGTGACATGACGACACTTGAATCGAATGAGGAGTACTCTCTCGCCACTATGCCAACGAACTGGGAGACTGTTATATCTGCAGACCAGGAAGTATACAAACAATGGGCCCTGATAGAGTATTCACTACTGAGACATCAACTCGCGGTTGTAGCTGCTGTTCTGATCAACCTTGCTGTTGATGTCGGGGTGACACGTGTAAAAGCCTTGGAAAACTTAGCTGCTCACAAAACTAATAGGCCTATTCTCGGCTGGGAACGTCGCCCCATCAGTCAGAATTTATTCACTTTGGAGTTGCCTGAGGTCTTCACGACTAATATTACTGGAGCAAACTTCCGTCTTGATCCTGAAATTCCACTGTTTATTAGAGGTGGTGTGAACAAAGCGAATAAAGATGATGATGATGAAGATAGTGATGATAAAGATGGAACTTCGGATGAGGAGGTGCAAGAAGCTATCACTGTCGTGTTGCATGAAACGATGCTAGCTGCATCATTCATTCAAACCCTGAACTCGGAGTTGCAAGACGTCCTAAAGGTAGACCATGATGAGACGTGGAAAATTATGGATGAAATGCGCGAGCAAAGTGCACTTAATACAAGTACAACACTACCGAGAATCGTGGAAGGAAGAATTGTGGCGGATATCCGACGGTGGTTGCTTGCTAACTACCGTTCCGCTGCCCTCGACTTGGTAGAGTTACATGCTTTCCTGGTGGAAAGATTAGCTACGAATGATTATCGTGATCGCAATCATATTATTGATGGCATCTTCGTGCTCGCAGAGGGAAACTACGATTCAGTGATGCTACTAGCGCGCACATTGAAAGCCACTGCCCCTACTAAAACGAACTCTCGTGACGGGATCGTCTCGCCAAGTCCTGCTACCCATAACGAAAATGAGCATGGCGATGATGACGTGGTTATCGCGGCATCGGGAACGGAGAATGGAAATCAAGGAGACTACGCGGAAACAGGTATGTATACTCCTCGCGAGTTATTGCAAAGAGCTATCATAGTCTTGCAAAGAGCAGCACTTGAGTTGTTGAAAGAAACTACCAGCCGGGCCTTCGAGCTAGTCATTGCACTTGAGGCCCACGAGACAGTGGCAAGCTACAATGAGATCCGCTACGTCCTAACAGATATTGGACAGAATATTCTTACTGCAATGGAGAGCATGGGAAACACGGAAAGAATTCAACGCAAAGTGTTGTACTATCGCTTCAAACAAAAACAACTGCTTGCGGCATCATACACAAATGATTTGGTTAGCTCCACACAAAGTGATACTCAGATGGTTGGCCTCGGTATACTTGAGCTCCGTCAAAGTAAACATTACTGGAGAGCTATGGCAGCAAAGAATTACTACGGCTCTGATTATGTCATGGCTGATCCATACAAAGAAGGCACAGATGTCCTCATTGCCCTCGGCACGCTAGAGTGCATGAGTGGACACTTCAGTGAGGGCATCCGTGACTTAGAAGATAGTGCCAATTTATTAGATAGAACATTGGATGGTTATTCAGGTATTCGTATTGCAACACGCAAGGATGTAGTAGATGCACAAATTCTGCTATCAGAAGCACTTATCACTCTTGGCATCTGCAAGTACGACTTATTTGTTTCTTTTCATGTGCCACAGGAACCTGCGAGTATTTATACTACCACAGACACATGCGGCAATGTTAGACCTACTATAGGAGAAGACACTGCAGTTCACCTTAGGGACAGTCTAGCATACCTTGAAAGGACGACTGCACTGTGCAACGTTGTCCAAGAATACAATACAGAAATTGAAGCACAGTCAGAATTTGACGTCACAACTACACTAGCACGTGCAGAATCACAAACTGATCGCGTCAAGCGAGCCCTTCTAAAAGTGTTGCGCCACCGAGGAGAGTTGCCTCCAGAGTTACCGAGAGGAGAAAATGGAGACGCAAAACAGGATGATGGCGAGGACGAGTCGGCGCAGGCATTGGCAGTATATGAGCCGACGAACCAGATTGGAAATGCCTTGATGGATTCTAGTAAAAACTTATGCATCAAAGGCTCATGCAAGCCAAACGTGGACAAACCGCCACTGCCAGGCGTGCATAAATCCATTTACGGAAGCAGGTCAAAGAGCCAGATTAATATCGCTACTTATGGTTTCCAGAAGGGGGCCGACTATACCATCGAGGCAGCCGGTGTGAGAGAGGTAGAGGAAACCGATAATAAGTCTGAAATCCCCATCATGCGTGTACCTAAAGGCAGCCCACGACATAAGAGCAAAAGGGGCTTCGCTGTGGTGCAACAAATCAACGATGTGAAAGGACCAACAGGGCAGGGATTCAAAGGTCTCGTCGCAAAACTCGATAAATATGACACATATGTGGAGACACCAGTGCCTGATGGGAAAGTGGTCTTCCGTCGGAAGAAGTTGAAGCATCTTTGAGGGTGGGTGCTTTTTGGGGAGAAGTAGTAGATTAATAGAGGTGGGAGTAGGAGTTGGACATGACCACCTCGAGGAATCAGGAGGGCTGGCAATGTGATAAGTTCCTGTTGAACCACCGAAAAAGTATAAGTGGAGATAATGAACATACATCAACAAATTTCAACAATACTCTGCCCTCTTCTCATCAGTACCCGTTCCCAACTGTAAATTCTCGTGTCTTATTGCTGATGCGGCTCGCCAAGAGTTGCAGCATTGGACTGAAGGCTGATGTTGGTGCCAGGTCGGATTCAGAGTCACTGCTACTGCTGCTGCTGTCGTTTTGACTGTCACTATCGCTATCACTATTGCTGCAGTCATCTTCGCTACTACTGTGACTGCGCTTGTGCTTCTTGTCTTTCTTACTATTCTTACTGTGTTTTTTGCTGCTCTTTTTGGCGCGCTTCTCTTCTTTCCGTGCCTTCTTCTGCTCTTTCCTCGCCTTCTTCTCCTGCTTCTTGGCTGCTTTCTTGTCTTTCCGCTCAGCCTTGCGCTCGAGCTTGTCCTGTTTGTCCTGCTTCTTGGCCTTTTTGTGAGCCCCACTGGAGTCTACCGAAGTGAGGGCACCTGTCTCGGCCTCTTCATGGTCGCGATAACGCTTGTTGTTGTTGTTGCTGCTGCTGCTGCTACTACTACTACTGCTGCTACTGGATAATGCGGTCGTAGTCGTATGCTGCTCTGTCGAGCCCCGCATATCAACTATATCCAGCGGCGCTGTGCTGTGGCCTCCTTGGCGCACTACGCCACGCGCCTGGTACCCTTGTCCCACCTGCGTGTTATGCCACGAGCGGGATATGCCTGCATTGTCTCCCATGACGGTGTCGACGTGGTGAGGAAGAAACAATCATACACATCAAATGCAAAATGCAAACAGGCATGGCAGTGGCATTGCAAAAAGTGTCAGACTGACCAATTCAGTGGTATATTTTTCATTCGTCTGAAAAAAATGGAGCTTGTTGGGCCTACGAACCTTCCCGTGGTCACTTTCACTCCGTTCACAGAGACCTATTGCGCATCAGGTACACGCAGAATGATGCAGGAACCGTTTGCTACGATGAACCCCGGCGGGAGGGTTGATCACAACACTGGCTCTTATCCCCAATTAGACATCCTCAAGGACAGAGTGAACGAGGAGAACGAGTTACGCGCCTCTCTCGGCAAGCTCACCTCAGGTATACGCACTACCTCCAGTGACAGTCCCCTGGAAAAGTTCAGTGTCGCTGACCAGGCTGTTCTTTCACGCGAAGTGAAGGCGCTACGTAAGCTTAACGCGGAGCTACAGCATGAAGTGAAAGAGCTTCGCTCGTCGCACGAGAGCTTCCGCGCGGAGGTGTAAGTACTGTCTCTGTCTCTCTCTCTGTCTCTCTCTCTGTCTCTCTCTGTCTCTCTCTCTCCCTCTCTCTTTCGATCTGTGTGTGTGTGTGTGTGTGTTTCTCCCTCCCCCCGCGTGTCTCTCATTTCCTCATCACTAACCCTACTCTCACTCCCCACCACCACCACTGCGTACCCTCACCTCACTGGCCACACGCCACACATAGGCTAGCTGTTCTCACGCCAGTCAGAAACTCCATCTCAGAGCTACACTCTAGCGAAGCGAAGCTCGGCACTGATGTCACCAACCTCCAGTTCTCCCTTGCAAAAATAGCCAAGGTGACTAACAGCAACAACGCTAAAAACAAGAGCCGAAATGATGAGTTCAATCTGAATTTAATCAAACTCAAATCCCTACACAAAGAGCTGCAGACACACGTAGTAAGCTCAGTCACGGGGCTCGCAGAGGCACAGCACCAACTGTCCAACGACTTCATCGTGCTACAAAGTAACCTCGACGCGTCCTTCGAGTTGACTCTGCAGAAGATCGACACATTTTTTGAAGACAGCGCGGCAAGGGAGGTCAAGCTCGAAGCTTATGCCGCCAACTCTATGCAGAAGGAAATGCAAGCTGATCGTGTAGTGAACGAGTTTCAGCACGTCAAGCAGAACTTCATGGCCCTTCAAGACGAAGTGGATTCTTTCGTGAATATAAGGACAATAGCCAATCGCCTCCTATTCCGGCTGAATAAGCTCGGGTTTGAGGATATGGAGAGTTTGAATCTGTGCAGAAAGATCACGTGGACCCCGTCGCTAGAACCTCTCCGGGTCTTGCTGCAACTAGGCAACCATCTCAACTCCCAGTCGGCATGTCTGCCAGCATACCACAAAGTTGTAGGAGAGAAGAAGAGACTCACCTCACCTTCAACTACCCTTCTTATACCAGGAGGGGCACAGTATGTGTTTACTTTTGAAATTGGTGAGGATTCTAGCTTTCCAGGCTACTTGGGCATCTACCTTTCTGTGCACGGCAGAGAATATCCTATCTGTCTCGACGGCACAGAGCTGTCCATTGGCGGCTCTGTACTAATATACGGTGAGAATGACATAGTTACAGCCGAAACCAAGATGCTCTTCAAAGTACTCATGTCATACGCTGAGGCAGCCGACATGTTCTTTCCTAATGGCGCAGAGAAGGGCACGCCGTGTGTGATGGAGGCAGAACTGCGCGCACGCTTGCTGGAAGCGCCCAAGACACATATCAGCCCCATGCAGCCCATCGTGGCGTGACGGCGCGACAGACGACGAGCAGGCAGTGGGGGATCTCGCTGCAGAGGCAGAGATAAAGAGAGCGGGGGAGGAGGGGATGCAGAGCTTAACTCTGTGCGTGCTTCTGACATTGCAGCGCTAATGAGCAAAGAACCTTTGATATGAAAAATAAGTTACTTCACGTTGGAATGCTAGAAGTGTAACTAATTCTTCACGGAAGAAAAGGTAAGAGAAGATAAGGAAAACACTACAACTTGAGTACGAAAGATGATAATAACTACAACGAGTCTCTTCTTTAATACACTATAATCCTCTTCCCTCCCAAGCGCACTCATAACCCTATCACTGATCACTGAAACTTGCTCAGATCCACAGAGTCGTCTGAGTCCACATTGACGGGGTACCTATCGCCGAGAAGCTTCTTTTCCGCGCCGTCGGTCACCTCAAGGAACTGGTTCTTACTTATGCTCAGCATCGACCTTGCTTGCTTGAAGGCGTTGTTGGCGTCGAAGCCACCCCCCATGCCGCCACCACCACCTACGCCCATTTGCATCTGCATTTGCATCATCTTCCCCTCGTCCATCTCCGTACCTTCGTCGAGAATCAGTCTATACACACCGTTGAGTCCGAATGTGAGCAGAATGTACCAAGATATAGATGACACATATGTCACATCCAAGGTAGAAATGTCTACCCCGCGCTGCAGCATGTCTTTGAAGTGAATAGACGGCAGAGAGAAAGGCACCCTCAAACATACAAACCCTTGAAAGAACAAATTCACAAATTGCATCATGGCAAAATTAGGCACCATGAAAACTGCTTGGTTCTTTAGCATGCCTACCATGGCACTAGGATCACCACTCATCATAGGATTGGCTGCGGCAGCGACCTTTTCTTGGAGCAAACCACGCTTCCAATCACTGCTATCTACAGCATCTGCTACTGCTGATTCCCCACCTGCCGCCAATGCGGCCTTTTCTTTATCCTTGAGTTCTTTTGGCTTCTTGTTCACAAGCAAAGTCTTGCGCTGGTTGTACGAGCGGCGATTGATAAGGTTTCCCATGATTCGCACACGCTCAGCCATACTACACGTTTGCTTGTGGCGAATCTGGTCGAATTCCTTCTCTCCTATCTTCGGTGCAGCCTGCATGAGTTGCTGTGCGTACGACCTACCGAGGCCCACGAAGGTCATGAGGAGGATCATTGGCAGCACCACCCAGTTACGGATGGCCGGATCCAGGACCAGTTGGTAATTTACCATTTTCTATGTCTGACGCTGCAAAGGAGAACCTTCCTGAAGAGTCTTGCGATATGCTCGTGCGACGCTTATTGATAGCTTTAAAGTGGTGAACTACCTATGCAATACCTATGCCGCGGTTGCCAAATGCACAGCCAATGTATGTAGCTGGTACTGGGTCTGCAAACGAAGGCTGGTCAGGTGTCAGAAGAGTTGGAAGTTGTAGTGTAGAACTCTGTGATGGATGTGCCTGAGTTGGAAATTCGTGGCCATTTGGGGTTTTCAGAACTCTCCAAGTGAAGTGTGGTCGTTGGAAGGCACATCTGCATCTCTGCATTCATTGTACTTGTGGTGCCAATGACGGGCCAGCCTGCAAAGCTCGTCTCGGGCAGGTCTGTGAAGAAGGCGGACCGGACCACGGGAGGAAAGTATCTGGACAAGAAAGAGCAGATCTGCATCTGGAATGGAAAGACATGGCACTGCGAGCATCACAGGAATAGGTCTTTGTGCAAGGAGTGCGGCGGGGCATCCATCTGCGAGCATGGTAGGGTGAGGTCTCGGTGCAAGGAATGTGGCGGGGCATCCATCTGCGAGCATGATAGGGTGAGGTCTAAGTGCAAGGAGTGCGGCGGGGCATCCATCTGTGAGCATGGTCGGGGGAGGTCTGTGTGCAAGGAGTGCGGTGGGTCTGACTAAATTCACATGCATAATTTTAACATTTACATATAAGTCCTTTTCCCCGGGCGTGCTTCCACCCATCGGCCCAACTAATAACTGCATAGAGAGAAGGCTAAACCTAACTTCACCTCATCTCTGGTGAATATTATTTCCCTCCTCTCTCAATTTCCTACCTCATTTCATGTTTAAAGGCAGTGCTTCGTTGGTGATGGCTTGTATGTAAGAGCGAAGACGCATCTCCGCACCTACACTTGCATTTGCATTTGCACTTGCACTTGCACTGGCGCCTTTGCTTCCTCTGAAGGAAGTGTTGGAGCCTGTGCTGATGTAAGGCGACACACCAGAAGCCGGCTGGTTGGAGCTGTACAATAGATCCACTCGCTGCATATCAGCCCACAGTGCTCGAGAAGGAGACTGCTGCTGCTTCGAGTACGAGTGGTCTGATGGTGCTAATAGCGTTTTTTGCGAAAACACACAAATTGAATCGTCACTTGCTGGATTGTCATCTGAAGCAGCAGGTGTGACAGTTGCTGCAGCTGCTGTCAGATTATCTACTGTGTCTTTCATCGACTGCCGTGCGACGCGGCTGCGCAGATATGCTTCAATGATCTCGATTTTCTCAACAACTGCCTCTGTGATTCGTTTCCGTGTCATTCTATAGTTGATTGCAGATATCAGCTTCCAGTTCTCATCATCAGTATCGCCTGTATCGACCACATCTGCCGCTTCTCCTACAGAACGCAACTGTTTCAGTAAATCTTCATCCTCCTGCACCGAGGTACCATCCCATTGATTTTGAGAGTAGAGTATGGACTGCTTTATAGTTTTGATTGCACTCAGTTCTAAATTTGCATTTTGCACTTTGAGGTAGTGGTGGTGCTTGTCTGCAGTACTAAGCCGTGGGGGCGTTTCTGCACCAGAAACCCCATCTAACTGATCATATTTACTGATTGCATCCTCATAGGAGTTTTCTGCGAACGCTAACTCCCGTTCATCCATACTTGCCAGACGGGCAAATGCCAGCGCATCCAGTGGGAAAATGCTTCGCTGCAAGTTAAATTGGCTATGCACGTGGAAGCCCAAGTGAAACAGCATCCTTTTCTTTCTCGTAAAGAGCCTCTTAGCTCGGTTATCAGCGGCAGTAATGCTGATGATATCACCACCAGCCACACTGGGGTCACAGTCGGCAGCTACGTCCCTTTCGGGCGGAGATGGCAAGGCGAGTGGCAGTGACACGGAGTCCCATTGGTTGTCAAGGATGGAAAACCCATAGTCTAACAAGAGGTTGTCGTTTGGGCGCTTGCCATAAGAATTGAAAACCTCTGTACCCTGTGGGTAGGAATTGGTACCAGTGGGGTACATTCTGAACACGCCATTGTTGCCTACATCATAGTCATATTTCGTTTGCACGTTGGCGTGGTTCAAGCAGTCTGCAAATGGCACCAGCGCTGTCCAAGGCAAGCGACGTCCGAATGCCCTTGCTTGTATGCAGAACCAAGCGAAGAGGAACAATTCGTACGTGTATGTCTCTTCAGGAAAGTGTTCTGGGTGTCTTCTGCTTAGACCTCGGATATTGCGTTCGTATGTCACTTGCAGCATCTTGCCTCTGTTCTTGGCACGGTAGGTGATGCTGCTGTCTTGTAGTTCTGCCAGCTCCGAATCTGACCACTGCACGACTGAACCGGGCTCGGGCAGTATGGCCAGAAATGGCGCGTAGAATGACGCTTCTCCTTTGAGGTACTCGTACATGATGTATACTGTGAGTAGCACGTCTCCCCTCAGCAAGTCTTGGCTCGCATGCAGAATACTTCCCACTACAGGATCCTTGAATGCGTGCATGGGTGACATCATAAGTTTGATGGGTATCTCCATCATCACCTCGTTTGAGCTTATGGACTCTGTGGCCATCGCACCACGGCAGCCGCCTACTGTGTCAGTACTGGGCCACTGGATCTTAGGGTACGTCGCTCCGTTTTCCTTGAGCCAATCGCAGAATACTGCCCTCTTCTCGTCATAGGTCAAGACGGGAGCACTCATGGTGCTATTGGAAGAATTTGAACGGATTTCTTTTGAAAAATGCAAGAAGAGTCTCAGCAGATGTGTGTTCGACAAACTCTTATGGCATCTCCTTCTATCTGTGCTCACACAGAAGCATATTCAATTTGGAAAGTTCCGCGTACGTCGACCGTCTCCCATGTGACACTGCTTTTGCAAGCAGTGTCATGTGTTTTAGTTATAAGTGTCCATATAGAGCCAGACTGTTCGAAAATCGCGCGTCCTGAAAGTGTGGCATAAACTATTGTGCAACTACGTCACAATAAAAGGCTCCTGGGACCACTTGACGTTGCTCAGCTCAAGAGGATAGGTAGGGGCTGAATATGAGTGCAGCACATCACGCTGCTAAAACTTCCTCAGAGTCTGGAGATGATGATTCTGTGCCCTTAGAGGGTACCTCTCCGGAGCTGCCACTCAGTATCGATATTGACCCTGAAAAGCTGGCTGAAATCAATAGACTAGTAGACGACGCAAACAACCTTAGATTTGTAGACCCCGGTCAGAAGAAGAAGAGACACAACAACCTCAAGCCGCCAGAGGCCAGCGTTCTGCCTGCTATTGAAGCTGGTGTTGATGAGACGCTTGTGGGCACATTGGAGATGGTAGTGGGACGTACAGGCGAACTCGAGCCACGGCATCAGAATGTAGTGGTAGCACTCACGTCGCCCCCCTCTGCATCTGCATCGCTGGCAGATGGCGATGACCATACCAGCAACGGTAATAACGATGATAATGGGGATGGCGGTGCTGGTGGTGATAACGGTACTGGTGAGCAGAATGCTGCTAGCGAAAAGAATGCAGACAGAGGCGGTGACGCCCCCGTCTCCCCCACCCTCAGCCCACAGAGACGAACCGGAAAGAACAAGAATAGTCTGATAGACAAAAACAGACGTTGGTCCATAGATGCAGCATCCTTGGGACAGAGAGTTGACTACGACGAGGCGGGGAGACTAGCACGCTTTTTGCATGAAGTGACTATTAACAGAGAGCGAATAGCTGCATTGCGCATTAATGGTGTCAAGTTCTCAGATGCTCAGGCTGCAATGGTATCTGCATGTATATGGGAAAACACGGGTATTATGAGACAAGGCAAATTCCAGCACATGGTGGATTTGGATTGTTCTTATTTGCGTATAGATTCCATGTTGCCCAGTATTAAAATCGTCCTGGACCCTGTGAAGTCTGGATACTGCGCTTTGAAGAGACTCGTGCTAACCCAGTGCCAGTTAGGTATACATGGCACACGCACTGTATTTGTCGCATTGAAGAATAATGTATTTTTAGAGGAGTTAGTGATGAATGGAAATGGCTGTACTGATGGTGTGATGCCTGAAATTGTCGCCACCCTCAAAAGCAGTAGCTGCCGTTTGAAACTTCTTAACCTAGCTTCCAATGGACTCACTGCAGATAGCATGGAAAGCTTCGCAGTTGCTTTGGAAGGGCACCCGTGCCTGCGCGAGGTTCAGTTGAACGATAATGACATCGGCGACGAAGGTGCTGACCATTTGTTTGGTGCTATACGTGATAATGGGATTTTGTCTAGTTTGAACTTGTCATATTGTGGCATCAAAGAATGCCCCTGGTCTGGCCGCTTGCGAATTATGACAGCCCTAGCTTACTTGAACCTCAGCCAGAATTCCATTAGTGATACTGGCTGTTTAGCACTTTGTGATGCCTTAGAAAACTGCGTATGTTTAAGACATTTAGATCTGAGCAATAACTTATTCGGTGACAGGCTATCAGTCAAACTCGGCGAGGTTATCGAAGTCAACCAAGGCCTGCAGTCCCTGAATCTGAGTGGAAATGTTATGATATACGAGTGTTGGAATGCAATAGCAGTGGGTCTTCTCAAGAATAAAACACTGATGAAGCTGGACCTCCGGCACTGCGAGCTGGATTTGAGAATTGGGGAAAGAATCTTCGAAAGCCTATCTACGAACAACATGGTGGATGTGAAGCTCGATATGAATCCTCTCCCGTATGTGCTTAGAGCCAATCCGAGGGCTTACCGTAGAAAGGGCTTGAAGGCAGCGCTTCCCATCAACCCAGATGCTGCTGGTGTGTCTCTTATCAAAGGCCAACAGTGGCGTGAGACGCGTCTACATGAGCTTGTGACATCAAAGCAGTCCCTCGTCATTATTGCAGAGCTGACTGAAGCAAGCAAACGCGCTAAACAAGAGCAGCAGTCACGAGATGCAAAGCGACTAAAAGACTCACAAGTGGAAGCTAGAAGTTTGACTAGTGCCAGCTTAGTAGATGCAGATGGAGGTGGGGAAGGTATTGCGGAAAGTAGTAGTCTCGCGGTCTCGGCTTCTCACGGCTTAGCCACAGGGGGTGAAAACGAAGAAGACGAAGGTGTTAATGACGAAGAATTTTCGGGTGCGGAAGGGATAAGACCTCCGTTTACTTCGCCTATGAAGAACAGAGGTGCGAGTGTTCTAGACCAACCTCCGCCTAATCTTGATGACGAGCGATCTGTTGGTAATGTGAGCTTCACTAGCAGTATGCTCATTAGTCTTGGTGCTGAGAAAAACAAACAAAAGAGAGAGATTAAAAAGGCTCTCGACGATGGTGCAGAAAACGATAACCAAGGCCACCTCATTTTGACTGTTTGCTACGGCAGGGAGAGTGAAGTGCTTGGCACCATAGAAGTCACACACCACACCACATACCCAGAGTCGAAAGACCTCATCCAGCCACTAGTAAAAGAATACCTCTCAGGACTTGGTAAGCTAGAGATGGCCGCTACTTTGTCTGAACAATTTGTTGTGTTAGATCCAAACGGACAAGGAGTGTATGGTGCAATGAGTACCGTACGCACGGTGTGGGCGGAAGCTGCGCAAAACCACCATATGATCATCGTGCGACCAGCCAACTGGATCAACCTCCCCGAGAGCGATGACGAGGTTGCAAAGAAAGCAGCAGCAGAGACGGAGGAGGAGGCTCGTAGAGCGGCTGCTCTCAAGGCACAGAAGGACGCCCCGAGGGAGAAGGGAGACTTTACGTACTCCTCTTCTGATGACGATGATGATGCTGCCTGCAACCAAGGCGAAAACAACAACAACAACAACAACAACAAGAAGAAGAAAGGGAAGAAGGTGATTCCGAAGAACAAAGACCCGAATTTTGCAGCAGAATCCTTCGTAGCCTTTGAATACGACGATGACGTCTTCGGGCCTGGTGCCGCAGATGACATATCCGTCATCAGTTATGATGATATGAGTTATGACAGTAATGCCAGCGTGTTGACTGAGTCTATGGTGGGTGCGTTTGGTGCGAGCGGCAGCCCAAAGAAAAGTAAGAAGGAAGTTAAGTGGATTTAAGTGGTTTTATATTGTAATACAATTGTGACCTTAAATGATGATGATGTTATTACACACTACGTACAATTAAACGTTCAACAAACTCAGCTCTGCAAAAAAGCGAGAGAAAGAGATCGGGTCAATCAATAGAAAGTGGTTGCACCGTGTGCAGTGTGCGAGCACCTCAACTTGTCAGTGGTTGCTTGTACTAATACCTTGTACTAATCTAAGCAGCCGCGTCATTCCTAGAGGGTTCACTCGTAACACTGGTAAAACTGGTCACGCCAAACCTATCATTTTACTCATCTCACTCCTGCTTCTGTCAACTATCTCTTTCCATCTCCTACGCAGCCACCACATGTACCCTATCATCGGTAGCTGTGAAGCTAGTGGTTCCCTTTGACGAATTTGACCTTCTGCATTATATCTCGTGCAGAACGACTGATATCCTTTGCACCGGCAGCACTGCGCTCGAGACCTTTATCAACTAGAAGCTGGTGAATGTCTGTAGTGCTCATCTTGCTTAGGTCTTTGGGGGTGCCTACGTTGTTTCCGGATGAGTCTTTGAAGAACACCTCTGGGCTGCGCCCGCTGATAAAGGTGACCTTGAGGGCTGGGTAAGCATCTGCGTGCCCGGGGTCTTTGATGAATCGGCGGACTTCCGGCAGATGGTTCTAATGAGGGGAGAGGGGGGAGGAGGTGGGAATTAATGTTGAGACCAAGAGAGGGACATGCATAGAGAGGTCACATATACAGTGAAAGTGAGAGACAGATTCACGTACCAATCGTCAGCCTGGACACGTGATGATCTCTGCGTTCGTGATGACGCCATCGCCAGCAATCGCCACGGCTGCTAGAAGCAGCAGCATGGTACACTGAAGTAGGAGGTGCATGTTACAAAATAATTTAGAGTAGTGACGTCGCGTCACTGACAACACGTGCTCACCTCCTCTGAGGGATGTGCCTGAGTTGGAAATTCGTGGTCATTTGTGGTTTTCAGAACTCTCCAAGTGAAGCGTGGTCGTTGGCAGGCACATCTGCATCTCTGCATTCATTGTACTTGTGGTGCCAATGACGGGCCAGCCTGCAAAGCTCGTCTCGGGCAGGTCTGTGAAGAAGGCGGACCGGACCACGGGAGGGAAGTACCTGGACAAGAAAGAGCAGATCTGCATCTGGAATGGAAAGACATGGCACTGCGAGCATCACAGGATAAGGTCTTTGTGCAAGAAGTGT
>JACLAC010004927.1_pt1 | contig 18920 bp, 8 predicted proteins | sample 8027881 | NCBI WGS metagenome assembly JACLAC01 (sample SAMN15725517, study PRJNA655200) | protist metagenome | isolation source: fluorescence activated cell sorting (FACS) single amplified genomes of... | place: Spain: Blaines Bay Microbial Observatory, Mediterranean Sea | collected 2016-01-19 | reverse complement strand
CGCACACGAAATCGCATTATCAACCGGCGGCCGGAATGTAGATAGGTGAAAGACCCGACACATCATTATCAGTTCTCGTATTCGAAAGCATTTGAAGAAAAATAACGCATCTACCAAAAGGCCTCAAAACATAAATTAGCTAGGTTTCCAATGTTACTACGTGCATCTTTTTCCACCATCTCGCCACCGTAAATCTAGTTTCTTGATGTCGCAATCGAATTTTGGAGAACCCAGTTTTACATTGACGCGATTATGAGCTTCGCACATCCATATAGAAAAATCAATTCTGCTCGTCACATTTGGTGGATTCCTTTCTATATCTGCCTGAAAATCTTCGGCGCAATGCCGGCATGGATAGAACCGGGCTAAGCTCTCAACAAAGTATCGTGCTTTCGACTGGTCTCCTGCCGAAGGATTATCTGGGTAATTTGCAGCCATAGTGTGCAGCAAGCTCCAAGTATTACGCCCAAGCTCGTCTCTCATTATGGGACATGGCAGTTCTTTCTTTAAACGTGATTTGCCTACACCTCCAGCAATAGCATGGAAGGCATTTGCAGTCGACTTACATGCTGGAACAGTGCAGTCGTCAATATTAGGACCGAACTTTTTATCCTTTGTTTCCTTTGCCTTAATGTGGATTGCGCTTGAATTTGATTTTGCGCCAACAGTAGGTGATTTTCCATTTGCGGCGTAGCAACCAATTGCTTCGTCCCACTTGCAGTTCATGAATCTTGCCTGCCATCCAGACTCACATTCCGAGCGCTTCTTCCCATTGCATTTTTTGTTTTCACTGGCCATATTCTTTAAGCGCTGCTTCGCGCGCAAAATCTGTGTTCTATCTAACATATCGTACACCAATCTACGGGTTGTCGACTTGATAAATAAAGAAGAAGAAGAAGATATAAAGAAGAGAGGATAGAAGTAAGAGGAGGAGAAAAAATAATAATAATAATATTAATATATTAAGTTAATAAGGGAACGAAGAAGAGAAGAGAATATAAAATAATGATGAGATGAGGCCCATGGCTACGTACCACCTTAATAACCACTTTGTGGTATTAATATTGTAGTTGTGTATGATGGTTCTTTCTTTCTAATTAATTATTTATCGCACTCTACTACATCATACATAAAATACATAATAATAATACATAATACAGTACAGAGTATTTATTATTGTATATAATACTACTAAAACAACATCAATATTATTATTATTATTATTAATATTATATTATTATTATTAATTATATTATATTATTTCAAATTATTCTTCCTCCTTTTCTTCTTCTTTTTTTTTATTTTTTATATTGCTTCTGTATTTTGGTTGGTGGTGTCGTGGTCTCCGGATGGGTGTATACATTAAAAACATATGAAAGCGAATATTTACCAAAACGCTCCATCCAATTCAAAATAGCATGCGATGACAAGAATACTATGAATTTGACATCTTCAGGTGCCTACAAAGATCAGTATGCTCGAAACTCCAGGGGAACCGCTATAAATAGAAGATCTTGTACCCTCCGGCGGGGCATACGGCTCGGCGTATTGGTAACAGTAATTTTTGTAATACTGACTTTCAGAGAGTCTTTTTACCGCATCACATATACTAGGGATCTTAATACCCTGCAATCTTTTAGTAGTAAAGATAATGAAGCTGTTGCATTTTCAGATTTGGTGTTCATGAATTTATCAAAAAATGTGCCCGTACGTTTGAGGAAGGACCTGAAACAATTTGAAAACAATAGGTGCACTATTTCAAAAATCATCCACCAAACTTGGAAGACGGATAAAGTTGAGAAATTATATGCAAATTATATCAAGACATGGCTAGTAAATAACAAAGAATGGTCATATTCCTTTACAACAAATGCGTTGAATAGGAAATTTATGGAGACGAAGTTTCCAGAGTTTTTGGATCTATACGATGGCTACAAGAGCGAAATACAAAGAGCTGATGCCGTTCGATATTTTTTGCTCTACGAGTATGGGGGCGTTTACGCAGATCTAGACTTCGAATGTCTGCGGCCTCTTGACTTATTTTTGAGGCGGAAGAATGGTACAACTGATGTTCAAATGGATGGTTGTGTAATTGGCCAAGAACCGTTTGAACACGCGCATGTTCTGTACGATAAGAAGCGCTTAATTTGTAATGCAATTATGATGTCCTGTCCCAAGCATCCCTTTTGGCTACTTGTATTTCAAGAGTTGTTGCTTCGTAGAGAAATCAAAACTGTCCGAGCAACTGGGCCAAAGATGCTGTCGGCGGCGTTAGATAAGTACGAGGAGTTGAGGAGGCACTCGTGCTCGGGTACAAATGGCAATGGCGATTGCGTGAACTTGCCAGAAGTCTACGTTCCGTCACCTTATACTTTTTATCCAAATTTTGATGACTTGAATTCCAATCACCGCAAGAATTGTAAAGGTACTAAGCGTACTAAGAGCAAACGACGAGAAATTACATGTAATAAACTAGAAGCGATGAAATTTAGAAACATCCCTGCCAGAATGAAATCTGCTTTTGCCGTACATCACTGGGCTCACCTGTGGCATCGACCGAACAGTAATATGTTTGGGACATTGTACTCGGTAGACGATATATGCAACTCCTCTGATGTTGTGGTGACTAAGGCCAAATTGGGGTTGTATGGTGGTAGTGGCAGCAGAAGAGTCGATTTGATTCGACTTTAAAGAATTTTTTACTTGACGGCTTACACAGATATAAATATCGAATCCCACATACACACACATACTCCGCGTAAAAAATATTAAAGAAGTTAAATTTCAGACTTTTTTCGTCTTCTGTCTTGTTGGTCTTAAGAGTTCTCTGCATTAGTTGTTGGCTCTCCTGACTCTTGAATATCATCGTCCTCTTTGGATTCTTCACTATTTGGCTGATCTACAGCATTTTCAGTGTTATGCACCTGCTTTACTGGTTCATCATTTGCGTCACCCTCGGTGGATGCTTTGGTAGATAATTTTGCCTCACGCTTCTCCGCAACAATTATCATATTTTCGAGAAACAGCATAAATCTTGCATGCATTGGGGAGTTTTCTGCGAAGTCAAGACGTTCTTGGTCAGATAAACTTAGCCCATCCCTGACAAAGTTCCCAAACTCATCCCTGTCCAGCTCGCCATCTCCATTTTCATCAATGTCGTCAAGAAACTTTTTTACTTCATAAGGGTCTGGTTTGTCTTCGTTATCCCCATCCCATGCCATAACGTCACCGATCAAGGTACTGAATTCGTAAGAATCGATGACGCCATTGCCATCGTTATCATACCTCTTCCAAACCAGATTTGTTATCAATGCGACATGCTTCAATATTTTCTCATCGGACAACCGCCCCTCAGAAGAACCAGTATCCGTCGTCGCCTCCGGTGCCTGAAGTTGATCCTGCATGCTTTCTGGGACCACAAGTCCGAGTCCGTCTCCCGGTACGACTTTTGCTGTGTCCGTGCGATCATCTTCTTTCGATCCACCACATCCCATCTGTGGCGCTCCCGAAAATTTCAAAAATGAAAATGTGGCTTGCTGTTGATTTCCACTTCGGGTAGTATAAGAAGAGCTTTCGATGTCACGAATGGACAAGCGCGGGCATTGATCAATGCGCATGTTGCAGGTGTGGAAGTATGTACTAGCTACCTGATGAACACATCATCGTATTTAGTAATAATAAGGATATGAGAGAGTAAGTAGTGATGACAAACTTTCTTTGCACTAGGCTAGCTAGTAGTGTTACTTGTACTATAACAATACGCGCTCGTGGAGGCAAGTGTAACCAACACAGCCAGTAGGAGTTGACAAAAATTGCCATTAACACGATCACACCATGTGCTAAAAATAGCAGAGCACAAACAAAGCAAAAGCGCAGATCCCAAGTATGCCGCTAATACTATGCTCGCCCAGGCCTAGCTACTGGAGGACATACCAATTATTGCAAGGTTGAAGACACGCTCTGCTGACACAGTGGTTAGCTAAGTAGCTAGTGCTAGCTGGAATCTAAGAATGAGGGAGGGGGCTGGTAATTGTGATCAGTGTTGTGAGTAGCTAGTTAATAGTAGGCGGCTCGTACTGCTAGATGCTAGAACTGACGCGACTGGAGGAGTTGAAGATCTCCATCAGGTATTGCTTGACAAGTTTACAACAAACATACAAAGCTATCAAATCTAAAACACATAATGTCAGCCCTAGCCCAAGAAACTAACGAACAGAAGCCTGATGCAAATTTAGCAGAGGATGTTGCAAAGTTATCCGTGAGCGAGGAAAAACCTTTGTCTGACTCTTGGCTCGACCAAATGACTTTCCATGTTGGCAAGATCAAACTGACAGAGGACGGGGAAATCCCCACAGATCTGTGGTTAGCTGCTTTCTGCGATCGTGCAGACAAATGCTACGACATTCTGTTTGGTGGAGGGATGTTGGCTGGGCAGTTAAAGGGCGACATTAACAATAGTCTAAATACTGTAAAGAAGCAGTATGAAGCCAATAAAGAGAAGTTTACAACTATTGAGAAGATGATTGAACTGGAAGTGAAAACGCGGGGCAAAAAAGAGTGCTTTAAAGACAAAACATCTGCATGTATTGGACAGCTATGGACATATCGAGCGATGAATTTTTTGTGCACTTTCATGGAATACTTGGTTAAGGGAGGCCTAACTCCTGGTCAGTGTGGCAAACAAACCTATAAAGACTGTCTGGAAAGATATCATGGTTGGTTGGCGCGTACTGCTGTTGGCAACGCTATGGGATGGTGCCCGACCCGTGAAAACATTATCGAAAAATTCTTATTTAAAACTGATGCGGAAATGATTGAAGCGGCAAATCGTTATATTGCAGTATTGAGGCCATTGTTAAACCAAGTGATTGCAATTATGGACAAGAACGATGTTAATTTTCCTGACAAAGTTTGAGCTAGCATTTCGGATTTGTATTGAAATTTAATGTGGAAATACACTTGGAAGTTACGTGAGGAGTATTGAACCTGCAACAGAAATTGATCTTCTCATACTGTTCTATCATACCAGATCTATTTTTCTACCATATGCAAAATTTCTTCGTAGTTGCTGCGTACATACACATATTATATATTTGAGATGCGTAAATATACTTCGTATCTCTTTAGTAATCTTTAAAACTAGAAATTAAGTTTTTTTGTTAAACGTAAATTGATTTTATCATGAGGATAATAACTAGCGTATCATACACTCTATAAAATATTTGGTTCACACAAAAACACATATTTTCGCATATCATTTATACATCTTTTAATATAATGTATCTTTTTTTTTATGCTAACACGATAACAAAATTTAATTAAAAAATGATTTTTTAAATTACGTACTCGTATGTGGACCGCTCTCACACATAGAGGTCCTTCTTCTCGATTGTTCAGGCGTAGTCTTAGGAAACGTCTGTTCAGTAATTGAAGGTGGTGATGGGGTTTAATTTCTTTTAAGTTTATATATATTAATGATTGAACCTATGTTTTAAATACGAATCTCTACCCAGTATTCGTTGGAATACCTATGATAGGGCAATAAAAACGGCATTTTTATCGGATCACATGACTCTAAACTGTAAATTTTGAAGCACGTGGCATGGAAACGATTCTATAATATTGCTAAGCACAAAAGTCACAACATTCCACTGATCACGCTATCCTCTGCCTACTATTACTCAGTTGACCGACTTAGAAATCAAGAAAAGGGTTATTACTGCCTCCACTTCCATTGTTAACATCATTACGAGGCATTGGTTTGGCAGGATGGGAATTCGAGCTCCCACTAGAAATTGGTCCGTCAAAGAACATGTCCATCCCTGAACCATTTGTGTTATCTCCATTATGAGTCATTGATGAAACTCCAAATAAATCTTCGCCTTTCATAGCGTTGGATGTGTTAGAGCTTGAATCATTATTCATGGTACCAAATATATTGTCACCAAAATCATTATTAGGAGCTGTTCCTGAAAAACCAAAATCATCTCCACCAAAATCTCCAGAGCCACGCTGAGCAGTTCCGGTTGCGGGCAATCCAAAAGCATCAACTTCTGGCCTGTTTGATCCAGCTTCGTTACTATTGCCACTAAAAAAATCGTCATTTTGTGAGACTTCCGTGTTGCTAAAAGCTGCTGCAGCAGGCGATGGCCAGGCATCTGTTGAATTATTTCGTGAAACAGTACCATTCTCCACGGAATTAGATATAGGGTTATTCGAAGATGGATTCCAAGGATCGTCAAATTCGGTTATGTGACTTTGCCCATTTTCCGAAACAATATCTGAGCTTTTGACGTTGGCATCATTGGTAGAACTTTCATTTGATGACATTATATTTGGAGAATCTGTATCCCAACCTGTCCCAAAAGCATCCTGACCGTTGAAGTCACCATTGGTATTGAAACCTTCAGCAAAGCCATCAGGACGATTCGAAGCATCGCTAAATCCCCAATCGTCATCATCAGCAGTGCCACTACTCGGAAAGGAATCTGCATCCCATGCGGCATTGGTTTGTGCTCCTTCTTCTTGTGCTGGCTTCGGTATAGGCTTCAAGCTCTTACGGGACTTCGGTTTCTTAGGCAAGTCTTTCTTTGGCTTGGGCTGCTTTTCTGGCTTGTCATCTGTGGTTTTACCTGCGGCATTCTCTGTACTCAATGAATCGAAACGCTTTTCCATTTCAGACAGGCGATGCTCCAGGGCACTTTCCTCACTTCCTTGGGAGTCAGACTGTTTTAACTTGAACGAGCCCTGCCTAAGTGACTTTTCTAATTCTGCATGATTCAGCAGATTTTTAACAGCTCCATCTAACTTTCCAGTGGCATTCCCTAATTCCTTGAATAACTGTGTCTCAAATTGAATAAGTCTAGCGACGATAGTTCTCATAATTTTGCAGTGCTCTAACCGGAATGATCTTGTATTCTCAACTGCTTTTAGTTCTATTGCAGCGTACTGCTGCTTCCACTGTTTTAATTTTTCTTCATTTTTTCTTAAGTATTCGACTTTGACTTTGCCTTTGGCTAGCTTGTCCTTGATACCATTTATTTTCTTCTCATAGTGGTCACGCTTTTTTTTCACGTCCAGAAACCCCTTACACTCTTTCTTCCTGGCCTTCACTGCTTCTGACCACTCGTTCAGGGGGTTTAAAACCAGTTCATCAAACAGGTTCGTCATCCTTTCTAATGTTTTCGTAGCTATATCTATGTGAGCTTCGTCAAAGTTCTTTAAATCCTCCATCCCGAACTCAACATCCTCAAACACCTGCATCATTTGATTCGTGTAACCTGTTAAACTAGCACAGAAAAGTTTCGTGCGCTGTGCGTAGGACTTCATAGATTCCTTTGCACGTTTGACGTTGCTTAGTGCCCTGTCGGTAAAAGCAACTCCGGCCATTACTTCTGCTTCTGGTGTGCCCATCTTGTTCGGAATTTGCTCCTGATTTTTTGAAGAAGTGTTGATGAACAGGCTGTATCATAATCACTTGTGCAGGGATTTGGGTATCCATTCCATGAATCAAGAGATTTTTTTTCTTCATATCATCATCATCTCCAATAATCCTAAAAATATAATAAATTTAAATCACATCACTACTAATCACATCAACTTAAACTCATAAAAATTAATAGTAGTGCTAGTCTAATAAATAATAACAAAATATTATTATTATTATTATTAAAAAATTGTTAGTCGTAGTAATAATAATATCAGCTATTATTATATATTACATACCGTAAAATAAATCACATTAACATGTACGATTACGATGATGGTGATTATTTCATAATAGTATCTTTTTTTTTTATTAGTCTAAATAGGGTAGCTAGTGCTAGATACGATGCTTTGACTTTTTGACTTTAACTTCTTAAGGCTATTTATCTACTTATTTATTCATAAAAAAAATAATAATGTACTTATACTGTATCATCATCATAAAAAAATAAGAAAAAAGGATTTTTTTATATTTATTTTCGGTGGCGGCGATAATACCGGTGCTAGTACTATCCTCGGAAGTAGAAGTCCTCGTAGGTGCTGGTGAGGAAGAACCATGGCCCTTACAATTTAACTGTGTAATCAGAACTACAGCAGTACTACTACGCACGCCCTACAAGTAAGACTGTCTACATAAGCATTATCAAATCCATTCGTCGCTAAACACTTTGGAGACTTGCCTGTTCACATAAGAATACTTTATTTGTCCGATCCGGTTGTACTTTGTGTCGCAGCCGCATCAACTATAGTTTTAGACAGGTGAAGTTTGAATCGTTGCATCGACATAACCTTTTCTTCTATGGTATCTTTGCAGAGCAGGCGGAATACATTCGTCACGCGCGTTTGTCCTAGTCGATGGACTCTATCCATGGCTTGTAAATCTTTTTGTGGATTCCAATCATGTTCAAAAAACACAACCGTATCTGCCCCTGTCAAATTAATGCCCAACCCCCCAACTCTAGTAGTTGTGAGAAGAAAAGTGTATTTTCGGTCGCTGTTGAATGCATGAATAATTTTTTCCCTTTCTTTAGCCTTGTTCTTGCTATCTAGTCGCAAATACCGTAAATTTGGATAAAACTTTCTGCAGAAGTTGTTCTCCAAAAAATTTATGGTGCTGTTGTATTGTACAAAAATGACAATTCGATGCTCAGTTTCAACGCTTTTATCGTGACCTCTGGTATGACTACCACTCTTCAAAGACCTTGTGGTAGGTTCCATCGATACGTTGTTTCTAATACCACACTCCGCAAATAGATGCTTCAGCCCGTCGATTTTTGCGCATACGCTATCATGGTGGAAAAAATCGTCGTTTCCGTAGTCATTATGATCGCTTTGGACTACTGCATTGCTTCCATTCCTGAGTATCTTCAAAACCTCTTCGTTAAGAATCGACGGGTGGGTACAAGCTTTGCGTAGATTTGTTTGGCATGCCAGACCGTCCGAAATGTTGCTAATGGATTTCACCTGGTTATAAGCGATTTTTTGCCAATCTGGCATTATGCATATGCGATCCTGAATTATTTTTTCTGGTAGATCTTTGAGTACATCTACTTTCAGTCTTCTTTTCAAAAATGGCAAAACTTTTTTATGAACTTTTTCAAGTGCTATCACAAACTGTTCGTATTGTAAATTCGAAACTAAATTTTGACTTAAATTTCCTCCTGTGCTTGGTTGAACTGCTTCTATTGGCTTTAGTATATTCTTGCGGTACTCCTCTGCCGTTCCTAGATAACCTGGCATTAGAAATTCAAAAATTGAAAACAGCTCCATAGCACTATTTTGCAATGGCGTCCCAGACAAGACAAGACGATGTTGTGCATGAAGCGATTTAACATCTGAGAAAATCTGTGATCTCATATTGCTAATTACATGTCCCTCGTCCAGCACGACATAGTACCATCGTTCAAAAAATTCTTTGATAATGTAGACATTATTTCGAAATAATCCATATGACATTATAAGAACAGCTCTCGGGTTGTACATGAATTCCTTTATGTCCTTTGTGATTTGAAAACACGATACAGGAATTAAAATATCTTTAAAGTGCTCAGAAATTTCGCTTTTCCAATGACTCACCACTGATCCTGGGCATAATACGAGCGATGGTACTTCGCACGAGACTGTCACGTCATTGCTTTTGCTCCTTTCTAACCACCTTGCGGCTATGACGCTTAGAGTTTGTATTGTTTTTCCAAGCCCCATGTCGTCACATAGAAGTCCATGCAATCCTAAATCTCGTAAGTTCAGCATCCATGATACACCCTTCAGCTGGTATGGTCGAAGTTTTGTTCTCAAAATATGATGGGGATCACACGAATTTTCTTCTGAGCGTATTTGGTTCTGCACAAAAGGATGGTGGTCGCTACTTCGCTCATCTACAAACAGGAACTTCAAAAGTTTTGCGTGCTTCTTTCTCATTGTAGTCATCTCATCCGAAAATGTGTTTGGATCTGGTATTCTGCTCTCGAGAGATGAATAAGGCAGAAACCAGGCAATAAGTCTTCCGGCAACATTACCGAGGTTTCTATCGTGGCCATTCATAACATGCATGACAGTAGGGAGTACCAGAAGGATATATGGTATCAATTGCGTGTGGCTTGAAACATGGCAAAAAGCTTCCAAAAGATATACCATTTTCTTTCTGTACAATACGTCTAGAGTGTTCTTGAGAGTTATCCAGGTTAGAATATGGTCGAAATACCTTCCGCCCTTTCTCGTAGCTATTTTTCTGACAATAGCTATGCCTACCTTCACTGTTGGTCCGTCACAGTGATATTTTATGATGTCCAAGTATATTTGGTGAACATCAAGGCATTGCTCTATGTCTAAGTCGTAAATATCTAATATTGAGTTGAGAATCATCAAGCCCGCTGGGATAGCAGTGTTATGATGCTTGGCAACATCTGCGTTGACGATAGACCACATCACGTCAAATATAGGATCGGAGAGATTGTCGTAGTGACCCAATGCTTCTTTTAGCACAGCTAAACCCCCATTTCTCTCGACACTTTTATTAATAATAGATTCGTCGAATTCACCATCATTTCGTGAAATGTATAGGCATATATTGCTCAGAATTTTCCTCGACGAAGCCTCTGAAGTATTCTTCAGCAATAATGTTGTTGCGGATGAAATTACGAGGCGTAGGCGCTTGTTTTGTACAGTCTTACAGCCTTTGAGCAATGGCAAAACTAGAGGATTAATATTCTTTGGCATCCCAATACATTTTAAGTCGATACATCTCAAAGCCGCTGCACACAATGACAATCGAACCTCAATGTCGACGATTGTGTGGGATTTCCAGTAAATATCTAATTCACCGTGTATTCGATTGACGGAGACTGCTGACTCGATAGCAAGAGTAGAAGCCTCGTTACTTGCATTCTCGTCTACTGCAGCTCCAGTAGTGTTGCGCATCGGGTTTTGAGGCATGTCCAGTGAGAATATATCGAAAATACCACTTGCTTTTATGCGAGCTTCCGCTTCGGCTAGCCATTTCAGATATTGACTATCAACTAATTGATGGGCGCGGTCCACTTCGATAATTTTATATAGGGACTTCAAAAATCCTTTTGTTTCGAACCCGCTATCTTCCTTCTTTTGACCTTTTTTTGTTGCTTGTGTATATGATTTCTGCACCTTCTTAAGAAAGTATTGCTGTAGCTGTCTGCATTCATACTGCACACGATCTTGAAGGCCTTTGGTTTCGGCGTATACTTTCGTCTTGTTATAATACTGAACCATTTGCTTTTTGACAGCCGTGGCAAAGTTGGCACTGCATTCGCTGCACGTGACAAAATATATCACCTGAGCTGCGCTACTAATTCTATACCCTTCACTGGAACTTAAACTGTGAAGTAGCACTTTAACTATATGTGAGGATGGTGAAAACGCTTTTACGGCTGTTATGGCATACCCAATTACTTCGCATAACAAGACTCTTGTTGACGGGCCTGAGACTTTTTCAATACGGGTGTAGACGTTGTTCACAAGGCACTCCTTCTCTTGGCTCCGTAATCGTTCGGCAGAGCCTCTGCTGATCACATCCAATATGCCTGTGGAAAGTAACATCTTTCTGTTGAAAACATTCCCATTTGGTGTACAAGCTAATTCCAGCCAGTTTTCAAGTTTGTATTTCCAAGATGCATGTGTGTTACATATCTCCTTAATCGCCGCGAAGATAAGTGCTTTCAACTTGTCAGTAGGTATATGCTCATTATCGAGATCTAGTATGAGCATTTCTACCAGTAGTGTCAGTAATTTATAATCTTCTTCTTGATGGATGTTACCATTTTCAATTCGTCTACGTCTGAAAAAATCAACTAAGTGCACTCGAAACAGGTTTAAAGCTTCTACACGCACAGAAGTAATCCCATGCATTAAGTACGATGATAATTCAAGAAAGTGGTCTCGGAAGGCTACCCAGACGTCTTCACAATAATCTTTCGCGTATACCAGCAGTGCATTGATACAAGAAAGGACATTTGACGGCGAAACGCAAAAATCGTCCCCCTCTTTTAAGCATTTCGTCATCTTAGAGAGGAGCATTTCGCAGTCTTCCCTTTTCCATACAATCGTATTATCTCCATCGCTTCTTCGCATACGATGCACGTGCCTAGTCAAGTCGGACAGTGCACCCGCTACTACATTTCTAACATCGTCGGAGTCATCGTTCATGCACTCGGCACAATGTTCAAATATCTTTATATACCAGCGAGTGTGCTTTTCGTGATTTATTATGTATTGAATGGCCAAAGCAGCACCATATCGCGCTTGCCATTCCTGGTTGCTCATCAAAGTTTCCACCAAATGTTTGAGAACGAGATCGAAACTGGTTTCAGCATCGCTCAAGTGTAATACTGCGTAGGATATAGAAAGTGACACCTTCTCTTGGACAGGACTTATTATTACATCAGACGCAAAATCGGCAAAACGCTCCAGTGACATGACAGACAAAAATCGTACCAAGGAATCCTGCAACATTAAATCCGAAAGAGACTCAAATTGCTTGCCCCTGACAGCGCTACAATCATCCTGTTTATGATTTGCGTGAGTTTGGAACATCGTCTTCGCATCCAGAATAGCAAACAGAAGGTGCGGGAGACACATGGCTGCACCCCTGCGACACTGCCACGCTGGGTCTAACAACGAGCATGACAATTCTCGAAACAGAAACAGCGAGTTTAAATTCTGATCACCAGCAACAACTGCCAAGTTCCCGAAGCGCCTTCGTTTGAATAGTTTGGTCTTCGCTTCGATTTTCGCTTTGCGTTTCAAGGCATTTTTTTGTCTCGAAGACATTTTTTCGTGACCGTTTTGGCCCTTTCTACCATTTAAAGTAGAGGCATTTTCTTGTACAATTCCCATACCATCAACCGTCGCAGATCCGTAAGGTGCAGGTACGCCAGAATCTACATCGCCTTTTGATATCAATCTTCTAGTCGGGTCCTCAGGGTGATATTGAGCTTTCCTCGCTTCAGATGTCGACAAATCTAAACCTATTCTGTCCAACAAGGCTTGTCTTTGCCTATCCATGTACTCCTGTATATCTTCATTTGGGTCAATTATATGCACAAATTCATCACCTAATGATGCGTTGAGCCTGGCCCTTACCTTTAATTTCTTTATGTGGGATAGCATGAAAAGTGAGGACTGTCCGCGCGACGCAAAATCGCTCCATTCTGCATCCGTTTCGAGTTCGTCAAAAATTCGCCTTGAAACATACGGGCGAAGGACTTCCAGTATTTTCTGCGCACATCTGTGCGTCTCTAACCTATTGGATCTTGCAGCAGACACTATCGCCCTAATCACATGTCCATACAGTGAATATTGTGGTCCATCGCATGCAACATTGGCTGTTGAAGAAAACTCTCGTGCACGGTAGTTGATGTCTTCGCTCTTTTCCAATATACTTAAAATTTCGTTCGCACAGTAGATTATATTTTCTTCGAGAGTAATCGACTCCACCAGTTTCAGTAAGCGTAACAGCCTAGATTCAAGCTCTAACATTGCAGTTCGACTATGTACATTTTACTTTATAGCAGCGAAACTTCTTTTGATAACATGATCTTTTGCCATAATCGGAACAGGTGAGCAGTGTGGCAAGGAGCCTTCAAAATTATTTCTGTGGGTGATAAAGGTGAAATTATGTGAGTCACACCAAAAAAATATTTTCGCTGCAAGAAAGCAATCTGCATTTCTTTTCGCGGTATCCGATAATGTAAAAAATCATCATGAGACAGCATAGCATATGAATAGAATTGGCAATCACAGTGTTTCTTGGGAAGGAATTGGCAAAATCCAGAAATTTACCTGTTTGTCCGGTATAATTTTCAAGGATATTTTGTCCACAATAATTTTATACTTGAAATGGTGAGTTTAGTCTCCCAAACGGACTATTCTACACTTTAGGTCCTCGAAGGGGATCAAATTTGAGAGAAATAACCGAAAAATTTTCGAAGAATTATTTCAATTCGACGAAGAGGGGAGGGGAGACTAAAATATACGAGAGATATCACTGTTTCCATTGCCGCTATGTCACTTCCAGAGACATATAAATGAAATGAAATTATCGGATATTTAATGAATGATGGATCACTCACACCTGTAATGAGAAATTCGAACTTAAATACCTCTATCAAATATAGTATAGAATTACGTATTTATTAAATACAGTTCTTTTTCTGAATACTACAAGACAAAAAGCCCTATCAATCTTGTCCTAAATTTACGCTCTGAGGGCAAACTTGCACGACCCGTAAAAATTAAAGTAGTCCAGAAACCTCATATTTTTTTTTGCTGAAACATCGCAGAAAGATATCAATACACACGTACAAGTCGTCGATTTGATGCCCCATGGGTAGAAAGTAAGTGGAATCAAAATTGAATTTTCTGCTTTCAGGAAATGGCTTTAACAGCGCAAATGGTACTATCTGTTGTCATTCGAAATTGCGTTGTACATTCTGTCCTGTTCTTCAAAATTAGAATGAGAAACAAATTGAATCAATTATTGTATGTGCATATGCATGTGATAAACAATCAAGCGAGTTGGTAACTTTTACGCAGCGTTCGAAGGAAACATGTTTCGACCTTCGCGACTCCCAAATACCTTAATTTAAAATACCTTAATGTGTGATATACAACATAATCCACAATTCCATATATGTGCACTAAATCTCTAAAAATCTCATGCTGAATACCTCACTGGAATGGAGCGATGTAAACTTATATTCTTTTGGGATATAATCTGTTAGCGGTCTCCATGTTTAGCTGTATAGCGCTGTACGTATTATGCTGTGTACCTTTATGAGACGGCATGTAAACAAGGAGTAGTTTTTTGTAATACACTGGGTGTTATTTCGTACGTTTTGAAGAAAAGAAGAAGCGCCTGTTGTTTAAAAAGATTAAAGAACAATAATATTTCAGCATATGCAGTGGTATGATTAATTTTATTCTATAAAGGATCTTAGAGCTCTCTCAAACTCAGTTCTAACGTCGTCAATGCTATATTTTTGTATCGATTGATCATCAGCTTTGGAAGAAGCTGGCAAAGCAAAACACGTCGTGCAGAAAAAAGAGCACGAGCAAAAGTATTCCAGCACAAAACTAAATTCGGACCTACACTTGCTTATGAGATAGTCTCGATCAAACTTTGTGTCCTTTTGTAAATCTATTTTGTTGAGCACAATAAAGATAGGCTTGGAGTGCCAGCGTTGATACGTTGAACGCCCAACGTTCTTCAAAAAACTTTCTAGTGCACTTGTGCTTTCCGACAAACCACCACCTTCGTTGTCGATCAAAGAAGCATCTACAACGTAAATTAGGCCATCAAAAATTTCTTTTTCTACGTATCTTGGCCAGTACTTTCGAATTTTTTCATTACCACCAAGTTCCCAAAACGATATTAAGGCATTCTTGTATTTGACTTGTTTGACGCTAAAACCGTTTGTGGGTGAAATCGAGTTTTCTTCCAACTTTTCTTTAAAATTCAGCGTTGAAAATCTATGCAAAAGAGTCGACTTTCCACACGAACCACAACCAAGAAGCAAATATGATTTCTCAATGGACAGTTCTTGGCTCTCTTCAATAGACTTCTTCTTTTTGCACAGCACGCACTTGCAGCACAGCATGTAAATTCCAGCCTGCAACAGTCCTAGTTTTTGCTTTATGGTTAGTGTTCGTGTTTTCGAGTCAGCTTCATTGCTGCTGCTGGATGCTCCTGCAGCAACCAGCGGTGCACTTGTGGTATCAACCTTCTTTGGTGACTCCATAAAGTCCTGAATTTCTTCTTCTCCTAGCCTTGCAAACCATCTGAGGGCGACAGTTGGATCCATCCGTCTGTGCTACGGTCGTTGGGAAGTAATTTTGAATTATTTGAGGTAGTAGTAGTAATAATAATGAGAAGAAGATATTAATAATATTATAATAATAGTAAAAAAAAGGAGAATAAAAAAAATTAATAAATAAGAGGAGGAGAACACAAATAAGAAGAAGAAGAAGAAAGGTGTGTTGTTGTGGGGGTACTACTACTAAAGGAGGCAACACTTGAGCATATATTCTACAAACAATGATTTCATCATACGACGTAGAGCTAGCATAGCGTCATATATATTTGCTATCATGAAGGAATTGAATTTTATTATACTATAGTATGTAGTAGGCCCTATTATTATACTACGAAGGAGAGGAATATACGGGCCACCAATTGTTACCAATTTAAATTACTATTAATTACATTGAGGCTCGAGAGCACTCCAACAAGGATGTGTGTTGTTTGTTGCTTTTTTTTGCTGATTGGTGGTAGGGAGGCAAAATATTAATTATCAAAAAAATTGCTATTGTGTTCTGTTCATTAATGAGACGACGACTGAAACTAACTGGAGTAGTATACTACAACAAGTACAGTTGTTTACAAAATCTTCTTCCATAGACGACGACCCGATGAATTATAGAGGAGTCTGCTTGTCTAATTATAATACCGTATAATAATAGAGGTAATATTATATGAGATATTATTAGAGACGGCAAATTTTCTTCTTTCTCTTTTCTTTATTCTTCTTCTTTCTTCTTCTTCTTTCCTTTTTTTGTTGTTGTTCTTCTTGTTGTTGTTGGTGGATATTTGTATTATTATGATGACTAATAACTAATAATTATTATTATTGCTAAAAAAATTTCGTTTGTTTGTGCTGAGCAGCTGACGGAGCGGCAAACGGGTTGTGTGAGTACAAGCCAATGCAAACAGCTCAAGAGTAGCAAAATACCCCTTGAGAGCGCAAGAAAATATGGGAAACGAAACATCATCAGAATACTGTGGATATCGCGTCTTGTCTGTTCAAAAGAACAGCCCTGGATATGAAGCAGGTTTAGATCCTTATTTTGACTTTGTTGTTGCTGCAAACAACGTGCAACTTTTGTCTGAAGATAATGAGTTTCTTGATATCATTGCTGCCCATGCTGGCAAAGATTTAGAGCTAATCGTTTATAATTCCAAGCGGGATGAAACACGAATGTGTACGATTACGCCGAGAAATGATTGGGGTGGGCAGGGATTGTTAGGAATCACCATTCGATTCGACTCTTTTGAGAACGCGAACGAGAACGTAATTCATATTCTATCTGTCCAGCCAGGTTCCCCAGCGGCACTGGCTGGTATTAAAGCGGATGACGACTACGTGCTCGGAACGGCCGAGATGGTCTTTCACGACATGGAGGAACTTGCGCTGTGCTTCGAAGCGAACATCAATAACGCGATTCCGGTATATGTCTACAGCGCATCTACAGATGCAGTACGGGTTGTAAATATTACACCAAATACAAACTGGGGAGGGTTTGGTATTTTTGGATGCGACGTTGGTCACGGCTATTTACACCGTCTTCCAACTAGGAGACCTTCAAGTTCAGGCAATGTTACAACTTCATCAGATGAAAATGTTACTAACGAAGGCAAACTTGTAATAGGCAGTAGAGTGAAGACATCCATGGGTTATGGTAAACTACTGTTTGCTAGGTACGATGGTTTTAAAATTGTCGAATTAGAATGGCGATTGGCGCAGAATCAAAAAGCCATTATGTACACTATGTTGTAGCTAGGGCATGATATAGCATCCATGCAGCATATAATATACTGTGTAATGCGAAGCTTAAGACAATGCTATTGACTTCTACTAAATAAATTTTCATTCGAAAGCAAAAAACTACTCCTCTAGACTTTTTACATTTTGTCACCATATATATCCCAACATGCAATACGACCATCTTTGCCCGCACTCACAAAAAGACCTTTTTCAAACGTTTTACCAGCAGATTCTCCGTTGCGCTGAGCTTCAGAATCAGGCCTCGGCAAGCATACATTATATACACTTCCATCATGATATGCCAAGCATGCTAAAAGCTGGACTTTTTTAAAACCAAAAATCCGTACGCGACCATCCCAACAAGCACACAATACTATCTGATATTTCACTTTCGTCGCTTCGAATACGCTAAGACGTCGAATCTTAATGTCGGCAATACCTTTGCACGCTATTTCAAGCTTCTTTTTCTCCCTTAATTCTCCCGTGAATGCATTTAATTGATACACAACCAAAAGGTTGTCTGCTCCACCTGAAAAACCACGATATGATACACGCTTCGCCAACGTTTCTTCAGAATTGGAATCATTCAAAATTTTATATTCTGCGAAATCAATTGCCAGTATCGAGTCAGCGTGACCTTTAATGGCAGCTTTAAAGGCTTCTTCTTGTAAATTGAATAAACACAGATCTCCTGATTCATAACCTATCAAGACTAAAAATTCATTTATCATATTGAGACACATTACCATACCGGTCTTGTTACCACCGTTCTTTCGAAAATTTGACATTCCTTCCTGTGCGCCGTGGGTAGAGAACTTGGTTGCACATAGATCAAGAAATTTGTCGTCAACAAATTTATACATGGCAAGCTGACCATCCTCACCACTTGGTGATGCAATATACACTGCATTACCTAGGGTCAAATGTCTACACACAAAAATCTTACAATACGCCAGCGAGCCATTCTCTACGACGCTTATTGGTTGTATACTTAACTGGTCTCCTAAACCTTCACTATGTTTTACAAGCAACAGCCATGCCTTAATGAGACCGTCCCGGCCTTGGCTGAAAAAAACAATTTCGACGCTATTGTTTTCAATGTTTTTCCTGCTAATAAATATTATCTCCAAAATACCAAAATTACCATGAGGGGAAAACTCATAAACAACACGCCTATTTACAAAACTCCAGATCTTTAGCCTCCCAGAAACTGTACCTGAGGCCAGGTATGGAAAGGTCAAAAACTCTAAGGCGGCAATATCATTTTCGCCACCACGAAGAATGAATGTAGGTGGCGGCGGCCGCCTCTTGTCCCTTTGCACGTTCGTTACATTTATTGATACACGATCCTCCCTTGTCCTT
>JACLAC010023784.1_pt1 | contig 18921 bp, 8 predicted proteins | sample 8027881 | NCBI WGS metagenome assembly JACLAC01 (sample SAMN15725517, study PRJNA655200) | protist metagenome | isolation source: fluorescence activated cell sorting (FACS) single amplified genomes of... | place: Spain: Blaines Bay Microbial Observatory, Mediterranean Sea | collected 2016-01-19 | reverse complement strand
TCTATGTCGTTGCGCTGAGTGGTTCTGCCAACTGCGCCGATGAGCACCCTGTGCTGCCGGCAGACGCATCGGTCCGGGATGCGATCGATCATTACGTGCAGAAAGCTATTGCAGAAAACGGCATTCCTGCCGTCGGCGACGCGTCGGATGAGGCGGTTCTGAGGCGAACAACGCTGGATTTGGCCGGTCGCATACCGACGCAACCGGAACGGGAATGGTACGAGCAGATACCACCGAGTGAACGTCGCGAACGGTTGGTGGACCGTTTATTGAGTCTGCCTGATGCGGCCTATCATCTCGCGAACGAAATAGATTCGCATCTGCTCAGCAACAGTCCTTACAACGGTGAGTTTCGTGAGTACCTGTTGTGGGCAACAAAGGAGAAACGGTCCTGGGATCAGATGTTCCGCGACATGCTAATGGCAAAGCCGGCGGAAGGCCCGCTGCAGGGAGCGACTCAGTTCCTGCGTACTCGAATTCGCGAAGTCGACGATCTGACCAACGACACGGCCATTCTGTTTCTAGGTATCAACGTCAGCTGCGCCAAATGCCACGATCACCCATTGGTCGGGGACTGGAAGCAGGATCATTTCTACGGTATGCAGGCATTTTTCACTCGGACGTATCAAACGAAAAAGAACGTCGTTGCTGAGAAGTTCTTTGATGAAGTCAAATTCAAGACAACGGACGGCGAAGATAAACGGGCATCCTTTATGTTTCTGACGGGGGACGTGGTGGCGGATGCCACTCCGGAGTTTTCCGAGGAAAAGCGAAAGGAGCTGGACGAGAAAATTCGCAAGGCGGAGCGGGAAGATGACAGCGAGGCCCCCGTGCCAAACTTCAGTCCGCGAATGAAATTGGTTGACATCGCGCTGCAGGACGACACCGATTCTTTTTTTGCGAAGAATATCGTCAACCGAATCTGGGCCAGAATGCTGGGGCGTGGACTGGTGAGCCCTCTCGATCAGATGCACAGCGGTAATCCGCCCAGCCACCCCGAATTACTGGCCTGGCTGGCGAATGATCTGAAGCAGAACGGTTACGACCTGCTCCGGCTGATTCGTGGCGTGGTATTGAGCCAGGCGTACGCTCGAGACAGCGCATGGACTTCAGAGACTGAGCCACCAATGCCGGAGTATTTTGCAGTGGCCGGCACCCGCCCCCTGACTGCTCGTCAACTGGCCCTGTCACTGCAGGTGGCCGCCATGAATCCGAGCAATTGGCCGAATCTGGAAGCCGGTGAGGAATGGGCGAAAATGCGGGAGTCGCTGGAAAATCAGGCGAACGGCTGGGTTCGAGAGTTTGAACATCCAACTGAGAACTTTCAGGTGGCGGTCGATGAGGCTCTGTTCTTCAGCAACAATGCTCGAATATATGATGATGTTCTGCGTGATTCGGGTGATCGGCTGGTTGGTCATCTGAAGACGATTGAAGATGACGTAGAGCTGCTGGCCGCCCTGTGGCAGGCTGTGTTGAATCGCGATCCGGTTGAGACGGAACGGAATGCGGGTCTGGTGTGGATGCAGCGAGACAATGAAGACCGTGTGGAAATGATTCGCCAGCTGTCGTGGACATTACTGGCTGGTCCGGAGTTCCGATTTAATCACTGAACCCTGATAGGAAGTGGAGCATCGCATGAGCGATCCTGCTGAAGTTGAACACCGTCGACGGACACTGCCTGATTTGTCTCGAAGGCGATTTCTGACAAGTACTGCTGCCGGTGCCACGGCGATGGCAGCTGATATGGGGCAGATCAATGCTCTGCAGACGGAGGCTGTGACGAAGCAACTGAAGCAGCAGGGCACTCGCGTTATCCTGTTGTGGCTCGCGGGCGGCGCCAGTCAGTTCGAGACATGGGACCCGAAGCCTGGCGTAAAGACAGGTGGACCGTTTCAGGCCATTCCGACCAGCGCGAACGGTGTACACATCAGCGAACTGTTGCCGGAACTGGCAAAACGCATGCAGCACACCGCCATTATTCGTTCGCTGAACACAAAGATCGCGGACCATGGCGGAGGTGCGTCGTTGATGGAAACCGGTCGCGTACGCGATCCGGGACTGGACTTTCCGGATCTCGGTGCCGTCGTTGCTCGTGAACTTGGGCGCATCGACAGCAAAGTTCCTGACTATGTATCGCTGTACACATCTACTGAAGGTCGCCGCAAGGGCACCAGCGGAGTTCTGGGCGCTCGTTACGCTCCGATGTTTCTGTCGGACAACATGATTCCACTGAATCTGGCTCAGCTGGACGCCGTTTCCACCGTCGACCACAAAGACAGAGCCGCACTACGTGACGCGTTTGCAGAACAGTTCTCTAAGCATCGCCACAATGCTGCCGTTGACAGCCACATGTCGGCTTATCAAAGAGTCCGAGGGCTCATGGCCAGCGAGCAACTGTTTAACGTTGAGAACGAACCGGCTGAAGTACGGGCTCGTTATGGGCCGACTCAGTTTGGAGAACAGTGCCTGATCGCCCGGCGACTGGTGGAGGCCGGTGTACCGTTCGTTAAGGTGGCACGTGCGTGGTGGGACAGCCACGGGCAGAATTTTGAAACGCATCAGGAACTGTGCGCCGACCTGGATCATTCGATGTCGGTCCTGCTGGATGATCTGAATGAACGTGGATTGCTCGAAAATACGCTTGTCCTGACGCTTGGTGAATTCGGACGGACTCCACGTATCAATGCCAGCCTGGGGCGAGACCATTTTGCCAATGCGTGGAGCTGCAGTCTGTCCGGTCACGGGGTTCGCGGTGGTGTTGCCTATGGCAAAACGGACGCTGAAGGAAATACGGTCGTTGATGGCGAGGCGTCCTCTGCAGATCTGTTCGCGACGGTACTACAGGCGCTGGGCATTGATCACGAGCATGAATATATGGTGGGGTCACGCCCGATTCCCATGGCTGATTTTGGGGCGTCACCGATTAACGAAGTACTGGCATAGCGTGCGGAAAGATAACTGATGGATGAAACAGACACATCAGCGGACACAGCGGCCGAGCAAGGCGTCGTTTCGTCCGTCAAAATTGCCAGGTCGTTCGCTCTGCCTGGTGCGGTGTTTTGCGTCACCGAAGGGAATGAGCAGTCGCAGCTGTACTTCGGAAGTTCCGATTTCGGAATCTATCGGATAGACAGTGATGCGGAGAAACCTGCACCGGAACCGGTGTCCGAAAGCAGACACAAAAGTTACGTGACTGGTCTGGTCCGAAGTGGAAACACACTGGTCTCCGGCAGCTACGATGGGAGTTTAGTGTGGTGGGATGCCGCATCCGGCGACGTTCGTCACCGCGTCAATTCGGCACATGAAAAGTGGATTCGACGGATTGCCATCAGCCCCGACGGGACCACCGTCGCCAGCGTGGGCGATGATATGAAGACTCGAGTGTGGAACGCGGAAACCGCCGATTCCATCGCTGCGTGGGACGGCTATGAGCTGATGACTCCCCACGGCTATCCTTCGATGCTGTATGCCGTGGCATTTTCAGCGGACGGAAAATGGCTGGCCACTGGCAATCGTACGGGCAAGGTCATTGTCCGGGATTCCGCGACGGGCCGAGTGCAGGCAACTTTGGAGACGCCCGTTATGTACACCTGGGACCCCAAAGCCCGGCGGCATTCCATTGGCGGAATTCGCAGTCTCGCGTTTTCCTCAGATTCACAAATGCTGGCCATCGGCGGCATGGGGCAGGTTGGCAATATCGATCATCTTGGCGGCGTGTCACGGATTGAAGTCTTTGACTGGCAATCGGGTAAGCAGAAGTTCGAGATCGAAGACGCAAAATTCAAAGGGCTTGTCGAGCAGCTTCAGTTCGGTCCCGGTGATGAATGGCTGGTTGCGGCCGGGGGCGATAACGGCGGTTTCGTCAGCGTCTACGACGGAGCGGCGGGCACGCTGCTGGCGCAGGAAAAGGCCCCCATGCACGTCTTCGACTTTAATCTGAGCGACGATGGTTCAAAGCTGCGAGCTGTGGGGTTTGAGCAGGCCAGCGTGGTTGACATCGCCTGAGTTCGGTGCGCGTACTGGTTCTGCGTGGTTACGCGAGGTATCTGGTCCGGATGATTTGGCTGTGGGCTGCGGTGATACAGCTCAGCAGCAGATTGTTTCTTGCGACGGTGTCCAGTTTTGTCACTCTGGCCCCCAGATCGCATAGGAAGATGGGATTGGTCACCGCCGGAACGCGGCCATGTAAATGCAGTCCTTTCCAGTCGTGTGTTTGAGCACGAACAGGAAGGGGCGAATTATGTGTGATCTCTGAAGTGAATTCACTTTGATGAACGCCCGGAACGGTTCCCGAGCGTTGCAATGAGATAGTCGGTGGGAGTCCGGTAGCTTGGGTTCGAAACGCCAGGATGGACGACCTGACAATCAACGTCGAGTTCAACGCATCGTTCCTGAAGTTTGACTCCGAAGTTGGCCGTGTGCGTCGGGTCTTTCTGGTCCTCGCCGATGGCGGGAACAGCACTGAAGAACAAACAAGTTGGAGGGTCGCCAGCACTCACCAGCGCATAGGGTGAGTACTCGGCAATCCACGGCAGAATGCTCTCACGGTCGGCGAGGAACCGGGCGAAGTTCTTTTTTCCGAATGCGTGCCCGCCATAGCGACTGTTCGGTGTCCATTCTTTCATCTGTTTTGGATCGAGCGTAGTCTGGGGCCCGATTACGGCAGCACACAGGAGCCGGGTCGACTCGCGAGCCACCAGATCCTCGCTCCTTGGATCGGCAAGATCATCATGATAGGTCAGCCAGAGGCTGGAACAGGCGCCAGCCGAACCGCCGGCTGCACCAATGCGTGTCCTGTCAATATTCCATTCACTTGCTTTGCTGCGAACAAACTGAAGAGCACGAGCGGCATCTTCCAGCGGCGCTTTGACAGGTGGCACGACGCCTTCAGTGTGAGCCATCAGGCGGTAGTTGATTGCCACGACAGAAATCCCCGATTTCAACAACGCCGCAGGATCCGCAAAACGATGGAGTCGTTCTTTGGAGCCTCCGGACCAACCGCCACCGTGAATCACAAAAACAAGAGGCGTCGGCTGGTCCGAGGAAGCTTTCCAGAAATCCAGGATATGCCGTTCATGGTTGCCATAACGGATACCCGCGAGGGTCGGGGCGGGAACCGAGGCATCGTAAGACGGCGTCTGTTTCGCAGCTCTGGCTTGTCGAGCAGGTTTGGGTTTTGTTGTCTGGTCTGCATTCTGAGCATGGACTGCAACGGTAACCGTGACCAGACCCCAAAAACTGCAGCTCGAAAGGAACAGTGAAAAGTTTCTTCTCATCTGGAAAAGTCCTGGACTCGTTTGGGGGATCAGTATGCGAATTCACTTGCCGTAACTTTGTTTGGCCAGATTAGCCAATTGGATCACTCTTCGATAGAAAGAAGAATCAGATGGAGTGCGAAGAAGCGACGTCTGTGGACTTCAAGTGGCGGCCCGACACCGCCCCATAATGGAAAACGGTCAAACGCGGCCGTCCACAACCAATGCAACGTTATCAGCATGCCAGCAAAGGCCAGTCAGTCCGAGCAATTCCCGGCAGGCCGGTTGAGTTTCCGGCAGGAGTCACCTTGATAAGTCTGGAACCGCATTCGCCATCGTATCCAATGAAATGGCTCATCGTTCTTCACGTCGGCGGCGTTTATGGTTGATGTTCGTCTTGTACATCCGCCCTGCCCTGCGGTCGCGTTCATGACGTTCCGTCAACGATCTTGAGTTGTGGGCCTGTTCGGGATGAGTTTTCGGAAGCTCGCATATCGTCTTTCGTCGAGACGACCTGACGCGAGGGCCGCTGCCACTGCGCAGCCCGCATCTGCTTCATGACGGCAGTTCGTGACGCGACAGTTTGCCGCAATATCCACGATGTCCTCCAACAGATCCGTCAGGCCATCTTCGCAGGCGGGCAGTTGAAGCTCCCTGACTCCTGGGGTGTCCACAAGAATACCGCCGCTCGGCAGCAGATGCAGCGAACGTGATGTCGTGGTGTGTCGTCCTTTCGCGTCTTTTCTGCGGACCTCGCCGGTCGCCGGACTCCCGGCCCCCAGAGCGTTTGCCGGTGTGGATTTTCCGACACCTGATGGTCCCACCAATGCGATGGTCTGACCGGGGCCACACCAGGGTCTTAAGACTTCCGCCTGTGCTGTCCGGCGAGCATCAAGAAGTTCGACCAGCAGTTCCGCATGAAGTTGCTCGGCCTGTTGCCTCAGAGTGGCGGGATCGTCGCAGAGGGCTGCTTTCGTAAGAGCGATAATCGGAGTCGCACCAGTCCGCATTGCCAGCGCAAGATATTTTTCGATACGCGAAAGATTGAAATCCTTATTGCAGGAACTCACGACAAAGATGGTGTCGAGATTCGTGGCGATGATTTGAGATCTGACCTGCTCGCCTGACGCCTTGCGGACGAGGACTGTCTGCCGCTCAAGCCGCTGGATCACGCCGTTGTTCTCTGCATCAAGTACCAGCCAGTCGCCCACGGCGACCTCGCCCGCGGCCTCTGCAAGTTGCACAGGAACTCGGAATTCGCCAGCTTCGCCCAGCAGCAGTACCTGACTTCCAAAATGGCTCGATACCCGACAGACAACAGCAGTCTGCCGCCTGTCTGCAGAAAGTTGTTGATCATAGAACGGCTTCTATCCGATTGCCTGAAGCTTTTGCATGTCCACGTCGACAGCTCCTGATACGTACTGCTTCATGCAGACACACTGTTTGTCGATCAAGTTTGGAGGATCATGAGCATCGCGACAACCAGCCTGTCTTAGTGGTTAAACAGGAACTCGCGACTGTTGATCAGGGCCCAGAGCACGTCTTCCAGGCCGCTGCGGCGGTCGGAAGCACTGCTGACGATGATGGCACAGTGGCCAAGTTCTTCGGCAGTTGGTCGACGGCTGAGCGTCGTAAGATACAGCTCGATGAATGCCTGTTCGTCGGCAGCGCCGTTTTCCATCAGTTTTGAAATTCGCCCCTGTTTGTCCGTAAGCTTGCGATGGACAAGTTCTCCGTTTACAAGTTGCAGTACCTGAGCCAGGTTGGGTTCTGCTGTCCGTTCACACTCGCAGGAGACAATTCGCTGCGGTCGGCCGAGCGTGTCCAGGAAGTAAGAGGTGAACTTCGGGTCAGGTAATTCGATGGCACGAGTGCCAAGCGGAACCCCCGTGAATCGTTCCTGAGTGCCGCACGCGGTATCGATGGCATCCAGCAGAACTTCGGCGGGAAGACGCCGTGACGGAAAATGCGAATAGAAACGTGTGTCGCCGGCATTATCCCCAGTTGCGGTGGACGTGATCTGAAACGTTTGCGAAACCATAATGGACCGCATTAGTTTTCGCAGGTCGAAACCGTCCGTCACAAAATTCTCGGTAAGCGCGTCCAGCAAGTCAGCGTTCGACGGTGGGTTCGTTGCACGAAGGTCGTCGATCGGTTCGACCAGAGCGACTCCCATCAAATGTCCCCACGTACGGTTGACGATATTGCGAGCGAACAAAGGATTTTTGGGCGACGTCAGCCAGTCTGCCAGCGGTTTACGCAGGTCTCGTGATGTAACTGTTTTCATCGGCGAACCGCCCAGTGGAGTGGGAGGAACGATGACGCCGGAACGCGGATGCTTGATGCTTCCGGATCTCTTCAGCCTGACCACCGTATCGTTGCCGAATACACCAAAGGCACTGCTGCGTTTCGTCGTGACCTGCGTAAAGAACGCGGCCAGCCCGTAGTAGTCCGCCTGCCCGTAGGATTCGAACGGATGCTGATGGCACTTCGCGCATTGCAGTCGCACGCCCAGAAAGACCTGAGCGGTGGTTTCTGCCAGGTCCGTGGGCACACTGGAAACCTTGTAGAAATTTGCCTGTCCGTTTTGATAAATCGAGCCCTGCGCCAGCAGAATCTCCGCGACAAATTCATCCATTGGCTTGTTTTCACGAAGCGCTGCGCGGATCCAGTTGGCGAAGGCCCACATGCCGATTTCACCGACTTTGTCGCGATTGTTTCGCAGCAGGTCCCCCCCACTTCTGCGTCCAGTAGGCGCTCCAGGGTTCGATAAAGACGTCGCGTTTGGGGTCGCCTGTCAGACCGAGCAGTTCGTCCACCAATGCGTTCCGCTTGTCCGGTTCATCTGATGCAAGGAATTCTTCAGCGCGTTCCGGCGAAGGAAGTGTGCCGATCGCCGCCAGAAAGGCCCGCCTTAAAAAATGTTCGTCGCTGCAGATCGGCGACGGTCGCAGCCCGAGTTTCTGCCATCGCGACTTAACGTGCTCGTCAACAAAATTTTGCGGCTGGAATTCGGCAAGGTCAACGTGGTCAGCAAATGGGCGGACGACTGAGGAAACATTCGCCCTGCCTCGATACCGAATCATGATCGCCGCCTGGCCTTTGCCGTCTGCTGTAATAAGCCCCGTTCGGCTTACGGTCGCGATGCCCTTGCTCAGGCTGTCATAACGCGCGTGGTGCGTGACATCGCGCTGCCTGCCATCGCTATAGATGGCAACGACGCGCAACTGTTGAGTCTGGTTGGCCTGATATTCACGTTCCTTTGGCGTCACCGTGATGTCGACGATTTCCGGCTCGTCTTTCTGAGGGGCGGGGGCACCCGTTTCGATCCATTGTTTCAATGTCTGGTATTCTGTAGAAGTAGTGAGCATTCGTTGCCCGCCGCCGTGCGGAATTGCGGCGATGGCTTTTTGCAGCAACAGGCTGTCATTCGGGGCAACCAGTGCTACGCGTCTCTGATTTCCTTCACGCACGATGGCAGGGTGATCCTGCTCCGGCGCAAAACCCAGCAGCGATAATTTGAAATTGCCCTGACCAAACTGACCTCCGTGACACGCTCCCTGATTACAACCGGCCTTGGTCAGCGCCGGGAGCACGTCTTCCGTAAAACTAACAGGATGATTGTCGGCAACCAGTGTTACAACGACAGGAACTTCGACGACCTGTGACAGATAGCTGACTCGCAGGACACACCGTCCATCGGCGACGGGGACAGCCTGTCCGCTGGCTGAGACAGTGGCAACGTTGGGGTCACTCATCGCCAACGTGGCTTTGGCGTTTATATTGACAGCGCGGCCGCCACTATCCATTGCGGTGACGACAACCTGCGACCGACTCAACGGGCCAGCCAGTTCAACAATGGCAGGTTTCACCTGAATAACCGGTGACGCTGTGTCGGCAGCGCATATTGACAACTGTTGCGGACTGCCAAGCAAGCACAGGACGGCGAGGGACGCGGCGAAGCACTGTTGCATAGCGAAGGACACTGTATCTTGTGCGGAGTATTCGAATGGCGATCAGAGCGTTTTAGAGCACGGAAGTTCAGTATTCTCTGAGACCAGGCGTCAGGCAGCAAGCACCAATAGCAAATTCAGCCAGCCTATGGGGTACTCACCTTACACATCACGAGTAGGGAAAGGCATTCTCATAGACTTTTCTCCGCTACGGAATTACCATTTATGCTGCAGTGCGACCCGCCAATCATACGTTTCATTCGGGGATTGGAAGCACTCGTTCCACCCTCGTCCAGTACCTTCCCCAACGTCGGCAGTCTTCAACGAACCCACCTCATGCTGAACCTCTTTCCACATCGGCACCGTTCCTGCCAGCGCGGATCCCGTCGTTTCTTTCATGTGCAGGTGGGTTCGCTTACGGGGCTTGGGTTGTCCCTGGATAGTGCCCTGCGTGCCCGGGCCGAATCAAAAGTGACTGGTCCCGATTTGAACTGTATTCTGATCTGGACGCGGGGTGGTACGAGTCACATCGATTCGATCGACCCGAAGCCCGAGGCTAACGCGAATATCCGCGGCGAATTCTCTGCGATTTCAACAGCAATCCCCGGAGTTCAATTTACGGACTTGATGCCGACGTTTGCGCAGAAGCTGGGAACGTTTTCTCTGTTACGAAATCTAAATCCGCGAAACGGCAGTCACAGCGTCGCGGATGCAATTATGATGTCCGGCAGGCCATTGAATCCGACGATCACGTATCCGTGTTTCGGTTCGGTTGTCGCCAAAGAGCGAGGCAAGCGGACGTCGCTGCCGCCGTTTATTCAGATAGGATCCGACGTTGATCGTCGCGAACGGGCAGGACTGGCGGGATATCTGGGCATCGAACACAACCCGTTCGAAGTGCCCGGTGATCCGAGCAGCGGCAAGTTCACAGTCCGCGACGTAACGCCGCCGGGAGGTTTGTCGCTGTCACGTTTTGCACAGCGACGTAAAGCGCTCAGGCTTCTGGACGCATTACCTCGCAAGTCCGACGAGTATGCCGGAGCACTCGAAGCGACTGACAAGTTTTATGAAAACGCGTTCGAAGTGATTTCCTCGCCGCAAACGAAGAAGGCCTTCGACCTGACAGCGGAAGAGGATCAGACGCGTGACGCTTACGGTCGACACTACTTCGGGCAAAGTTGTTTGCTGGCGCGTCGGCTGGTCGAATCCGGTGCGAGATTTGTGACCGTCAGCGACGGAGGCTGGGACACGCACAGCAATAACTTCACGACGCTCCGGAAAAAACTGCCACCAGTTGATCAGGCGATGCCCGCGCTGATCGAAGACCTGCAGCAGCGAGGTCTTCTGGAAACGACTCTGGTGGTCTGGATGACCGACTTTGGCCGTACACCGGTGATTAACGCCAACGCCGGTCGCGATCATTCTTCAACGGCCAGCTACATTTGCATGGCCGGAATCGGAACTCCCTGCGGGACTGTCATCGGACAAACAGATGCCACTGCAACACGCGTAGAGGGCGACGAGTACTACGCTCACGATGTTGCCGCGACGATCTATACCAAACTTGGCATTCCGCTGGACACGTCGCATATAGCTCCTGATGGAAGGCCAATCTGGCTGTGTGAAGGAACGCCTATTCGGGAATTGATGGGCTGACGCAGTTCGCCGATTCGCGTTCCCGTCCGCCAGTCTGAAAACACGCATGACACGTGCTTGTTCCTACTCGTACCTTGCTTTTGAAATGTCGCATTTGGGATTCACCATGAGACACCTTGTTGCGATTGTCTTCGTTGCACTGTTAGCAGATTCGGCGTTCGCCAAAATTGGATTTCGTCAGTTACTAAACTTTCACCCGGTCGCTGTGCAGCGAGGCACTCAGCAAACGGTGAAGTTGCGCAGCAATTTCACACTAGATGATACCTACGCGGCTTTTTTTGATCAGCCCGGAATCGTGATGGAATTTGCGGAGACGGAACCGGTCCCGGCACCTCGCAAGAGCCGAACGCATGTGGGGACACCCTTTCGCTTCAACGTCACTGTGCCCGACAATCAGCCGACGGGAGTTTACGAAGTTCGTGTTGCCACAAAACAGGCGGTGTCGAGTATTTCTCACTTGCTGGTAACTGATTTTCCTGTCGTGGTGGAGTCGGTCAACGACAATGACAAGCCCGGCACTGCTCAATCGGTTCCACTGCCGGCAGCGGTGTGTGGAGTCTGCGAACGCAATGAAGACGTCGACTGTTTTCGTTTTTCCGGCGTCAGCGGCCAGCGCATTACGGCCCAGGTATATGCACAACGAGTGACAGAGTGCATTCATACGATGGTTGTAAAGCATCCTGTTTATCACATGAACCCGGTTCTCACGCTGCTGGGCCCCAGTGGACAGGTCGTGGATGAAAATGACAATTTCTATGGAGGCGACTCATTTCTGAACTGTGAACTGCCTGAGGACGGCGATTATGTAATTCGGATTCGTGACGTTCGCTATGCCGGCAGTGAAAAGTTTTCGTACTGTGTTGAAATTTCGGAGCGCCCATTTCTGAAGTCTATGTTTCCCCTGGCTGTGCAGACTGGGAAGTCAGTCGACGCTCGGCCTGTTGGCTATGGCTTTGCCGACAGTTTACCGTCACTTACGCTGGCGGCGACCGACCGATTTGTCCGGTATCACACTTCCAATGGACCGACCAACGGTGTGACGCTGCTTTCGAGTCCGCATCTGCAGTACGCGTTTGGCAGCGGCGGTGACACCATCCAGTCAGCACAGCCAGTCACGCTGCCCTGCGGAATTAGTGGACGAATTTCAGAATCGGACAGTTCGCAGCATTTTGCCTTCGATGCAAAAATGGGGGACCGTTTTCTGTTCGAAGTCGAGGCCAATCGACACGGTTTGCCGCTGGACGGGATGATCGAAGTCTTCGATGCCAATGGCAAGTACCTGACTGAAGCGGATGATACGGCGGGATCGCCTTATGCAGGGTTCTGGAGAGAAAAGGATCCGAAGCTGCGTTTCAAGGCCCCCGCCGACGGAACCTATTTCGTTGCTGTCCGAGATTCGAATGGGCGCGGCGGAGAGCACTTCGTCTACTATCTTAGCGCTAAAAAGGACCAGCCTGATTTCGAGTTATACGGCGAGTACTACTACGCCATGCTGGCCCCCGGCACGCGAATGCTGTGGTTCGCGCGAATCAATCGGCTGAACGGTTTTGAGGGGCCCGTTCAGATCGGCATCGACGGTCTTCCGACGGGTGTGGAATTGACTCCTGCTACAATTCCAACCGGGATGGACCATTGTGCCCTGATTCTTTCAGCCGCCGAAGACGCAAAGATCAGTGCAAACCTTGTGCGCGTTTTTGGTAAGGCGACCATCGCAAATGCGGATAGCTCTCAGGACGAAATTATTCGTTACGGAAATGTTACGTGCGAACTGCAACAGGGGGGAGGCAGCGCACAGTTGCGCTGGCCGTGTAAGACCCAGGTGGTCGGCGTCACCGAACCGCTCGATCTGGTCCGAGTCGAATCCAGCGTTAACGAGATCACGCTGGAACCCGGTGGGCAAGCGGAATTCAGTGTCCGAATTGAGCGCCAGCAGGGCAATACCGACCCTGTAACCCTGGCGATGAGGCACATGTATTACACGAATAGTTGTGGAGATCAGTTGCCTCCTGGAGTCACACTGTCTGCCGACAGCAAGACTCAGCTGAAGGCGAACGAAATCGAAGCGAAAATTATTCTCGAAGCAAGCCAGGACGCACTGCCTGTAAACGATCTCCCGATCGCGGTCATGGCACGGCTTTACGTGACCTACAACATCAGCACTAACTATGCGTCCACACCGATTTCGCTGACTGTAAGATCAAAGAAGTGATTCGATTGGCTCTTGCCGGTCGTCCACGACGAATTCGACCAAACGTCCACGACGTACGCCAGGCCAGTTTCGAGTCATCGATCATCGTAACGAAGGTGCACGTCAAACGGTGTCAGGGACCTTAAGTTGAGCACGGAGGCACAGGTCTGACGCCGTTGTTCGTCCCGGGGCGCGGGGAACGGTCGCATCTCTGCAGCAGAGGACTGTTCGTTTACGCGTTCGTCCAGCAGGTACGAATCTCGGCGAGTTTCCGTTCGACTGACCTGAGTCCAATTTGAAGAGCATCGGCAACTTCCTGATTGGTTGCACGGCTGGTCTTCATGATCGCGATGGCCTGTAGACTTTTGTCGGTAAGTGATTCGAGCAGGGCTGTAGACCGTTCAGTAATCATCAACTGAACATCGGGGGCCTGCGTCGACGAGGCGATTTGTTCAAACAACGCGGTGCTGTCATCGCTGGGCGTTTCGAATGCGGATTCGTGGTAGACACGCCCCGATCCCCGTTTTTGCTGATTTTCCCAGCTGATTTCATCCAGAACGATTCGCGGCTGTCCAGAGAAGGGTACTTTCCAGATGAGAAGAAACTTTTCACTGTTCCTTTCGAGCTGCAGTTTTTGGGGTCTGGTCACGGTTACCGTTGCAGTCCATGCTCAGAATGCAGACCAGACAACAAAACCCAAACCTGCTCGACAAGCCAGAGCTGCGAAACAGACGCCGTCTTACGATGCCTCGGTTCCCGCCCCGACCCTCGCGGGTATCCGTTATGGCAACCATGAACGGCATATCCTGGATTTCTGGAAAGCTTCCTCGGACCAGCCGACGCCTCTTGTTTTTGTGATTCACGGTGGCGGTTGGTCCGGAGGCTCCAAAGAACGACTCCATCGTTTTGCGGATCCTGCGGCGTTGTTGAAATCGGGGATTTCTGTCGTGGCAATCAACTACCGCCTGATGGCTCACACTGAAGGCGTCGTGCCACCTGTCAAAGCGCCGCTGGAAGATGCCGCTCGTGCTCTTCAGTTTGTTCGCAGCAAAGCAAGTGAATGGAATATTGACAGGACACGCATTGGTGCAGCCGGCGGTTCGGCTGGCGCCTGTTCCAGCCTCTGGCTGACCTATCATGATGATCTTGCCGATCCAAGGAGCGAGGATCTGGTGGCTCGCGAGTCGACCCGGCTCCTGTGTGCTGCCGTAATCGGGCCCCAGACTACGCTCGATCCAAAACAGATGAAAGAATGGACACCGAACAGTCGCTATGGCGGGCACGCATTCGGAAAAAAGAACTTCGCCCGGTTCCTCGCCGACCGTGAGAGCATTCTGCCGTGGATTGCCGAGTACTCACCCTATGCGCTGGTGAGTGCTGGCGACCCTCCAACTTGTTTGTTCTTCAGTGCTGTTCCCGCCATCGGCGAGGACCAGAAAGACCCGACGCACACGGCCAACTTCGGAGTCAAACTTCAGGAACGATGCGTTGAACTCGACGTTGATTGTCAGGTCGTCCATCCTGGCGTTTCGAACCCAAGCTACCGGACTCCCACCGACTATCTCATTGCAACGCTCGGGAACCGTTCCGGGCGTTCATCAAAGTGAATTCACTTCAGAGATCACACATAATTCGCCCCTTCCTGTTCGTGCTCAAACACACGACTGGAAAGGACTGCATTTACATGGCCGCGTTCCGGCGGTGACCAATCCCATCTTCCTATGCGATCTGGGGGCCAGAGTGACAAAACTGGACACCGTCGCAAGAAACAATCTGCTGCTGAGCTGTATCACCGCAGCCCACAGCCAAATCATCCGGACCAGATACCTCGCGTAACCACGCAGAACCAGTACGCGCACCGAACTCAGGCGATGTCAACCACGCTGGCCTGCTCAAACCCCACAGCTCGCAGCTTTGAACCATCGTCGCTCAGATTAAAGTCGAAGACGTGCATGGGGGCCTTTTCCTGCGCCAGCAGCGTGCCCGCCGCTCCGTCGTAGACGCTGACGAAACCGCCGTTATCGCCCCCGGCCGCAACCAGCCATTCATCACCGGGACCGAACTGAAGCTGCTCGACAAGCCCTTTGAATTTTGCGTCTTCGATCTCGAACTTCTGCTTACCCGATTGCCAGTCAAAGACTTCAATCCGTGACACGCCGCCAAGATGATCGATATTGCCAACCTGCCCCATGCCGCCGATGGCCAGCATTTGTGAATCTGAGGAAAACGCGAGACTGCGAATTCCGCCAATGGAATGCCGCCGGGCTTTGGGGTCCCAGGTGTACATAACGGGCGTCTCCAAAGTTGCCTGCACTCGGCCCGTCGCGGAATCCCGGACAATGACCTTGCCCGTACGATTGCCAGTGGCCAGCCATTTTCCGTCCGCTGAAAATGCCACGGCATACAGCATCGAAGGATAGCCGTGGGGAGTCATCAGCTCATAGCCGTCCCACGCAGCGATGGAATCGGCGGTTTCCGCGTTCCACACTCGAGTCTTCATATCATCGCCCACGCTGGCGACGGTGGTCCCGTCGGGGCTGATGGCAATCCGTCGAATCCACTTTTCATGTGCCGAATTGACGCGGTGACGAACGTCGCCGGATGCGGCATCCCACCACACTAAACTCCCATCGTAGCTGCCGGAGACCAGTGTGTTTCCACTTCGGACCAGACCAGTCACGTAACTTTTGTGTCTGCTTTCGGACACCGGTTCCGGTGCAGGTTTCTCCGCATCACTGTCTATCCGATAGATTCCGAAATCGGAACTTCCGAAGTACAGCTGCGACTGCTCATTCCCTTCGGTGACGCAAAACACCGCACCAGGCAGAGCGAACGACCTGGCAATTTTGACGGACGAAACGACGCCTTGCTCGGCCGCTGTGTCCGCTGATGTGTCTGTTTCATCCATCAGTTATCTTTCCGCACGCTATGCCAGTACTTCGTTAATCGGTGACGCCCCAAAATCAGCCATGGGAATCGGGCGTGACCCCACCATATATTCATGCTCGTGATCAATGCCCAGCGCCTGTAGTACCGTCGCGAACAGATCTGCAGAGGACGCCTCGCCATCAACGACCGTATTTCCTTCAGCGTCCGTTTTGCCATAGGCAACACCACCGCGAACCCCGTGACCGGACAGACTGCAGCTCCACGCATTGGCAAAATGGTCTCGCCCCAGGCTGGCATTGATACGTGGAGTCCGTCCGAATTCACCAAGCGTCAGGACAAGCGTATTTTCGAGCAATCCACGTTCATTCAGATCATCCAGCAGGACCGACATCGAATGATCCAGGTCGGCGCACAGTTCCTGATGCGTTTCAAAATTCTGCCCGTGGCTGTCCCACCACGCACGTGCCACCTTAACGAACGGTACACCGGCCTCCACCAGTCGCCGGGCGATCAGGCACTGTTCTCCAAACTGAGTCGGCCCATAACGAGCCCGTACTTCAGCCGGTTCGTTCTCAACGTTAAACAGTTGCTCGCTGGCCATGAGCCCTCGGACTCTTTGATAAGCCGACATGTGGCTGTCAACGGCAGCATTGTGGCGATGCTTAGAGAACTGTTCTGCAAACGCGTCACGTAGTGCGGCTCTGTCTTTGTGGTCGACGGTGGAAACGGCGTCCAGCTGAGCCAGATTCAGTGGAATCATGTTGTCCGACAGAAACATCGGAGCGTAACGAGCGCCCAGAACTCCGCTGGTGCCCTTGCGGCGACCTTCAGTAGATGTGTACAGCGATACATAGTCAGGAACTTTGCTGTCGATGCGCCCAAGTTCACGAGCAACGACGGCACCGAGATCCGGAAAGTCCAGTCCCGGATCGCGTACGCGACCGGTTTCCATCAACGACGCACCTCCGCCATGGTCCGCGATCTTTGTGTTCAGCGAACGAATAATGGCGGTGTGCTGCATGCGTTTTGCCAGTTCCGGCAACAGTTCGCTGATGTGTACACCGTTCGCGCTGGTCGGAATGGCCTGAAACGGTCCACCTGTCTTTACGCCAGGCTTCGGGTCCCATGTCTCGAACTGACTGGCGCCGCCCGCGAGCCACAACAGGATAACGCGAGTGCCCTGCTGCTTCAGTTGCTTCGTCACAGCCTCCGTCTGCAGAGCATTGATCTGCCCCATATCAGCTGCCATCGCCGTGGCACCGGCAGCAGTACTTGTCAGAAATCGCCTTCGAGACAAATCAGGCAGTGTCCGTCGACGGTGTTCAACTTCAGCAGGATCGCTCATGCGATGCTCCACTTCCTATCAGGGTTCAGTGATTAAATCGGAACTCCGGACCAGCCAGTAATGTCCACGACAGCTGGCGAATCATTTCCACACGGTCTTCATTGTCTCGCTGCATCCACACCAGACCCGCATTCCGTTCCGTCTCAACCGGATCGCGATTCAACACAGCCTGCCACAGGGCGGCCAGCAGCTCTACGTCATCTTCAATCGTCTTCAGATGACCAACCAGCCGATCACCCGAATCACGCAGAACATCATCATATATTCGAGCATTGTTGCTGAAGAACAGAGCCTCATCGACCGCCACCTGAAAGTTCTCAGTTGGATGTTCAAACTCTCGAACCCAGCCGTTCGCCTGATTTTCCAGCGACTCCCGCATTTTCGCCCATTCCTCACCGGCTTCCAGATTCGGCCAATTGCTCGGATTCATGGCGGCCACCTGCAGTGACAGGGCCAGTTGACGAGCAGTCAGGGGGCGGGTGCCGGCCACTGCAAAATACTCCGGCATTGGTGGCTCAGTCTCTGAAGTCCATGCGCTGTCTCGAGCGTACGCCTGGCTCAATACCACGCCACGAATCAGCCGGAGCAGGTCGTAACCGTTCTGCTTCAGATCATTCGCCAGCCAGGCCAGTAATTCGGGGTGGCTGGGCGGATTACCGCTGTGCATCTGATCGAGAGGGCTCACCAGTCCACGCCCCAGCATTCTGGCCCAGATTCGGTTGACGATATTCTTCGCAAAAAAAGAATCGGTGTCGTCCTGCAGCGCGATGTCAACCAATTTCATTCGCGGACTGAAGTTTGGCACGGGGGCCTCGCTGTCATCTTCCCGCTCCGCCTTGCGAATTTTCTCGTCCAGCTCCTTTCGCTTTTCCTCGGAAAACTCCGGAGTGGCATCCGCCACCACGTCCCCCGTCAGAAACATAAAGGATGCCCGTTTATCTTCGCCGTCCGTTGTCTTGAATTTGACTTCATCAAAGAACTTCTCAGCAACGACGTTCTTTTTCGTTTGATACGTCCGAGTGAAAAATGCCTGCATACCGTAGAAATGATCCTGCTTCCAGTCCCCGACCAATGGGTGATCGTGGCATTTGGCGCAGCTGACGTTGATACCTAGAAACAGAATGGCCGTGTCGTTGGTCAGATCGTCGACTTCGCGAATTCGAGTACGCAGGAACTGAGTCGCTCCCTGCAGCGGGCCTTCCGCCGGCTTTGCCATTAGCATGTCGCGGAACATCTGATCCCAGGACCGTTTCTCCTTTGTTGCCCACAACAGGTACTCACGAAACTCACCGTTGTAAGGACTGTTGCTGAGCAGATGCGAATCTATTTCGTTCGCGAGATGATAGGCCGCATCAGGCAGACTCAATAAACGGTCCACCAACCGTTCGCGACGTTCACTCGGTGGTATCTGCTCGTACCATTCCCGTTCCGGTTGCGTCGGTATGCGACCGGCCAAATCCAGCGTTGTTCGCCTCAGAACCGCCTCATCCGACGCGTCGCCGACGGCAGGAATGCCGTTTTCTGCAATAGCTTTCTGCACGTAATGATCGATCGCATCCCGGACCGATGCGTCTGCCGGCAGCACAGGGTGCTCATCGGCGCAGTTGGCAGAACCACTCAGCGCAACGACATAGA
>JACLAC010024100.1_pt1 | contig 18923 bp, 8 predicted proteins | sample 8027881 | NCBI WGS metagenome assembly JACLAC01 (sample SAMN15725517, study PRJNA655200) | protist metagenome | isolation source: fluorescence activated cell sorting (FACS) single amplified genomes of... | place: Spain: Blaines Bay Microbial Observatory, Mediterranean Sea | collected 2016-01-19 | reverse complement strand
CGGTCCTGGTGTACGAACAGCAGCATTTTTAACTTTGCCTTGCCTCACTTTTTTCGGTAGCGATGGGTGCGGGAGGCAAGCTTGAGCACTGCCACTTTCTTGGTGCAAGGCGACATCGTAGTGCCATCAGTTTTTCACTTTTCGCAATTAAAGCCTCTTTTGCATTTTGGATACTTTTTTTAAGTTTAAACGTTTTTGATTCAAGATACCATCTTTGCGTTGCTGCTGATGTTGTTGATGGGGGTGTTGAAAATCCTTCGAGTATTAGATCAACCGCGGAGGCAATAGCAGCACAAAGTGATGCATCTACGACTCCAGATGCAAAGAACAACAGCAGCCAACCAGCGAATACAGGGAATGCTACATCTCAAAAGTCTTTTGCTTCGCCTGGAAACAGTCTAGAAAAACCTACGCCGACTCCAGCACGCCTTGAGAGCAACGGTCCCTCTGTCTCTACTGTTACTTCTTCGCTGCCAGCCTCGACCGAAGCAAGGACATCAACCAATGTAAACCAAAATACTACTTCTTCGGCAAGCAGCAGAAGTTCAGAAACGTTGAAAAATGTCACGTCAACACAAAAGCCAACGTCCAAGAAAAAGAAAAGGCCAAGAATTATTGCGACGCCGACTGAAGTTGACGATACAAGGATGAACTATGCAGCAAAATCGGCAGGTGCAGTGATCATAGATTCCAGCAAGGACTTTAAATACGTTGGCAATATACTTGACGATGTGGAAAGTAACTATGCGCTCGTGCCCTGTGCAAGCAAACACAAATATGTGACAATTGGTTTATCTGAAGACTCACAAGTTGATGGAATTTCACTGAAGAATGCCGAAGCATATTCCGGTACAATGACAGACGTGCAAGTGCTTGGTAGTGCCAAGTATCCCACAAAACAGTGGACTCTTCTGGGAGAAATAAATGTAGAAAATAACAACAACAAACAATCTTTCAAACTACCTAGACCTGCGTGGATTAATTTTGTCAAATTACGCTTTCGATCCCATTACGGTGACGAATTTTATTGTACGTTGACTCGCGTCGTTATCAACGGTCAGAGCATGATGGACGCTGTGCAGAAAACTCTAGATGAAGCTAGTTTTGTGGATGAAGATGAAGCAGAGAGTAGACTAGATGATGACGATCAGGAAGCTGATTCTAGTGAGGGACGTATTTCATCGACATCGGTAAGCACACATTCTACCACTAGGGTAGCAAACAATGACAACATTCCCTCAACGACTACGACGACACAGCAGAATAGAATTACTGAGACTGACGACCTGGAGCAAGATGAAGGGAACGAGAAATCCCCGCAAGATAATAATGGAAATCTAGGGGAAACTTCTGATACTACGAATATTATAAATAATCAAGCAAATGGTGATGCAACCGAAGCTGAACGCCGAGCCTCAACAACTCAAAAGATTATGACGGATTTAAAGCAAAATAGTGGTGAGGTTGAAGTTGAGGGAAATGGCCAGACCATACAAATCAAAGATAGAGACGGAGCGAACCAAAATGTTGCAATGGAATTAAAGGGGGGGGATAGCACGACTGTTGCTGGCGGGAGTGTCAAAGATCTCAAGGGGGGTGATAGTAACTCTCAAAAGCATGCAGCTCCAGATAATTCATCCTCAACAATGTCCACTGGTGAAGGTCAACGTGCGCAGAACGGGCTTGAGAGTCTTCAAAATAAGAACCAGTCAAACAATTTTGAGAATAGGATGGGTGGGATCGAAACAGATGAAGGTAGCATTCATAATGGTGGAGCATCTGAAACAGTTGCTGATGAATCTATATCAAACCATGCACTTGAAGAGGGTAATAAGAAGAACCATAGCAAAGGAAAGGTTGAACCTGACCGTAGCAGTAACAAAGGCGGCATTAATGATAGATCGAGGGGCAAGACAACGGCTGATACAGTTACAAGCTCGGCAATTGGTGAGCCTGTCGTGGTTGACAGTATTAAAGATCCTATGCAGCAGAGTAACGAGAACATTATCTCGACTGACACCCACAATAAAGGGAAGGATGCAAAAGTTGAATCTCAGAAGGGTGCAGCCGTGGGTAGCAAGCACAAAAACGTGAATCATGATTCCCACGCCAAATCGAAGCGCATTGAAAATTCTTCTAATACTAACAAAGCAATGCCGTCCAAAATGGAGAGGGCAAGCAAAATGGGTGGAAATAGTCCACAGAGCCACGGGAAAGGTTCAAAGGATGGTGCGATGAAAACACCAGATATTCCAAGTCATGGTTACGATGCACAGAAAACGAAGCTTGCTAGAGATGTAGAAAAGAAGTCATTCAATTCTCTTTTACCAGTGCCACCCACCTTGGAATCGAAACATAAAAAGATCGATTTGCCGCGTTCTGGTGCCCAGATTGAAAACATTTTTAGCACATTGTCGAAAAAGGTTAGTTACGTTGAAAAGGATGAAAGGCAATTGCGAAGGAATCTTATTGACTCTACAATCGGCTACAACGCTATCATGAACAATTTCAACGACAAGTTCTTGGATATGCGTGATCGGCTAATGCTTTACACAATTAGAACCAAACTTGCTGAAGAGAAAGCCCTTGATATGGAAAAAAGTATTGAGGTATTGGAAACATGGTGTAAAATTCTGTCCTTCAGTCTCGTGCTCGTAATGGCTTTGCACCTGTATTTGCTAAGGCGACGAAAAAAAGATAGCGATGCTTTATTAATGCTTGTAGACAACGTTAAAGATTTGAGAGAAGTGTGAGGTTGTATGCTGTGGTTAAGATACGCCGCTCACCTTTCACCTTTCGGGCCGATGCTCTGCTGATCTATGGATTCATCTCTGCATATGAGTCATTATAGAATATCCCATGCAAGTGTAGTCGATCCAAGAAACAATATCGCTCTAACTTTTTTATTGAACACTCTACAAAAAAGCAACATACTAGAAGTCCCATAATTAGTACAGCGGGAAAAAAACTCTGCTATGTTGTTTCGACACCCTGCCCCAATAGTTGCAAAGGGCAACATCTTTGCAGCGAAAATATTGAGGGGGGATCTTACCATAAAGTGTACCTAATCGATGCTAATAGTGAAATGATAAAGAACCTTTAACGTAGTAGTAAAACATATACAAAATTAATAATATGATATACGAATATCATATTCTCGCTTCTTTTCATTCTTCGTGTCTCTCATTCATGTCCTCCTGCTTCTGGAGGATAAACCCAAGTATGGTATTAAAAATTATTGATGCTCTTTCTTAAGGAGTCCCCTTCTTCCTTTGCTCTTGACAAGCTTCCGCCCACCATGCAAGTTGAGCTAGAAATGATTTTGTCTGTTTCGTCATAAATTCATTCTCTCCGTTCGTAAACGTACCGTCTTCGTTAAACACGTTGCCTGCACTCTGGATGACCAGTTGTTTCGAAATTGGTAAACAACCAAGTTCTGACAGATATGGGCGTAGTGCTTGTGCAACACGACTACCACCGATGGGTGTACCGGAATAACATACGCATCCACTTGGTTTCCATGCGTATTTTGAACCACCGAATTGGTTCATCATATTTGTTAGACCATGTGGAATTGAGTGGTTATATTCGGGCGTTACAACAAGGTAGCAGTCTGCAGCCGCCACTTTCTCGATGCATGTTTTCAAGTCTTCACTGACATCGTCAGGTTTGTTGAAATACGTTGGGTTGCCCATAACAGTTTTAAAACAGTCCATTTCAACGGGATCCCATACCTCGATGTCAAAGTTTACATCATTTCTGTCACTATTGAACTCATCGACTTTGGCCTGTATGTATTTCAACACTCTGTCACCAAGGCGTTTTGGTCCACCCCACGGCGGGCTTGCGTTTCTAGTTGATCCAAGAAACAATATCGTCTTTAACTTTTTTGTTGTGAGACTTGTCATGATACTGTTGGAAGTGTATTAAATTTCGTGCTTCTTGAATCATACAGGGCCTTCCTTTATCAGGATTGTAAGCGTACAGGAATGAAAGTCTGCTCCACGATGGGGGCGTTCAAGCAATGTAGAAGGAGTAAGCGAAAAAACATTATTATATGATTATTATAATATATATTAGGTGCTATTATATTATAATAATATTATTAATAAACATTCCTCGTATTATGATTTCAATAATAATAGATTAAATATAAATATAGAGAGATGATGATATCAGAAAAAAAAAAAGATATTGCTACTGTACAACAATAATAACAATGCGCTTTATCTATTTTTTTATGGTCATAGTGCTACCACCCTGCATTTTAGGAAAGACAACACAGCAATTTGCCTATCGGGAGAGGGCTTAATTTTTCTACTTATCCCGTAGAAATTTGCCTCTCCCCTATCAAATATAAATACGTTACGCTACAACAATGCCTTGCACTCTAATTCATTAAATGTCGCAATCCCCAGCGATGTGGTTGCCTCTGCGATTGCTAATGGTGTACCCGAATCTAAAGTTACACATGCATATCCGATCCGCGTGTGGCTGGAAGAGGCTTTAGCGTGCACGATCATGGGCGATGTTGACACGATAGAGTACGACCAGGAAATTGTTGTTGACGATACAGGTTATGAAGATGCGGGGCAAATAGAATATACAGGAGACAACATTGACAGAGGCCAGGAGGACTACTTTAGCGAACATGCTGTTTGGGGCGAATACGACACAGGAGAAGTTGACTATTATCAAGAAATAAGTCCTGGAGACGAGTACGTTCAAGGAAGCACAAGCATAGACATAGAGAACCAGCAAGAAGAACCATATCTCATAGAAGAAGACGAATCAGTGCGGTTTAACGATTGGTGCCAGTGGGAAAAGGTATATGATCCATCCAGTGAAGAATATTACTTTTTCAACATTTGGACAAGTGAAACTACATGGGAACAGCCTGATGGTTACATGGAGGGAAAAAATAAAAGTACAACGGACAAAGGGGCTATTATGCCAGACGGTCTGATCTTGCTCAAGGCAGTTAGAAAGATACAAACTGCTTATCGTGCCAAAAAAGCTCGCCGATGCGGGCCAAAAAACAACGAGAGGAACAGGAAGAGCGCGCGCGGATACAATTACGAAGATTTTTGCAACGTCATGCTCTAAAGTGTTTGAATTCTTGGAGATCTTATGTCATACAAATGCGAAGAGTGAAGGACTTAATGAGAAGGGTTTTAAATGGGACCAAGTTACGATTCGTTACGTATTGGAAGGAGAATGTTGATGAAATCATGGAATACAAGAAATCAAAGATGGTAATTATAAATCCACTCTCACTTACAGTCAAAACAATGCCAAAAAAACACGCACATTCGACCAACCTCAGCCGTTGCATTATAATTTAAATGCAGATGTGCTTTACACGGATGGAACTGCTGACGGGCAAAGTAGTCTCATTTTACCTTTAAAGAAAACATCTTGTTCATTTTACGTAAATCGTTCAATGCCACACTTGTTGAAGCAGAAGAAAAAATCGCAAAAGAAAAAATTCTATTCAGCTCGAAAGGTGCTACCTCCTATAAGCAAGAAAGTTAGATATGACATAGGCTCAGAAGGATCAAAACTGAAGGACTACAAACTCCATGGCATGACAGTTTCAGAGGAACCAGAAATACAAGGAATGCGACACCTCGTCGCCAAGCGACAACGAAAGATTGCAAATCGACATGATTTATTTCATTTGCATGATCGTAACAAGAGACGCTTAGAAAAAGGAGTACACTACCTAGATAGGCTCTTGTTGTAAAATAAGCGCAGAATAAACACTCGAAGCATGCCAAAAAAGGCCTGTTTAACAGCAATTTCATGCAGTATAAACAAAAACGAAAGTTATTTCCTCAGCGACGTGAAAATTATGCATTTGAGTGTTCTTAAGAAATATACCGCGAGTGGTAGTGCAAGAGTACCAAACACCAAAACGTAGAGGCTAGAGCAGCGACTTTTCAGTGAAAGGTTCTACTAACAATTAAAATGGAAATTATAGACAACCCAGAAAAATAGTGTTATAGTATGTCACGCTTGGCTTAGTGTTACATATACTTAGGTATCTTTGGGTCCATTACTCAGTACAACTACGAGGACAACAGCGGCAGAGAATTACAACACACAACAAAAAAAATGAACAGTTTATTGTTTTAACTAAGGAAGGAGAGAAGAAGAATGAAAGATAAAGATGAGGAAAACTGAATATAGACAAAAAATAATTAACTGTCCTCGTAGTTGCTAGATATGTGTAATAGGAATAAAATAGCTACACTATCAATCATCATCAGCTTATTAGAGACTAGCACTAGTGCTAAGTTATTATAATAATATTAAATCGATTTAACATATTTCATATGTGGTATTATTGAGATGGAAGAACAAAAAAATGTGGTGTTCTTCTTGTATTAGTATAAGTATGAGATGAATATGGGAGGCAGACAATTTCCACGACGAAAATCAAAACCATCATCCGTTTCTATCCCCTGCCAAGTGCAGATACTCATAGAAAAGTAGAAACGATACTTTTCCAGGGAAAATATAGATAATATAATGCTAGAGAGTCAAACCTTCCTTGGGGAGGAAAGTGATTTTACCAGCGACAGGGTGCGCGCAGAACAAGAGTATGTTCGTTCGGGTCTGATTTTCGGTATTAATCGAAACGTCTTCATAATGTCAATTTGCGCAGCTTTCAATAGTGTTATAATTGGCTTTAACATAGGGGTTTTTGGTGAAATCGTATATGTATTACAGGACGATATGGATCTCGATATGTATGAATGCGGAATATTGGTTGGAGTGTTAAACTTCGTTGCCATTTTTGGATCTATTATAGCCGGATATACGTCGGACAAGTTTGGTAGGTTAAAGTCTTTTGCTGCTGCCAGCATTCTGTTTTTCACAGGCGGAGTTATATTAGTATTCTCCTCTGGCTTTACTGGGTTGTTAGTGGGACGAACCATCCTAGGTCTGGGAACTGGCATAGGCTTTTCCGTTGATCCAATGTACATTTCGGAGATCAGCCCAAAAGAAATTCGTGGGGCCCTAGTAACTTTCAGTGAAATTGCCATAAACATAGGCATAGTAACAGGGTACTTTTCGACGTGGGTCTTTAGTTCATTGGATTCAAACATCTCATGGCGCTTGATGCTCATGTTTGGTGTTTTATTCCCTTTAATAATGCTCTTCCTTTGTTTATTCTGGATGGAAGAAACACCACGGTATTTGATGATGCAAGGAAATCACCGAAAAGCCATGACAGTTTTGATGAAGCTCTCAGTCGACGAAAAGACGGCGGTTGGCGTATTTGAAGACATACAAAAGGTCTTGAAAAATGAGTCTAGCTACGAGAAAGTATCAATCTTGGATCTGTTGCTAGGAAAGAATAGCAAAACCTTGAGGAATATCATGTTAGTTGTTGTAGTTGTAGGTGTAGGTCAGCAATTGAGTGGAATAGACGGAGTGATGGGTTTCATGTCTTTTACACTTGAAGAAGCTGGCATGAACAAAAGGCAAGACCTGTTTGCTCAACAGTTTTTTATTGGTTTACTGAAAACTCTAGTCCTTGGTATTTCAGCAAAAACTTTAGACGAGCAAGTTGGACGGAGACGTTTGCTGTTGATTTCTGCCATAGGAGCTGCCATGGCTCACTTACTAATCGCTTTTGGTTCGATATTTGCAATATTATGGTTAGAGACTCTGGGCTTATATTCATTTGCAGTTTTTTTTTCCATAGGACTCGGACCGGTGTCTTGGTTACTTATCTCCGAGATATTACCATTACGCGTGCGATCTAATGGTGTAATGATCGGAGTTGCCCTCAATAGGTTTGCTGGTTTTTTGGTCGCATCGACATTTCTAAGTTTGATCAGATCAATATCAGTTGGATTTACGTTCATTATTTTTGCAAGTATATGTGCTGGGTATTCGTATTTTATATATAAATATCTTCCAGAGACCAAAGGTTTGAAATTAGAGGAAGTCGAAGAAGTTTTTGAGGATGAAAGTGAATTGAAATATGTTGCTAATGAAGTCGAGATGCCATCGGTAGATCTCGCCAGTGTAGATGAAAGCGTTGATGAATATGGCTCAATGTAAGCCTGGAGCAAATAATTTGCGCATGCAATGGCGAGAGCAGTACCGTTTGATTTTATAAAACATATACATGTACGAACTCGTATGATATGTTCCAAACTCGTACTTTGGAGGAGCATTCTTTTTGTTTTGATAAAAAGAAAATCTTTACATAATATATATCTACATACAAGTGTAAAAAAATATTCTTCAATATTAAGTTATAAAAGAAAACTTTTATTCTCATCCACAGTATTCTATAAAAAATGTAAAAAAATATTTTATGTGCATGAATCTCGCTATATGGTGTGTACACATATACAAACTCTATTTTGGATTTCATTGTGCCAGAGAAAACCCTACTCTTAGTCATACACGTAGCACTCTCCCCAAATGTCGTTTTGTCATGCCGTGAGGTCATGGTGTATGATAATTTTAGATTTTGCCATTACCAATATTTATTTATTTCCTTCCACTGGCAATAAATGTGTAATCTACTGATCATTCAGAATCATATTGTTATTATTTTCACTTATGGCCCCATTATCGATCAACAATTTGGTAACTTCGCTATGTTGAAACCCGATTGCTAAATCAAGCGGTGTTCTATCACGAGATCCTTTAACATTCACATCACTACCAAACTGTAGCAGAACTTCAACAGCCTTTAGATGGCCTCTTGCACTAGCAATATGAAGAGCAACATTACTGTCGGGCTGCTTCAGCTCTACAAATTTTTTATTCAGTAATAAAATACACTCTAGTATACCCGAATGACCTTCTGCAGCCGCCAAGTGTACAGGATGCTGACCAATGCTGTTCAGACAACGGTTATCTATAAACATTTCAAGCTTACCTGCATGTTTTAAATCATTTCGTACTTCAAGTAGGAGCTTGAAACACTTTAAAGAATTACACGCAGCAATTTCGTGCCAAATTGTGTTCATACTACTATCTCTCCAATTCAAATCGGCATCTGTATCCTTTACAAAGTATTCAACTATTTTATGGTGGTCATGCATCAACGCGCAGAAAAGAGGCGTTCTTTTCGTTGTATCAGAAAAAATATTTACGTTTGCCCCCAGCTTAACCAAATATACAACAACATTGTACCAACCTTCGCGGCTTGCAAGATAAAGTGCGGTCATATGTTCCTTATTGAAGTCATCGATATTGACCCCCGCTTTCACTAAAATATCGATAGACTCAATATGCCCACGAGAGGCAGCATACATTAACGGAGTCCATGAGAAAGTTCTGACAGCTGCTGGGTTTGCATTTCCTTGGTGTATCAAAAATTCTAGCGATCGAATAGAGTTGTGGGTAGCTGCAATATGTACAGGTGTTTTCATTTGGTTATTTCTTTCGTTGACATTAAGTTTTCTGTCTATCACAAGGTATTTCACAATGTCTAGATTATCGAACTGTGCCGCTCGATGCAAAAGCGTTTCGCCGTTATGAGTTAAAGTGGTTAATACATTGTCCCCAGAGAAGTACTGCTTAGCCTGATCCAGTGCCACAGCTAGATCCTCAGCTGTACCAGCCTGTGCAACTTTGAGGACTTTCTTTCGCAATTTACTCAATTGCTTCTTGGAAATGCTTAGACTGGCCATTTTTTCGTCGGCACAAATGTCCAGTACGCTTCGAGCCGTGGCAATCATGGCCTTGTTGCGAATAAACACAATTCATCGAGGGGAAGAAAGGAAAGAAGAAGAACGAAGAAGAAGAAAAAAAGATACACATACTACAACAGCAGTAAATAATAATATTATAATCTAAATCCTCGTCGTATGATGATGAGAGATGTGTGGGTGGGTATTAAAGAAGTGTGCCTCAATCAATCCTCCGTTGACTTTTTAGACTACTCCTACTCCTACTAAGTAGTGGTAGTCGTAGCTGTATTCTAGAATGCTCATCTTTATCGAATGATTTTGTAATAATCATCTGTGCAACAACAACAAATAATTTGTGAGACACACCTCCATTATTATTACCTTGTTTATTATTACATGTAGTGTAAATTAATATTAAAGATACGGAGTCTTTGGTACGAAAAGTGGTAGAATTGCTCCTGCCTGATATCAAGCATCAGCAGCATGCCTCATCTCTCGTCGTGCTGCTGCTGATGCTGCATTGTGTTATTTTTTTTTTGGTTTTTTTTTTTTCTTCTTTTCTTCTTCTTTCTTTTCTCCTCCTTTATCATACTAGGCCGTCTAAATACACACTGTGGCGTATTTTTTTTTATTATTACTGTAATTTAGAAGAAGAAGGGAAGAGGAGGAAAGAAGAATGAAGAACACGAAGAGCTCCAGGGAATTTTGAGATAGTAGGAAAAATCACTTATTAGTATACCAGTAGAATGTCAAGAAATGAGAAGAACATAAGGAGCAATAATAAAGTACAAACCGTAATATAAATGGGAAGAAGGGGAATACTAGAAGACGAAAAAAGTATTGCAGGGAACGATGTATACACTCGAAGAATCCTGCTTTCCTCCAGCCTTCAAGCATCATTGTCATCACCGGTTTGAAGCAAGTTCAGTATTACTTCCTGCGCACGAGTGCATTTTTTGGACAGTTCGGCCGAGAGCTTTTGCATCTGTTTTCCAAAATGGTCCTGTGACTTGTCCTTTTCTTGTCGTGCGGTTTCTAACGATTTTTTCAACTCACTGTTTTGCAATTTTAGGGCAAGAATAATCCTATTAGCATCTTCTAGATTATCAATATTGTCACTGCTGTTTGGGTCAAGCATGTCGATTTTACCCGGGTCGTGATCTACCGGTGAGCGAGCTCGTTTACTGGAAGAATCATGCGCAATCTTTCTGTACTGCGATCCAGCTTTATACAACTGATCAGACAAAACTTGTAACTTTCTCAACGATGCCAATGGTTGCTTCACTGCCTCTTCACCCAGCCCAGAAAAACTGCCAGAACTTGTAACACCATTACTGCTCTGTGCCCCTTTAGACCCAGCGCGTTTCGTCGACACAATTTCCTCCATCTGGTCCACAAAAGCTGTTGGCAACTGCAGATACTTTACACCGTCTTTTTTTGACTGGTGCACCATATCTTGTAACCTTTGAAGACATTCTTTAGGGTTTTTTGAATCGTTGTCTGTAAACTCAAATTTGTTCGTTGATTGTAAACCAACAACTCTAGTCCCCATTTGATCAATATAGTGTATTGGGAAAGGATCTGGGGATTCAAAAACTTTTACTTCTGCAAATGGAGTGCCTACTCGAATGTTTACATTTGACTTCGGGGCAGCAGGAAAAGTAAATACCTTTACCATTGTACTTTGCTCCAAATTGTTTTTCTTTAGTACGTACGACATTGCTTGCTGTGCTTTTTCTGGCATAGCAGCAATGATATTCTCACACTTCAGCCACACACGCATCAAAACAGATGCGTATTCCCGATCATAAGCCGTTAATAATTGGTCAAACTGCAAATTAGCAGCTCCAGCTTCTAGCAACATTATGGTTTTTTCCTCAACGCCAACGTTAACTGCATTTGTTACAGTTGGTTCAAGATATGAGTCCTGAGCATCATCCATGCCCTTCAAGTCAAAGTTATAAAACAATCGCTCATATCCGAAATAATCCATTTCGATTTCTTTACATGATATGTGAAAGCGCTGATATGGATGCTCATCGTTCCCTTCGATGCCTTGCTCCAGATGTTCATTTTTCAATGAAACATGACAAACATGAGCAATCAGGCACTCTTCTGAATATGAATCCACCGGTATGCAGACACGTATATTACTTCCACTCACTTCAAGATTATCAAAGTGATACACGTTTGGAGGTGGAGGGGGCCCAAACATGAAATCCTCGTGCAAAGGATATTTTGCCCCCGAAAGGAGCCAAGGAGTAAGTGCAAGCGCTTCTTTCATGAACCTCCCTAAATTTACAAAGGAAATTTGATTCGCCTCTACATTTATGCTCATCGGATCGCCCTTATGGAATGGCATCACCACATGTAGTCGTAGCATGGGTTGGTCATCATCGTCGTCCAACTTTTGCAAAATTATAGGATGCAATTTACCGGCATGAGTTTTATCCTCCAAGTTCATCTTTTGGATCGTAATATACAACTCTTGTGCGACATTTTTCTTTAAGGCCACTTCAGGACTGAGAATATCCACTCGCACCTCCACCTCATTTGCGGTAACAACAAATAGCTCAATATCAGGATGCAGAAACCTTCCAACTTTCAGATTTTTTTCTAACTTAGGGGCATTAAAAGTATTTGTGGGCACAAGGGCCAATAAAACGGCCTTATCCAAAATATTGATTTGCACAGACAGCTGTTGTGAAATTTTTTCGGGTGTATCTGACTTTTTACCGTCGATTGCACTTGCTTGGGCTTGATTCAAAAATTCAGCATCTTGACTGTCATCTTCAGAATTATCTGTATCGCCATTCTCGGCAATTGTGTTGAGAGATGAAATATTATCATGCCGATTGCTGTGGCCTTTGACATTCGACGCACTTTGCTCAATGATTTCCTTAGTTTTAATAGTCAAGTGCCCAATCACTCTATCGATTTGTCGTTGATAGGCAGAAATTCCAGCAACTGTAAGCGGATCTACACTGGCATTTAGTTCTGATATACGAACTTCAATTTTTGTGAATTTATCTTTAGTTGCTTTAGCCTGGTAAGCATACACATCCACATTTTTGTTTCGTTTTATCATTTTAGTCTCATTTTCAATGGAAATATATGTTCTACTGATGGCTACAAGACGGCGATCTATTTTATTACATACTTCGTCGGCAGATTGTTTAGACTTTCGTTGCTGTTGCCTTTGCTCTACAGACACACTTCCGTTTTGAAAACCATTATGACCCTGTGTTTCCATATCGTTGCCTGCCGTGAACTCCCTTGACACGCTAGCCTCAAGCTCGTCCCACTGTACATGTAAGACGTCCTCGAGCTGCGTACGCTCTTTTTCCATCTCATTCTTATACTCACGTCTACTTATATCAATTTTTGTAATCTTTAATAAAGGATGGACTAAAATACCGTATAGAGAACCATTGTCATCTACTAAACAAGCTCCCTTCATCAATGTTCTGTCAATCTGTATAAACATTTCACTCGATAGGCCATGTGACTTTTTGTTTTTGCTTACATCTCCCTTTTGTAGCTGCCACGATGGCGTGGTGGTAGCTCTAGAGCTGGTATTGGCAGAAAATATACTTGTATCGCTCGATTCAGTAGCATCGTAGCCGCTTGCGCTTTTGCCTTGCAACAGCGGTATTGTATCACCATGCTTTAAATAAATCATTTCGATATTGTTAAGGCGTACCTCAGCCAACGGATCCTTCAAATCGTATTTGCATTCAAAAATAATTGTATTTGCCCGCACATTTAATTTAAGGGCTATAGAATGCTTGATTGCCTTCTCGCTAGGAGTGAGATTTATCTCATCATGTACTGCATCCTCACTTGTTCTATAGTTTTTATTACTAATGTGAATGTTGCTTTCTCTTTTAGCAAGCAAATTATCAGTAGATGAAAATACTTTCGAGTGTCCGGCAGATTTTGAACGTGCACGCCGAAGCGATTTAAGTGAGTGAAGGGAAGACATTTTGTTAGGACGTACTCTTGCATACGTTTTTTTTGCACTAGCAAGTTCCCTCACAAATGTTTCGGCGCTTGTCTTCATCGCATTTCCAATTGTATTATACATTTTTACACCAGCCTCTACTGTTTTTAAAGGTACAATTACATGCAGATACGGCACAAATACATCAATAATTTCATCCTCTCCTTCGTATTTCCCTGATAATTCACCAATCTCTGACATGGAAACGACCAATCCCTCAGTAGCACCATCATCTTTTCCAAATCGGACTACTGGTACAGCAGCTTGAGATGACTTTTCACTTAGAGTATCAAAAGTGCTTTCATTTTTTTTGTCTCCATGGTCAAGTGATAGGTAATCCAATAAATAGAGATCATGAAGGTGGAAGTTTGAAGCTTTTCGAACCTGCCATTGCGTTTGGCAAACTTTTATGTCGTTGATTATCAATTTTAAATCTTCTTTTTCATCCCCAACATTATTTGTTCTGCTGTCACCTGTTTCCAGAAATATCTTCATTTTCTTTGATCGCACGACAATACCAATATCTACCAATCTACATTGAACATCGACAATTAATTCTTCTCTACTTTCCATTGCTACCTCTGCTCTTTTTGCAGCTACATCCTTGCTCTTCTCTTTCTTCTTGATATCCCATAGTAGTTTGTTAAGGTGCTCTTTCTTTCTTGGGTCAGACTCTTCAGATAAAAGCCTAACTAGTTGTTTTTTCCTCTCTTCAGACATTCTATGTTTCTTCGCAGACGTACTCTTCGAGTCCTGCTGTTGAGATACCTTTTTTGCTGTTTTGTGAGCAGGTTCAGTGTCTACTTTTGTCTCCTTTACTGATGCTGTGCCTGTATCGTTTTCCTTTTTTCTGGGCACTTCAAGCTCTTGATCTTTTTTGCTTTTCTTCTTCTTCTTGTGTTTCTTTTTGCGTTTTTTCCCATTCGAATCTTCGTTTACAATGTCGCGGGTCTCATAACTTTCTCTCAATGCTGTCCAGGCAACGTTCCAATACGTAAACCACATAATTAGTGCCTCGACACCTCTGTCTGAAAAGGATGAGTGCACCTTTGGTATAATAACAGAAACTGCCTGTTTCGGCCACTCAGGGTGTTCTGGAATCCTTGAGGCATACGATCTTAATCTGATATCCTCGATACGCATAAAGGTTTCCGTCCAGTGAACCCGTAAGCCCTCATTGCCATTTCGTCTAGCGTCTACATCCACATCGCCATAATGTTCCACAACTACACCAATATGTGGCAGCTTCATGTCATACATATCAAATTCTGCTTTCTTCGCCTTTTCTTTGCTCAGTAAGCCAGGGACTTCTTTTGCTCCTGAAGATGTAGTAGTTGTCAAGCTCAGCGCGCCCATCTTAAATATAACAGCATACAAAATTTCTGTCTTGTTATTTCGCTGGTGGTGGACTGGTAAACGAATTTCTAGACCACCAGTTCTGAAGTCTAAAACCAGCTCTGAAGGCTTTTGAAGTAGAACATCAACTTTTGACTCATCAAATGCCCTCCACGCTCTTTTTTGCTCCCTTTGCTGATGAATGACATTAGTTGCTACGTCATTTCTTGAAGTCCGCTCGACAACGGACTGTATCTTCTTTTCGTAAAGCAAAAAAAAGCTACCCATACGCATGATCATTTCTGTTCTTAAATTTACTTCAATGCTAGCAACGCTAAGCTTTACTGCCAACTTTGGTGGTGCTCGCTCTAGAAACAATGGGTTTCGGTTATGCCTTACCTCAACAGTTTCGTCAACATTATATTCATCAGATACAGTTGTTAGACACTCTACCATGGCAAAACTAGCAGCAGTGGCAATAATATTTGCCATATCCATTATCAGCGAACTAATTCCCAACATCGGTGGATTTACTTTGGTATCCTTGATGGCATCTTCTACATTATCACCAGCGTCTTTTTCCCCAATAGTTGCATGATATCTGTCGGTAACTTGCAATACTGATTGTTCTCGATGTTCCATAAAAATTAAAACTGATTCCTTTCGCGATCTATTTAGGTTTTTTGATGAACACCAAGATTCGAAATGATAAAATCTAGGGTTCCATTTTTCACTTATAAAATCGAGAAAATGTCTATTCAAATCAGACCATACAATATTCTTCAATTCTGTGAATATGTGGTGCAGCTTATCTTCGCTATTCTTTTTTATTCGTTTCGACATTCCAAAGTCCTTTGTACTTTGTGCCATCTTAAATAACTTTTCTCCCTGGGATGCTCTTGAAAATTTCAATTGCTTTTTTGGGTCTACGGTCCTTGATATGTATGTTTTAAAAATATCTTTCGCGGCCTTTCTCCGATCAACAGCAAAGACATCTTTTACCGCCATTCTATTTCTAACACTAAATTCATTACTATCCTTATCAGGCTTTTTGAGAACATGTCGAATGACGTATTTTTGCCTTTCAAAATGCTCTATATCGATCCAAAACAGTAGATTTTGCCAGCAGCTTTTCTGCTTTTGCAAGTAGTTAAAAAAATATCGAAACCGCCTCTTTGATCGAATGACTTGCAGCATAGTGGGGTGCCAAAATTGAGAGTCTGTCCGTAAGATCTCTTTCCGTAGAGCAAGAGCTTCTACTGGGGGCGCATGCCGACGTTTAATTTTTGTTACGGCTTTTGCATGCCCATTCTCGCTCATACCAATTATTTGGTCCTGCTTCATTTCAATTATTGAGTGATCAGTAACCTCGATTCCACCTATGCTAAATTCCACCTTGTCCACTTCCGGTTTCCGTAGCACATGCAAGCATGTTGTACTCGCAACAACTTCTTCTCTCGACTGATTGTGTGTTACGAAAGTTATAGCAGTTTTTTTTACAATGATAGTTACTTGTTGCATTATATAGTCAGCAGGGAGAATGCTCAATTTTTCCGCTTTGGGATCGTAGTTTATCTGACTGAAAAGTTGATTTCTTTCAGCAGCAGTTAAATCCTTAGTTAATTGCTCATCAGCCTCATCCATTCCCTGTGTACTGAAATTAAATCTAGGGGGAAGGTCAGAAGAAGCAAATCCTTGGCCTTTCATTGCGTGATTAATTAAACTGCTTGAATCAGTGGTTTTCAGTCTTGTGGTTTTATGCAAACCAGAAAAACTTTCATCTTTTTGGCCCAGTAGGACAGCGTTTTCGAAGACGGATCCTCTTCGTTTCCGTTTAGATGGCTTGTAGGAATCAGCTCGACTTCGCTTATAGTGTTCCAATTGCAGCTCTGCATCTGCAATCCTACGAAATAGCATGATGTCTTTGACTTCAAAATACCTGCGCTCAATATTCTCCATTTCCTCTTTCTCTTGGGGAGTTAGAGGAACCCCATGAGAAACCAGAACCTGCTTTCTGGCAGCTAAAGTCAACCTAGAATCATTTAAGGTGATGTGTTGCCATGATCCTAGGGCGTCATCCAGTTCCTTTAGTACATCTGATGGAACGACCCATATTTTCCCGTCTAATCTGGACCGTTTGTACAGTCCAATATATCTAGAGCGTCTAATAATATGCTCTTCGATGAAAATCCATTTTGCCCTATTTCGCTTCTCTCTCTTTTCGTTGACAATTGCGTCCACGGCGTAGTACCACCAATGTCTAACGTGTTCTCTTGCGTCCTCAGACGACAATTCTCGCGAATCTCTCAACTTTCGAATTTTTCTTAAACTTAGCTTTGGGCGCCATCCCGCCATACGTCTTGCCCGGTCATAGCGGTCATACCTATTGATAAAGAGTATAAATGATCGAATATGACCGAATTGAGATTCTTGGAGTTTAATATCAATATGCTCAATTACAACTTCCAACTCCTTTTTTGGTGGGTCATCTGCGTGAGAAATTTCATCTTTGTTCATGGAGTATCGCACCGTAAAGTCAATCGGCTCCAAAATGTGATGAAGCCCCTTTTCAATTAACATGCTCCATCGATGAAATTCACACTTTTCCGCCGGTCTAACTAAGCCCTCTATTTCTATGTCGCTTTCAAATGCATCAGCTTCGTCCTTTTCCTTCTGTAATGTGTGCAGCAAATCACCAACAATGGATCGTCGCTTCCCTCTTTTTCGCTTACTCTCGGTTGTTTTCTCTGATGATTGGATTTCATCAAAATCTGAATTATCATAATCTGATGAACCATATCTAGAGTTCTTGCCGCTCCTATTTGATCCATTAGATTGCGGTGATTTAAACTCTTGACTATTAAACTCCTCCTCACTATCATCTTCGTCTATTTCAGGAGGCTGGCGAAGCATATGAAAGATCGCCGCAAATGTTTTACCCATTCTTCTTTTTGCATCTTTGCCTTTGTATTCGTAGTCCTGCCCAATATTTGAGTCGTCGTCATCGCTCTCGGAAATGGAGTCAGTGTATGTGCCAGTCTTGTTTGAATCGTTAACTTTGTAAGTTGGCAAGTCGGAAATTTTACACGAATTCAAGTACATTCTACACCCAGAAACCGTAATATTCTTCAACATAGATTTCCGTTGTGCCAAGTCCTCTCCTGAAAATTTTGGGTCCTCAGAAAAATCGGACTCCAATGAAATATTATCAATTGCTATTCCAGTCGTGTAAGGATGCTTTTCATCACTTGTTGTATCCTCAAATAGAACATGAACATGGTTGATCCGAACTTCAATTAGCTGCATAATTGCATATATGAACTTATCCGTCAAAGAAAGACCTTTAGTCTCGAACACACCGCCCCAGCGTTTAGCTTGGTGCTGCTCCCAACGCTCCTGCATCTTTTTTATTTCTGCAACTTTTTTCTGCCATTTACTCTCCTCTTCCTCATCCGTCTCCTTGGTGAAGTCAAAAGATGATAATGGCTTCGATATCAGCCAAATATCGCTTAGTGTAACAAAAACTGGCTTCTTGGAAAGCTCGTTCCATGGCACAATAACTTTCAAACATCCGACTATGCCTTTCTCTACTGCCACTGGTAAATCCAAAAAATCCAACGCTCCGCGCTTTAACTCAAGACCGTACAAAATAATTTCTCCCTTGTATAAACTAATCTGGAATTTTTCCTTATTGAGATCTTTCAAAAAGTCGCCGAGATAGCTATTTAACAGCGTTTCAATTAGCTTGTCACGTGCGTGAGTAGCCCAGGTCAGTGGATTCAACCAGGAAAGCGGTGCTGTGTTGGCAGAAGACGCCATTGCAATCTGTCAATGTAACAGCACTCTAGTGCTCTCACGCTCCGCAGCAGCCTTCGTAACCACTTCGACGCGGGCGGTATAAAATGCAACGGTCGAAT